>ENA-OQJW01000098-OQJW01000098.1-human-gut-metagenome-genome-assembly--contig:-NODE-98-length-15252-cov-2.909157_pt1 | contig 15252 bp, 8 predicted proteins | sample MGYA00242619_ERZ504786 | MGnify/ENA primary metagenome ERZ504786 (study PRJEB26092, sample SAMD00036357) | human gut metagenome | host: Homo sapiens | study: EMG produced TPA metagenomics assembly of the... | reverse complement strand
AGACTTCGGTAGATCTCTCGCGTCAGGATGAAGGTGACGAAATGTTTGGTTCTTCCGCTGTAGCACGCAGTATTGTCCGTTCTACCATGAGCGCTTCAGAAAATATAGCCAAAATATTGCCCGACAATCTGAAACGATGGGCCGACAGCCGTTTTAACAAAGATGTGATGATTATGGAGAATGGGGCAGCATTTGATTTGATACGCGCTTCTGTCAATTTGGTACTGGCCGGTCTGCTCATAGCTTTGGGAACCTCTTTGAAACTCCCTCTTTCTACCACTTACGTAACTTTCATGGTAGCTATGGGTAGTTCATTAGCCGACCGTGCCTGGAGCCGTGACAGTGCCGTATATCGTATCACCGGTGTGCTTTCTGTTATCGGTGGATGGTTCATTACTGCCGGAGCTGCTTTCACTATCTGTTTTGTGGTTACGCTCATCATGTATTATGGAGGCACATTCGCCATGTTGGCTCTTATTGCACTTGCCATCTTCCTATTGGTACGCAGCAACATACACTACAGCAAGAAACAGAAGGATAAAGGCAAAGACGACATATTCTCCCGCCTCATTGCCAGTAAAGACAAAGAAGAGCGTTGGACATTACTTCGCCAGCATGTAAATAACACATTGGTAGCCGAAATGGCATTCACCAATGAAACCTACCGGCAGATAACCGACGGTTTCATCAACGAAAATCTGAAAGCTCTGCGCAAGGCCGTGAGCAATACTGACAACCAGAAAGAAATGTTAAAAAAGATACGCCGTAAAGAAATACTGGGCCTACGTCGCATAGACAACTTCACTGCTATTGAGAAAAATACTTGGTTCCATTTAGGAAGCAACAGTTGTGAACAAATGCTTTACTGTCTGAAACGTATCTGCGAGCCTTGTAAAGAACATGTGGACAATAAGTTCACCCCATTATCGGAACGTGCCACTAACGAGTTCATCCCTATCCGCGATGAGATGACGGCATTAATGGCCAAAGCTACTGAAGTACTTGCTAACAAGGCCTACGACCAGACTGATGCTTTGCTACGTGAAGGCGCCCTTCTGAAAGGCAAGATCTCCACCTTGCGCAAAGAACAGATGGACCGCATACAAGAACGGGATGTCAATGTAAAAGCTTCTATGGTGTACCTCAATGTATTGCAGGAATCACAAGAATTGGTTTCCTACTGGCGTCATCTGTTACGCGCTGACCGTATGTTCCAGACTGATTTAAAAAAATAAAAGATTTATATTCCTATTATATGTTTTTTAAGATAACTTCTTTCCTCCAATTGAAGGAAAGAAGTTATCTTTGTTTCATATATAGACATTATTCAAACAAACCTATGGAAAACCTCAAAAAAATTATCAAACAGTTCCCCAAAGTGGGTGAAGTGAAAGAAATCAAAGCTTTGACATCCGGCCTCATCAATCAGACTTATCTGGTAAAATCGGTATCTCCTGAAGAGCCTGACTATGTATTGCAACGAATCAACCATTTAATATTTACCAATATTGAAATGCTGCAACACAATATAGAAGTAGTAACCAGACACATCCGCCAAAAGCTGGAAGCCAGACACGAAGAGGACATTGAACGTAAGGTACTCCATTTTCTACCTTCCACCAATGGCAAAACCTATTTCTATGATGGAGAAGGTTATTGGCGAATTTCAATATTTATTCCACGTTCACAAACATTGGAAACAGTTACACCGGAATCCTCCTATCTGGCAGGACTGAAGTTTGGTGAATTCCAAGCCATGCTGGCTGATGTACCCGAACAACTCGGAGAAATCATCCCCGATTTCCACAATATGGAATTCCGCTTAAAACAATTACGTGAAGCCGTATCTGCCAACATGTCTGGCCGTTTGGCAGAAGTACAGGACATAGTGGACGCAATAGAAAAAGATGCTGATACGATGTGCAGCGCTGAACGTTTTTACCGTGAAGGCAAATTGCCCAAACGCATCTGCCACTGTGACACAAAAGTCAGCAACATGTTATTTGATGAAAACGGAAAAGTGTTGTGCGTCATTGACCTGGACACAGTAATGCCCAGTTTCATTTTCTCCGATTTCGGTGATTTCCTCCGTTCGGCAGCCAATACCGGCAAGGAGGATGAGGCTGATTTAAATAAGGTGAAGTTCAACATGGAAATCTTCAAAGCATTTACCAAAGGTTATATTGAGTCGGCCCGAGCTTTCCTGACCCCTCTTGAAATAGAAATGCTACCATACGCTGCAACTCTGTTCCCTTATATGCAAGCTGTACGCTTTTTAGCAGATTATATAAACGGAGACACGTATTATCAAACCCGGTATAAAGACCATAATCTGGTACGTACCAAAGCGCAGTATAAACTGTATCTGGAAGCAAAATCCGCGACACCGGACATGAAGGCTTATATCAACAGTCTGCTATAAAAACAAGGAGCACAAAGGTATCTTAATGACACGAACCCTCTGTGCTCCTTTCATATTCGTCCGGCAATTATCCTAAATCTACCGTTTCGGTATATCCACCGATTTTTCACTTCTCCCTTTCAGATGTTCGGAGAAGTAGTCTACCAGTTTCCAATAGAAATATTCATTCATATCGCCGAATCCATGACGCTGTTGAGGAAGAATCAGCATATCAAAACGTTTCCCGGCACGAATCAATGCATCAACTACCCGTAAGGTATTGCCTGGATGTACATTATTATCAATATCACCATGAATCAGCAACAAATTTCCTTTCAATTGCTTCGCTATTTCAGGATTAGTAGCAATCTTATAAACGAAAGTTGTATCCCCTTTCTCACTCACTACTTCTTTTACGCCGTGATGCGTTTCACTCCACCAACGGTTATAGATATTATTATCATGATTTCCGGCACAAGAAACAGCCACTTTGAAGAAATCCGGGTATTGGCACATAGCCGCCGTACTCATAAATCCACCTCCCGAATGTCCATGAATACCAACCTTATCTATATCTATAAAATGATGACGCTGCGCCAATTGCTCGATAGCATATTTATGATCGGCCAGCGGATAATCACGCATATTTCCATATCCATAATTATGATACCATTTAGAGCGGCTAGGGTGCCCGCCACGTTGTCCTACAGAAATAACAATAAATCCGGCCTGTGCCAAACGGTCGGTACGGGGACTCATACGGGTAAACGGATAATAAACACCTTCCACCTGTGGCCCAGGATAAACATAATCCACAATAGGATAAACCTTAGTTGAGTCAAAATTAAAAGGTTTATACATCACACCATACAAATCTGTCACACCATCAGCCGCCTTTACTTTAAATATTTCCGGAAATTTATAACCGGCAGCAAAAAGCTGTGAAAAATCACTCTCCTGAATATCCATTACTTTATTGCCATTAGTATCCAGCAGGATGGCGCAAGGCACTGTATTTACACGCGAATAATTATCCACCACAAAACGAGCATCATCATCCACTTCCACACGATGGAAATAATCCCCTTTAGTCAGTAGTTTCAAACCGCTGCCATCCAAATTCACACGATACAAATGTTCATAATAAGGATGTTCTTTAGCATTCATTCCATTAGCAGTAAAATAAATCACACGCGCCTTATCATCTACTTTCAAGATTTCCTCCACGTGCCAGGGACCTTTTGTGATACGATTTTTCAAATTACCCTGATCATCATATAAATAAAGGTGTGCCCAACCATCACGCTCACTCCATTGAATAATTTCTTTTCCACCATTCAAGACTCTTAAAGGACGAGTTTCCTGATAGGTATTCATCCGTTCTTTTATAACAGGTACAACGGAATCCTGTCCTATCGTATAGGAACAAACATCAATCCGATGTAAATCACGGCTGCTGCGAGTCAGAAAAAAACGGTTGTTATCACCCTGCCAAACGACAGCCTGATCTTCCATATCACGCTGTTTTTGCATCATTGGTTTGTATTCCAGGCCAATGCTTTGATCTTTATAAGCTGCTACTTTAATTTCCTTACGTTTATTATCAACCAAGTCAAACAAGTACAGATGTTCTATGGGAGCTTCCTTTTCTCCCGGCATCTGGTATTTATAAGTTTCCAATGTGGGACGCGGATGGGCCATCGAATTTATTACCCATAATTCTTTCACAGCGCGATCGTCAGAAACTGTCATAGCAAAATAACGTGAATCCGGAGACCACACTCCACCTACACGACGACGCTTGCCATTACATAAAGTATCTGTATTAAGCATACTATAGGGAATACCATAGCCAAAATCCTTCATGCCATCTGTAGTAAGCTGGATTTCCACGATCGTACTATCCTTTTCATTTTTTTTCGCTTTTTCATAATCTTCACGACTCATGCGATACAAATTCAAATCCTTGGCATAAATCACCGTTTTACCATCAGGAGAAACTGATCCCCAATAGATTTTCTTCAGGTCGTCTTCTTTATCTTTCAAATGAGTCAATTTACGAGTAGGATAGTCATAAGAAAAATAAAAGATTTCCTTCTCATTCTTTTTGTCTTTCTTATCCTTACCTTCTGTCTTTGGTGTCGCATCTTTTGTTGATTTTACTTCAAAAGTAAAGGTACGCCCATCTTCTTTCGCTTTCAGATTTATAATTGGCAAATGGCGTGCCTCAAAGGGATCTTTTACAATTTCAGTAAGCTGAGAAGCTAATTCATCCCTATCAAACAAAAGCTTCTTTGTCCGGGCAACCGGATCAACCACATACCAAAAGGTTCCTTCACTTGTTTTGTACTCGAACCAGAAATTATTACCTTTCTGGAACCAATGCGGATCCACCACAGTAGAAAACAACATGGTGTTCAATTTTTCTTGTGTGTACTTCTCTGCCTGCAGGTATTCTGGCAAGCGTTCCTGTGCCTTTGCAACAGAGACAGTCGTACACAGACCGCCCATTAAAAGGGTAATGAATAGCATTTTCCTCATAGATTGAACTTTTATCGTGTTTATGAAAAAACAAACATACACAAAATTCTTCATTTAACAATCTTAAACAAGAAATTTTGTGTATGTTTGTTTCATTTATCCTTTTTCTTATCAAAAAGTATACCCTGAAATAAAGCTAACCATATGATTCCGTATCCTTAAATCATTCTGTTCCTTATTATATTTTCCCCAAGCCAAATCATACCCGATAGTAAATGAAATCCGTTTAACAGCAATCCCGACAGAAGCCGTTCCTCCCCAATCCAAACGAGGGGACGCCTCAAAACCAAATTCCTCATTTACTGCTTTTCCTTTAAATGTGCCAAACCGGTAATAATCATTCCGATATTCATACTGTCCAACACCTGTTTCTTCATCTATATTATATTTTGAGGAAGAAACATAAGCATGAGTGCGTCCACCAATTCCTACAGCTACATAAGGCCCTACTGCTAATTTAAGACGCACATCATCACAAAGTTTAAAACCCCAATGAGCCATAACAGGCAATTGCAAATAATAACGCGTGGACTCAACATCCGTTTTTTCATAATCCATGCTAAATCCTCCCCCTGTTGATATGTTTCCCCAACTCATAGGATGATACCCACCTTTCTGCATTAAGATATAAACTCCGGACTTCAAGCCAAAAGAAGGCTTTTTTCCCACCCCTTCCTTTAACTGATACAATACACCGGCACCAGCTTTAAAACCTAATGTAACTGATGTCCCTTCATTTTCCTTATTCACTACCAAGCCGGCTTCCGGCGTAACACTCCAACGAGACTGAGCACTCAACATCAGACTCGCCAAAAACACCTACCATAAATAAAATTACTTTTTTCATCTTTTTCCTCTTTTTAGTTCATTATCTATGTAAAAGACTAAAAATTCAGAAAAACCCCCATTACATATTCGAAAAAATAATAAAATAACATGAGCAACTCACTCACATAACAAAAGAAATACCCGACACTTAAACATACCCTTTAAGAAATCATTAAAAAATAAACGCTGCAAGAACTAACAAATAGCAGCAAAAGTTATCGCTTATTTTTTGCATTCTCTTTATATTCAGTAGGTGTCATACCAAAACGTTGTTTAAAACATTTGCTGAAATAACGAGGATCATTAATACCTACCATATAAGCAATCTGCGTCATATTATAATCACCACTTTCTATCAATTGCGCGGCACGTTTCACACGCATCTCTTTAATAAACTCAAGTGGGGGCAAGTCCTGTCAGGGTTTTCAGTTTCTTGAAAAAGACAGAACGACTCACCGCAAGTTCTTGTACCAAATCATCCACTATCAAATCGCCATTATCCATATTCTTCTCCATTAATTCCGTCAGTTTTTCCATAAATTTACGGTCATGCGAAGACATCTCAGGCTGTGTTTGCTGTTCTTCCTCCGGAACAGGCTGAATATTCATCAGATTCGCACAATACAACTGTTGTAACTTGACACGTTGTGTCAAAATATTCTCCACCCTAGCCTTCAGGTAAGTGGCACTAAACGGCTTCGTTATATAATCCTCAACTCCCAGCTCCATACCCTCCAACTTACTGTCCATATCCGTTTTAGCCGTCAGTAAAACCACTGGAATATGACTGGTCGCCATATTAGCACGCAAATCTTCTGTCATAGTAATACCATCCTTTTCCGGCATCATGATGTCACTAATAATAATATCCGGAACAAACTTCAAAGCTTTATCCAAACCATCAGCCCCATTAACAGCCTCTATGACGTTGAAATTTGAGATAAAGATACTACGCAAAAAGAAACGAAGTTCCAAATTATCTTCAACCAGCAACATCGTTTTACTTTCATTCCTTTTCTCTTCATGTCCCTGAACTGGTTCTTCCACCTCTTCCGGCCTCATTTCGACAGAATCAGAGAGAATGAACTCCACATTCTCCGTATAGTGCTCTTTACCTTTCAAAAACTCAACCGTGAAACAGCTGCCCTCCCCCTCTTTACTATCCACACGGATAGTCGCTTTGTGCAGTTCCACCAATTCCTTAACCAAAGAAAGACCGATGCCTGAACTTTGCTGATTAAACAAATTCTTGTCCAGCAGATTTTCAAAACGGACAAAAAGAGAAGCTTTCTTGCTTTCAGAAATTCCTATACCTTGATCCTGTACACCAATCGCCACATTATGCTCATTTTCATGAATGAAAAGCGTAATCATCTTACCCTGTGGAGTATACTTAAAAGCATTGGAAAGCAGATTAAAGACAATCTTTTCCAGCTTATCCGCATCTACCCACAGTTTCAAGGAAGGCATTTCACTTTCGAATACAAAATCAATATGATGCTCTTCGGCCAACGATTCAAAATTATCCATGATATGGCGTACAAAAGGAACAATATCGATCTGTTCTATACGCAACTTCATTTTATTTTTCTGTATTTTGCGGAAATCAAGAATTTGGTTCACCAAGCGAAGCATACGGTCGGTATTACGTTCTACTACATGCAATTGCTCACGTACATCATCTGGCAAAGTCTTGTTTTTCAAAACATATTCTACAGGACCTGCAATCAACGTTAGCGGAGTGCGAAGTTCGTGAGAAATATTTGTAAAAAAACGAAGTTTTATATCAGAAACCTGCTGTTCCACAGACACTTCATGTTTCAGACGATAAATAGTAAACAATATATATACTCCTGAAAACAGAATCAACAGAAAAGCAAGAATATAAATTGCCATAGCCCAAGCTGTTTCCCAAAACGAAGGCTGAATGGTGATTCTCAAACTGCGCTCGTTCTCTACCCAAACACCATCACTATTGGTCGATTTAACCTGAAAAACATAATCTCCTTTCGGAAGATTAGTATATGTAGCGGTACGCTGTCTGTCTACATAATTCCATTCTTTATCAAATCCGCGTAAACGATAAGCATAACGGATATTTTCAGGATAAATCATATCCAATGCAGCAAACGATAAGGTTACAATATTCTCCTTATGTGAAAGTACCAGATGTTCTGTATTATTGAGTGATTGCCGCAACAAACTTCCTGATACCCCTGGAACTACCTCTTGATTGGATATCTTCAAAGTACCTAAAATAATGGATGGTACATAATTACTCTTCTTAATATGCTCTGGTTCAAAATAAAGCACGCCACGACTGGTACCAAACAAAATGGTGCTGGAACTAAGATTCAACGACGTTCCCTCCTCAAAACGTATCTTACCACCAAAATCCCTTTCATTATAATTCTCAAAACGTTGTTCGGACGGAATAAATTTACTCAATCCGTTTTCCGTACTTATCCACAAGCTTCCTGTGTCATCCTCTTCTACAGACAACAGGATATCTGAAGGCAGACCATTCTTCACTGTATAGGATTTAAATACAGCTCCCCCTTCTCCGTTCATGGAAACAAGTTGGTTAAGGCCACCACCAAATGTAGCTAAATAAACTTCTCCTTGAGAAGTGGTTACAACCCGATATACGTTATTGTTGCTCAGACAATTCATATCATCGGGGATACGTGCATAAAGATGGAACACAATCGACTCCGGATCCTTAAAATCCTCTTTAAAACTAAGTGCGCCATCACTGCTCCCCACCCATATATTCCCCTTCTTATCAGAAGTGATATGGCGTACACGATAACAACGGTCATACGGAAAACCTTTCAGGTTATTTCTAGAACTAATAAACACATATTTCCCTTCAGGAGTTTTCTGAATATAATTCAACCCTCCACCAAAAGTTGCCACCCAAATACGTCCATGCTTGTCTTCATGTAACCAGTAAACACTATTATGACTCAGGCTATAAATATCATCTTCATCATATTTGAATCGAGTAAACTTAAAATGTGCCCCCTCCTTTTCTGCCAGAATAATACCATCCCCTTTAGTAGCAATCCAAATGTTTCCGCGAGAATCTTGCATGATATGATAAGGAACTCCACTTAACGGCCTACCAGATTTAGCTATAATCCCCTCTTCAGTCAGAATACCCTGAAAATCTAAATCAGAAGAATAAATTTCAATCTGACCGTCCCGTTTTCCCATCCAGATGCGATGTTCGCTATCTTCAAACAACGCACGTACCGTATTGGCATTCAAGTCATAACTGTGCCCCATGCGGGGATAAATATGGAACTGGCTTCCTAAAAAAGTAATCTTCTCCAACCCCTTAGAATGAGTACATAACCAAAGATTGCCTTGTTTATCGGATAACATAGAATGTAATTTGTTAGAAAAGTGCCAATCAGGTGAATCGGGGTCATTGTAGAAAGGTAACAGCCGATTTGCCTCCCTGTCATACCAAGAAAGCCCTCCTCCTTGCGGATGTACCCACAAATTACCGTTCAAGTCCTCACAAATATGAAAACTGGGATAGGAACGATCGGCACCACGAGGCTCCACTTGCATCTTTTCTTGCTTAAATACTTCCGTCAAAGGATTGAAATGACAAACCTTTCCCCATTCGGTCATCTCAAACCATGCTTCCTGCTTACTGTCAACATAAACAGAACGGAAAGCGTCTGCCGGGAATTCGGGACAATTGGATTTATTATAGACTTTACACTCTTTTGTATCCGAATGGTACAATATCAATCCTTCATGGGCAGTTGTTATCAACAGTCCCATACCTTTTATTTCATTTATAGCAATCACTTTATCCTTTACCGGCAATTCCCAAAGACGAAAGATTTCATTTTGCAAAGAATAGCACCATATCCGTCCCCTGTCTGATCCAAAATAAAGTTCGTCACCATAACTGCAAAAAGAGTAGAAAGCCTGTACGGATTCATCTTTGCCTGATTGGATATTCACAAAATAAGAAACAGGCTCTTCTTTATCATTCGTAATCTTTAGCAGACCGTTATCAGTAAGTAACCACTCTTGATTATAAGCATCGCTAAAAACCTGATTAATGTGAGCGGCATTTCCTCCATGACTATGAGTAGCATATACTTGAGTGGTTACACTGTAATCCTTAGGATTTGTTTTCACACGGACAGCCCCCTCATTTTCAGAAAGTAGCCAAATGACACTGTCGGGCAATATTTTAATAGAAGAGAAACGCATGCCCTCCTCTTCACCTTCTGCAGGAATTTGTTCGAATTTCTCTGTTCTTTGGTCAAAACGATACACACGGTAATCATACGTTTGCAGCCAAATATAATTATAAGGGTCTACTTCCAATAAGTCTACCCGGTTGTTAGTCATAGTAATTTTATTCCCTTGTCTGGCTTTATAAACTTTGAAGTCATAACCATTGAACCGGTTGATTCCATCCCAAGTAGAGAACCATAAAACTCCATTATGGTCTTGTACCATGCTCATGATAGAGTTCTGAGACAAACCGTTTTCCGAAGAATAATGAGTAAAGATACAATTAGGCTGACTTTTTGCATAAAAAAGAACAGCAAAGTAAGTATAAACAGAATGTGTCTTTTCATTTCGTAGATTTTCATATATAGTATGGCAAAATACTATAAAAACGAGAGATACCGACATACAAGTTCCTAAAAAAATAAAAGGGGCAAAGTTAAATACCCCTTTTATCATTCCACTCTTCCTTGACATTTTCCATAGGGGTAAATAAGATCCATCCCTACAGTGACAAAGTATTATTACATGAAGAAAAAACAGCTTATCTCTTTAAATTCTGCAACAATACATTTCCATTTTCCACAGGATTCCATCCGTCATCACCTGCCAAAATCTGTGCTTCATTATAATTACTGATATCGTTCAGTTGCTTTCCAAACGAAGCACGCGAAGCGGTAGCCGCCCCTTCTCCTGTATTCTGATATTCAGCATAGAATACGGTTTCCTCATTTTCTTTTTTGCCCCAGTTGTTCCACCCCACCGGAAGAATATGCTTTCCTAAATCACAATGAATAAAGACAGCCTGTGCATAAGGACGCCAAGGACGGGACAAATACACCTTCTGAGCCTCAACCACACCCGTCAATTTACAGCCAATAAAAACATAACCATATTTCTTGCCTTGATCTGTAGAAGGAGCGGTAACATAACCATCACCCAAGCTATGGATGGTGCAATCCTTAAACAATGCCGTAGACCAGCCAAAAATAAAATCCACCGTACCCTCTATATAACAATGGTCATAGAACTGACGACTGTCTTTGCCATAAGTATACAAAGTATCCTGATTTCCCAAAAAACGACAGTTTTTGAAATAAGCGCGATCTCCACTAACAAAACAGGCCACTGCCTGCCCTACTCTGCCGGCACTATTCTCGAAGGTGATATTCTCAGCATAGAAATCGGGAGCATAGATATAACAGGTTGATGAACCGGAGGTAGACATTTCTTCTCCGAAACAGTTCTTTTTAGAAGCAAAATCATCATTTGTCAGAATTGCTCCGTCCTCACCTATCAAAGAAATACTAATCTTACTTTCAGGAATAACCACTTTCTCTTTATATACCCCTTTACGGACTAGAATAGTAGTGCGTCCTGCTTTACGAAAATCGGGAACAGCATGGATCGCTTCCTGAATGGTAAAGAAATCACCACTGCCATCTTTTGCCACAACAAAATCATAATGACGTATAAAAGGCCCCAATACAGGAACCTCTTTAGCTATAGCATCCACTGTCAAACCTGCAATAGTACGCGCCCCATATACATTCAGGTGCGTATTATCCTCACGGCCTTTCGGACAAGCTGCACACACGCCTTCAGGAATCCACATGAACAATTTTTTTGAGGCCTCCGGCCCCATTCTCTGCACCAAATCATGCGTTATCTTATTCATATCCACAAAAGGCACATCCAATTCTTTTGCCACATTGCGCGGAGAATCCAAATATTTTCCATGAGTGTCAATCAGCACTTCTCCATCTTGAGAAACACCCCCCTTTGACAAATCCTTGCGCACATCATCTTCGGCCACCGCATTTTTATTATTCCGAAAATTACGGCGAACTATAGCATTGAACAAAACGGGAATTCCTCCTTTGGCACGTGTTTCTTTTACAAAACGGCGTAGATTGGCATCAAAAGTAGATCCGGGATCAGTATGACGTTTCTCATCTACCTTCTCATCATTATGCCCAAACTGAATAAAAACATAATCACCCGGCTTTACTTTATTAATTACTACCTCCCATAATCCTTCATCAATAAAACTTTTAGAACTCCGACCATTTCTAGCATGGTTTTCCACACGAATATTTTCACTGAAATATCCTCCCAGCACATGGCCCCATCCACGTTCCTGATTACCTCCCTCTAAGGATTTGTTGGCCATAGTCGAGTCACCTATCATAAAGATAGTAATTGTGTGGTCTGCCGTAAAAGCAGAAAATAACAACAAGGCAACAAATGCCATCAACATCTTAATTTTCATCGCTTTCTATTTTAAATTTTTGATTAAAGAACTCAAGTATATCAGCCTGTATCTCCTTACTGCAAAAATGAGGCAAATCATAGAACTTGGTAGTCAATAGATTTTCTACCGATTGACCCTTCCATACATCCTGCATGGTAGAGAAAGCGCTTTCAACGCCCTTTACAGGAAAAAGTTTGTCCCGCAAACCATTGATGAACAACATCGGTTTGGGACAGGCGATAGATGCCACATGAGGATAATCCATCCAATTCCGTATTCCGGGAATAATCATGGAATAAGCAGACCCGCCTTTGTTCTGATTATTGGTAAGTGTCATTAAGCTATCTGTAGTATTCATCCAGCACACAGCAGCGCCTGCCTTCACCACATCTGTAGCGGCACTGACCATCCAAGCACGATGTGCTCCCATAGAAAAGCCCATAGTACCTATTCTATCTTTACTGACCATAGGCAATGTAGCCAAAAACTCAGCACTACGGATATCATCCCAAACAATCAAGGCCCCCCATGACATTCCCATCTGTAGCATATTGGCAGCCAACGCTTGCTGTGAGTCATAGCGCACTCCTTCCTTACGTCCCCGTTCCCCCCAAAACAAGGCATCCACAGCAAGCACTACATATCCATGGCTTGCCAGATAATCACCCACATACTGTTTATCATAACATCTTTCCGCCCAATCATCCGCATCGGCTGTCACAGATGCCTCCACACCGAACGGACGTACCATCTTCTCTTTCCCTATTGAGAAATGGGCCCCATGGTCGTGAAGTAATAACACTGCAGGAAATGGTCCCTTCCCCTCAGGGACCAACAGATAAGCGGGAACACGGGAATATTCCGAAACATTAAACAGAATTTTTTCCACTGTATACCCTTCCCTCCGCTCAATATCTATCACTTCTTTATCAAAAGCCGCTACAGGAGGAGCAGGCTGCATACAATCCAACAAAACTTTTCTAGCCTCTTCACGCCATTTTTCAAAATTTCGGATAGAAGAGTTCCCCCATGCCATAGGATAAGTCAGACTTTCTTTCAGCTTCTGATAAAACAGCGGCATATCATTCTGCGTTTCATAACGCATAGAGACGGTTTCCACCTTTTCTTGAGCAGAAACCGTCAGACATATCCCGAACAACAATAAACAAATTACAGCATTCTTCATAAACCTATACCTAACAAACTTTTACTTTTCAAGGTAACTAATTAATTTTATCATATTATCAATATAATCCCCTACAGAGATGCACAATTCTCCGGTAGTACACGGATAAGGTGATGTATCGTGCTCGTCCCCTACAAAAGTAGCTATATATTTCGTTTCCTCACTAGGTCCTGAAACAGTATATGGCTTATACGGGTTCGAGGTTGACTTTAAAGGAGAGAGCCAGCAACCGTCCTTAGTCAGTGATTGCACCAATTTCCGGGCAACTTCTTCCGTAGCTTTTCCACGTAAACGAGTATAATATTTAGGTAAAGGAACCAAATGATCCTGTAGCAAAGGTGAATTCTTCGCCAACTCGGATACAGGAAGTTTCTTCACTTCCTCATAACGGCGACGCAGTTCACCAGGATTCACAAAAGTTGCCGAATTATAATGAGCTATTGTATTTTCTATATTCTGATCAATATAATACGTTCCATTTTTCACATTACTTCCCTTACGATGGACATACAGTGGTTTACCTGTATCAGGATCAACAAAACGAGGAACCAAAATAGCTTCCGGATTAGTAGACTGACGCTTCCATTTCTTCACATCCGATTCCGGTAATTTCATTGATTCCAAAAAACGAATTGCAGCAGGAATCCCCGACAGGAAACGAGTATCAGCTGTAAGTTTATAGTAATCCATCATTAAATTGATAAGACGGACGGTAGTACCGGTATTCACACTGCGCGGTTCATAAGAACGGGCATGAGCCGGTTTCAAATCATCTACTGTATATTGGTCCGCCCAGCCTGCATAAGGTTCCCCTTGTTGAAGAGAAATCATCAAGTACATAGCACGCATAATAGGCTCCTTTACCCCTTGCAACCCCATTGCTTGATAGCATTGAATCAAAAACTCGGTCGCATCAGGAATCACATCATCATTCAGAGTAATAAAAGACGAATAATCTTTCTTACCTTGAAAAGGGTGATCATACATCAAAGGATAACGTTGAGGCCATCCACCCACCGGATATTGACTTTTCAAAACAAAATCAATGGTTTTCTCCAAAGCCGGACGGAAAGCAGGATCATTTTTTTCCACATACATACGAAGTAGAAATTTAGCAGCCTCCATAGTACCCGCATCATCATAAGTCGCATTTCCATAATAATGTTGAAATTCCTCCAGACGCCAGCCATTTTTACCAACGGTATCATACCAGGACTTTAACGAGTTCTCTCCTGCAAAATCAAATACATAATTCCATCCTCCACATTCAAGCTGCCCCCAAATCAAAGTGTTAGCCACTTTTTGGGCAGCTTCATAATAGTACTCATCTCCTGTAGCATGATAAGCGTCAAGCAACAAATGACCGACAGAAGGAGTTCCCGGTGGCTGAATCCAAACCATTGTCCTCTTGGCTTCCATCTCTCCCCATGAGCGGGACATATCCGGCAAATAATTCCATACAAAACCACCATTATAACTCACTTTATCCATCATAAACTGAGTGGCGGTTTTCTATTGTATTTATCACTTGGTCATCTAACTTTTTATTAGTTTGAGCCATACCTGCGCAAGCAAAATTTGCCATACACAAGCAAAGGGCAATTCTTCCCCATCTCTTCTTTAATGTGCTTTTCATTGTTGTTGTAGTGTTTTGATTCAAGTTTGAATATCATTATGAAGCAAAATAAAGCCATTTTTTAGGGTTAGTGGGATTGTAATATTTGGTCTTTTCCTTCGTATATTTTAATCACGGTGACCACTCTCCTTATATATTAT
>ENA-OQJW01000097-OQJW01000097.1-human-gut-metagenome-genome-assembly--contig:-NODE-97-length-15339-cov-2.692151_pt1 | contig 15339 bp, 16 predicted proteins | sample MGYA00242619_ERZ504786 | MGnify/ENA primary metagenome ERZ504786 (study PRJEB26092, sample SAMD00036357) | human gut metagenome | host: Homo sapiens | study: EMG produced TPA metagenomics assembly of... | reverse complement strand
GTTCTTATAAATATCCATCGGTAAGAAAAAATTGTATTCAATCGCTCATTCTCCTATTTACGGTACTCTTTAAAGCTTCCCCATTTGGTATCTTTGTCAGAAAAGCTTAATTCCATTCCTTCCGGAATCGGCCATTCAACTCCGATATCCGGATCGTTCCAGATCAGGCCGCCCTCATCATTTGGATGATAGAAATCAGAGCATTTGTAAACAAATTCCGCATGCTCGGAAAGTACAAGGAAACCATGTGCAAATCCTTTCGGAATGAAGAACTGTTTCTTGTTTTCAGCAGAAAGTACGACTCCAAACCATTTGCCCATATGTTTCTGAACCTTCACGAAGATCTACTGCCACATCAAATACCTCACCATTTACAACACGTACCAGTTTATCCTGTGGATAATTGATCTGAAAATGAAGCCCTCTAAGTACTCCTTTTTTGGAAGATGACTGATTATCCTGCACAAATTCCATATCAATTCCTGCTTCTTTATAATCATTATAATTATAGGTCTCCATAAAATAACCTCTCTCATCACCAAAAACTGTTGGAGTGATCACCTTCAGACCTTCTATCTCACATGTTTCTACTTTAATTTTACCCATAATAGTCTTTTCCTCCTGCTTCTAATTCTGATCGATATACTTTCCATCCAATACATCTTTCAGATAACGACCATACTGATTTTTCTGATAGAGTTCACATGCTTTCTGCAATTCTTCTTTATCAATCCATCCGTTGTTGTATGCAATTTCCTCTAAACACGCAATCTTTCTGTTCTGATGTGTCTCCACTGTCTTTACAAAATTTGTTGCGTCGACCAACGATTCATGTGTTCCTGTATCAAGCCATGTAAATCCCTGACCTAATAACGCCACATCCAGATTTCCTTTTTCCAGATAAATTCTATTCAAATCTGTAATCTCGAGTTCCCCTCTTGCACTTGGTTTGATCTGCTTCGCATATTCTACTACGTGGTTATCATAGAAATACAAACCGGTAACTGCATAATTAGACTTTGGATGTTCTGGTTTTTCTTCCAGAGAAACGGCTTTTCCATCCTGATCAAATTCAACAACGCCAAAACGCTCCGGATCATCCACATAATCGGAAAACATATTCCTCATCCATCTCAAGAAAAGAATAGTAGCGTGCAATTTATCTTTGTCATGACCGGCAGAATTACTGATGTTTGCACCTTCAACATTCCTCCAACATACAGGCTGCCCCGGCAAAGAAATAACACCCCCCGCATGACGGGCAAAAGCAGCCCACGTAGCATCATCCGAACACCAAGCCATAGGAAAATGAACAAAACCACCTGCCGACTGCCATATCTCCCGACTGAACACGTACTCTACGGCAGCCGAATCTATCTTTCCCTGTAACTTATCTAGCAGCAGCCGGTAACAAGACACACTTCCTTCTTCCAAAGGACGATTGGCACGTATCCGCTTGTTTTCACCATCAATGACAGCTAATGGAAAACGAAAGAAATATCCTCGCTGATGGTGTGGGCGCGACAAAGCCTCCATGACACGTTCCACACCATCAGCCGGCATCAAATCATCATCCGAGAAAAGCCAGATAAACGGCTCTGCAGACAGCTGGATACACCTCTCCCAATGGGCCACCAAATCTTTGCCCCCCATATTTTCGCTAAAGCGATGATACACCAGATTTACCTTATTCTGATAAGATTCCACAATCTTATCCAATCTTTCAGGACTTGCATCATCACCTATATATAACACGAACTCATCTTTATGGGCCTGAACTGCAATTGAGTCGAGCGTTTCCTTAAGGAAACGCCCCTTGTAGGCGGGAATAACAATTGCCAATTTCTTTATTTGCTCCACTTTACAAAGACTGCATATCGTTCAACTTCTTGTAATATCCATTTAAGGCTATCAGTTCATCGTGAGTTCCTCTTTCTACAATGTCACCTTCATAAAGTACACAAATTTCATCGGCATTCTTAATGGTACTCAATCTATGCGCGATAGCGATAGTAGTACGCGATTTCATCAAACGCTCCAACGCTTCCTGAACCAAACGCTCGGACTCTGTGTCAAGAGCCGAAGTAGCCTCATCTAATATAAGGATAGGAGGATTTTTCAAAATTGCACGGGCTATACTGACACGCTGACGCTGACCACCGGACAAACGCCCTCCACGATCACCAATCATCGTGTCATATCCTTTTTCCGTTTCCATAATGAAATCATGTGCATTCGCTATCTTGGCAGCTTCTATTACTTGCTCCATAGTGGCATTCTCTACACCAAAAGTAATATTGTTATAGAAGGTGTCATTAAACAGAATAGCTTCCTGATTTACATTACCAATCAGAGAACGTAAACTGTGGATGGATACATCTTTCACATTCTTGCCGTCAATCAGCAATGCACCCTCCGATACATCGTGATAACGCGGTACCAAGTCCACTAAAGTAGACTTTCCGGAACCGGACTGGCCCACCAGCGCAATCGTTTTTCCTTTAGGAACAGTCAGATTGATTATGGTTCAAGACCGGACGTCCTTCTACATAGCTGAAACTTACATTTTTAAACTCTAACTTATCTGTGAAAGCGTCCAATGGCAAAGGCTGCTCCGGCTCTACGATATGATTTTCCGCTTTCAATATCATATCAATTCGCTCCATACTGGCCAATCCCTGCGGAATATTATAAAATGCTCTTGAAAATTCTTTCAAAGGATTGATGATACTATAAAGGATAATCAGATAAAATATGAAAGTAGCCGCATCCATCGGAGCATAGTTTGTATTTAAGATTAAAGCACCGCCAAACAACAGCACGGTCACAATCACACAAGTACCTAAAAACTCACTCATGGGGTGGGCTGAACTTTGCCGGATAATCATCTCGTTCATTGCATCGCGGAAGTCATTGTTTGTTTTAGAGAACCGGGCAGACATTTTGCTTTCGGCTATAAACGCTTTGATAACCCTTAAACCTCCTAATGTTTCATCCAATTGGGACATAATATCTCCCCATTGCGCCTGTGCTGTAGAGGACTGTCTTTTCAGCTTCCGGCTGACAACCCCCATTATCCAACCTGTCAGAGGTAAAATAAAGATAACAAAAAGCGTCATTTGCCAACTTACCGAAAACAGAGTGACAAAACAAACCAAAAGAGCGATAGGATTACGGATAAGCATATCGATGGAACTGGTCAACGAGTTCTCCACCACCGTAACATCCGCACTCATACGGGCTATGATATCTCCTTTACGTTCTTCTGAGAAAAAACTCAAAGGAAGACTTAACACTTTATTATAAACCTGAATACGGATATCCCGGACAATACCTGTACGCAAAGGTACCATGACAGCCGCAGAAGCAAAATAACCGGCAGTTTTCAACATAGTCATAAAGATAAGTATTCCTCCCATCATGGCAAGTGTATAGAACGCACCATTTGTAGCCACAAAATTGCTCACAAAGTAATAGGCATTATTTATGAGTACATCCTTATCCAAATTATGAATATCCATAGGAATGTACTCATAAGACTTGGTATCAATTTTGAACAGAATGTTCAAAATTGGCACAATCGCCATGAACGAAAACACATTAAGCCATTGCGACAGAAAGTTCAGTATCAATGCCCATGTCAAATATTTGCGGTATGGAAGAATATACCGCTTCAACAAACTAAAGAACTGTTTCAGCATAATTATCAATTATATATAATGCCGCAAAGGTAACAAAAAAGAAATAATCACCCAAGATTACCCCACTTTATCCCCTAATATTTGTTCATACACGGCAAGCCTTCTTTCCTGCATCTGTCCGGGGTTATATACTTGCCGCAAACTGTCTTCCGCATGGGTAACCAACTGTCTCTGCAACTGCGGATTACTTGACAAGGCTATGACAGCTTCTGCAAATCCGGCAGGGTCATCAACAATCAAGCAATCTTCACCATCCTTAAAATCAATGCCTTCCACACCCTTTGCCGTCGTTACAAAAGGTACTTTTGACAATACAGCATCTAATATTTTCATACGCATACCACTACCGATACGTATTGGAACAACAGCAACACTGCCTTTTAAAAAAGAGCCCAGATCTTCCACATAGCCTACCAGCTTCAGTTCCGGGTATTCGGACTGCAAACGATTGATACACTCTCCACGCCATTTACCAATTACTTGCAATGTAAACGAAAAATGACGTTTACGCAGATGCGGAATCACTTCGTGACAGAACCATGCCACGGCATCCAGATTGGGAAAATGATCCTCACTTCCCACAAAAGTCAGGCGTCCGCTTTGGACCGGAACAAAAGGCTGTTCCAGCCTGTCACCCACTTGCACCACAGCCGGAGAAGTGTAGATATGGTCTTTCCGTCCTATGAAGTCCTCCATAATTTTACGGTCTACTTCAGTCAGAACAATAACATCTTTATATTTCAATAATGCACTGCGCTCAAAATCCTTTGCTATATGAAACAACATCCTGTCACCGGCAGTCTGTTCCCTGAACAAAGTAATCTCCTTTTCATTACGGATGTAGCGGAGTTCATGATGCACAAAAATAGTCTGTACATTTTCAGGCAACAAGAATCCCAATGACAACAGTTCATAAAACTCTACTTGAATAATATCAAAACCTGAATGAGCCACCTGAGAAACATACTCCACATACCCCTGGTCTAGCGGCTGGAAACAAGAGCTGAACAAAGTACTCTTTCCCCGTACTAAATCCACAACTTCGCCCGTTTCATCCGTCCATATCTGTTGCCGGTTCATTTTACGGGTTACAGACGCATGTATCTTTTGCAGCCATTTATAATAAAAAGGATGTTTAATTTTGGGTAATCTGACAGTTTTAGTTTTAGGAGTATAAATAAAGAAATCCACATTATCCCAAATTTTCTTCAATGACTCTACATCTTGCATACGTCTCCCTGTTTCAGGATAAAGCAATACAGATACGGCCATCTTATGACGCAAATACTCCACCATATTAAAGAAAGCTTGATTACCGCCCGAATCCAGCGGATAAGGAATGTACGGAATAATAAAAAGAATTTTCTTTCTCATACTAATTGAATTTAAACAATAGTCTAATGTCTAATTTAATTTTTAGTTTAATACAGCAAATGCTATGTAGTGTATAATGCAAAGGTACAAGAAAGACTGCATACTAAAATGTTAATTATCGTTTCTTTTTAAAAGTTCAACAAAATTCCTGTTTTTTGAAAAAAAAACAAAGAAGCAACTTGTTTATTTACCTGTATAACATTACATTTGTAGAAATAAAACAAGAACTAACTTAACAATAGAGCATGAATGCACTTCCCTTGGTCAGTGTAGTGGTACCTAATTATAATTATAAACGATACCTCAATCTACGAATTCAGAGTATTCTGCAACAGACCTATCAGAATATCGAACTGATTTTACTTGATGATGCCTCAACAGACGGTAGCGAAGAGGTATTATCGGACTATCAAGACCATGCCAAAGTGAGCCATATTCTATTAAACGAACACAACACCGGAAATCCATTTAAACAATGGTTTAAAGGCATGCAATTAGCCAAAGGAAAATATATATGGATAGCCGAAGCCGATGACTTGTGTGAGCTTACTTTTTTAGAGAAAGTAGTTCCTTTAATGGAGAAATACCAACAAGCCGCCGTATGCTTTGCCGGTTCCAAGTATATTGATAAAGACGGTAATGTGCTGAGTTGCGACATGAACAAATGGAAATCTGCCATACCTCCATACGCCGTGTTTAATGGGGAAACTTATGCCGAACATAACCTTTACTGGCGTGGTTACATAGCCAATGCAAGCTCGGCCATTTTCAGAAAAAAGCATGGTAAATGTCCAAAATATGGAACAATGCCTGCAAATGCGCTACAGCGGCGACTGGCTGTTCTGGTTTTATATGGCAATGCAAGGAGACATTATAGAAAGATATGAAGTACTGAACTACTTCAGACAACATACCCAGAAAGTTACCGTCAAAGCTGAAAACAACGGAGGGGGTAAGAGCGAAGATATTGAGATAGTCCGCATTATGGAACAACACCTTACCCACCTGAGCAGATACAAACGATGTATACGGAGAGGAATGCTTTACAACCGCATTGCCAAATTAAGCACAACAGAGCAAGTAAAACTGCAATTATGGGAACTCCTCCGGCAGAAATTAAACGGAACGCGGAAAGACGGACGTCTGGAGCGCCTCAACCGGATAGCACGGCTATTCTGTCCTTTTGTTCTGACTATGAAACGAGACCGCCTTACTCCTTCCCGAAAATAGAATAAGAAACGGAAACTGCTTGCCCATATTTTCGGGCGGACTCACATGTTTGCCCCTAAAGTGAACAAATTGGCAGCCAATTTTACTTTTGGCATACCCTCTTTTGATATTTCTAAAATTCTGTTTACCTTTGTTGTTAATCATCCGAATTGATTCAAACAAATGCAAACTTTACTAAAACAAATGAAATATCTCCGTTCACTCATGCAGCAATTTGTAACAGCATGTAAGAATCAAGCTAAGCTTATCCAACAGTTTACTCTTTCTTTACTTTACTTATTTATCATACATATAGTTGCTTTACTTTTTTTCTTCCTGTTCCGGCTTGTCCTGTTCACCTCAATAGATTATCAGTTTCCTCCCGATATACAAAACAACTTTCTCATGCAAGCCACTGCATTTATAAAAGGGCTATGGTTTGACAATGTTATAGCTTGCTACATATTGCTGTTACCATTAGTCATTTTATGGATAACCGCTCCCTGCAACTATCACTCCAAGTGGGTATTCAGATTTATCTCTATCTTTTTCATTCTATTTTATTCACTGTCGTTCATTATTTCGGCAGCCAACATCCCTTATTTCTCCTATTTTTTTAAAACAATCAATTCTTCCATTTACAATTGGTTCGGATATGGAGCCACTACTGCCGGAATGGTATTGGGTGAGACATCATTCTATTTCCCTATTTTTCTAGGACTGATATCTATTCTTCTGCTGTCAGGAAGTGTACTACGGTTATCTTCTTATTTCTATCATCTCATCAATTCGAAATCTACTTCCATCAGCCCGATAAACCGCCTATGTATATTCGCCACCGGTGCTGTTTGTATAGGACTTTGTCTATTCGGAATACGGGGACGCATGGGATATAACCCCATCAGAGTAAGTCAAGCATACTATTGCACCGATCCATTTCTGAATCAGCTAGGGGTTAATCCTGTCTTTAATCTACTTACCAGCACACTGGATGATAACCGTAAGGAAAACCGCTATCTTCACCTGATGCCGGAACAGGAGGCAATAACCAATATGCAAAGTATATTGCAAAGAAAAGGAATAGAAGGCATCTCCCCCATTGCACGTGAAGTGAAATGCGCAGCCGTCCCTACACAAAAGAATGTTGTTCTTATTTTCATGGAATCGATGTCGGCCAACTTGATGGAGCATTTCGGATCTACCAAAAAACTGACTCCTTTCCTAGACAGCCTTTATCTGGAATCTCTCAGTTTTGACCATTTTTATTCAGCGGGCATACATACCAACCACGGAATGTATGCCACCCTCTACTCTTTCCCTGCCATCATGAAACGGAATGCCATGAAAGGAGCAGTGGTACCTGTCTATTCGGGGTTGCCCACCGTATTAAAGGATAATGACTATCGGAACCTATTCTTCATGACGCACGAATCACAATACGATAATATGAACGCTTTTCTCCGCACTAACGGATTTGATGAAATATATGCACAAGAAAACTACCCAAAAGATAAAGTCGTTAACAGCTTTGGTGTACAAGACGATTTCCTATATCAATATGCCTTGCCCATTCTGAACAAAAGAGCAGAAGAAAGACAACCTTTCTTTACCGTATTGCTTTCTATCAGCAACCATCCCTCGTATGTGATACCTGACTATTTCAAACCACACAGCACAAAGCTTGAAGATCAGATTGTGGAATACGCGGACTGGGCCATCCGGCAATTCATGCAAGAAGCACGCAAACAACCCTGGTTTGAAAATACAATCTTTGTTTTGCTGGGTGACCATGGGAAATTGGTAGGAAGTCCGGACTGTGAAATACCACAATCCTGCAACCATGTTCCACTAATGATTTACGGAAAAGGCATCAAGCCCGAAATCAGACAAGAGCCGGGCGGCCAGACTGATGTGGCACCGACTTTACTCGGACTGCTGAACATGAGTTATACCCAAAACGACTTCGGCATAAATTTGTTAACAGAACAACGCCCGTATGTCTATTTCTCCGCCGATAATTTGATAGCGGCTACAAATACAACCCACCTATATATTTATTCTCCACATGACCGGCAGGAATTCAAATATAAGAAGCAAGGAAATGCCTTGCAACTTGTAACAGGGGAGGACAGTACATTCTACGTGATGAAAAAATACTGTTTCTCCACATTGCAGAGTGCGGAGTATCTGGTAAAAGAGCACAAGACTGTCAATAAAGCTAATGGACAATAAGGTGGGACGGGTTTCACCGCCTTGCCTTCCTTAACGGTCATACCCCAACTTCTCCTCGTTATAATCAGAGGCTATGTAGGTAGGACGGCCTTTGGTTTCCTTGAAAATGCGCCCCACGTACTCTCCTATAATTCCCAAAGAGAAAAGCTGGATGCCACCTAAAAAGAGCATGACAATGATCAAAGTGGGGAAGCCGGCCGTTTCATCACCATAAAGCACGGTCTTTATCAGAAAATAAATGGCATAAATAAAACTGGAGATTGAACAGAGCACTCCGCATACTGTGGCGATGCGCAAAGGGGCGATAGAGAAAGAGGTTATTCCCTCGACAGCCAGATTCAACAGCTTGAGAAAGTTCCAAGAGGAATGGCCCATCAGCCTGTCTCCGCGATCAAATTCAATGCTTTTCTTCTGATAGCCTATCCAGCAAAACAATCCTTTTGTATAACGCTCGCATTCGCGCAGACGACGCAACGTGAGCACACAACGACGGTCCAGAAGCCTGAAATCGCCCACATTGGGCAAAATATCAATACGGCTCATCCGCTGAAGTATACCATAAAAAGCCAGAGAGAACTGACGACGCAACCAGCTTTCCTCGCCACGGGTACGCCGTTTGGTCATAAATGTCATCATATCCTTCTTCCCAATATTCCAGCATCTGGTCTACCAGTTCCGGAGGATCCTGCAAATCAGCGTCCATCACAACGCAGCAATCGCCGGTGGCGTAATCAAAACCCGCCAGCATGGCTACCTCTTTACCAAAGTTACGCGAAAGGTTGACATAATTCACCCGCTTGTCCTGCTGCCTCAACCGGCGGAGGCATTCCAGCGTAGTGTCGCTGCTGCCATCATTGACAAACAGGATTTCCCACTCATAAACGGCATTGCGGTTGACAAGCTCTATCAAACGTTGATACAGAGTGGGCAGCATCGCTTCCTCATTATATACCGGAATCAAAAGAGTCACTTTCTTCATATCATTCTTCACTATCATAAAGACTCCTCAAAGATATTACTTTTGTTTGAAAACAAACCTCACTAATAAAAAAATTTACCGGAATGGCAATGAGAAACACTGGGATGGGAGCCAACGGACGGGAAAAACCCAACCGCAGAAAGAGATTCAACAATCCGATATGTATCAGATAATTTGTCAGATGTGCCCCCCCCGAAGCCAAAAGCTTTCTTCCAGGAAGGAGGCTGCCCGAAAGTAAAATAAGCCGTAAGATAAAAGTTGGCAACAAAACTCAGCACATATCCCAAGGTATAGGCTACATTGACCTGAATGAATTTTTGCAAGACAAAATAAATGCCATAGTGCAGCCCTGTAGCAAAAAGGCCTACCATTACAAATCGCAGGAACTCGGGTATCTGTTTCAGTTTATTCATTTTCATTGATTTAAAATGCAAAGTTAGGTATTACTAAAGAATTATTCGTACTTTTGCGACAGTAAATATAAAAGACCGAAAAATATATGTCAGACAAGAAAAAAGCATTTTGGTTCATAGCCTTACTAAGCACACTTGTAATAATCCCCTTTTTGGGAGAAACTATTTTTTTACTCTAAAGGGGAACCGCGCGAAGCAATTGTGGCATACTCGATGTTGGAAAGCGGCAACTGGATATTGCCTTTGAACTACGGAACAGACATCGCCTATAAACCTCCTTTCCTGTATTGGTCTATTGCAGCTATTTCCGCCATTTTCGGAGGGGTGAGTGAATTCTCGTCCCGTCTGCCGTCCGCTATCGCTTTTCTAGCTATGCAGTTCGTGTTTTTCGGATTCGTAGCCCGCTATAAGAATACAAAGACAGCAGTCATTACCTCCCTTTTACTGCTCACTTCATTCGAAGTGCACCGGGCGGCGGTGGCTTGCAGGCTGGATATGCTACAGGTTTCCTTCATCGTCATCTCACTTTGCTTACTATTTCGCTGGGACGAAAAAGGCTGCAAGGGAATACCTTGGACGGTTGTCGTGCTGATGGCATGCGGCACGCTGACCAAAGGACCTGTGGGTTCTATATTCCCCTGTATGTGTATCGGTATTTACCAGCTGATACGGGGACGCTCATTCGGCAAGACTTTCCTTTCCTTATTCGGAATCGGGCTGCTTTCCCTTATTCCATTGGGAATCTGGTTTTATGCGGCCTGGCTACAGGGAGGACAGCCGTTTATGGACCTGATGCTGGAGGAAAACACCGGACGCTTTGTCGGCAAAATGTCATACCCGTCGCATCACAATCCTTTATGGTATAACTTCCTGACCATTATATGGGGGTGGATACCTTGGACATTGGTCTTGCTTATTTCACTCTTCGGACTGAAATGGAATGAAATGCACCTGCTGCCCGCAGGAAACTCTTTCACCGGACGCATCAGGAAGGTTTGGGATAACATCCGCTCACAATCCCCCATACAGCTGTTTATCTGGATAGTGATTATCGCTATTTTTGTCTTCTATTGTATTCCTAAAAGCAAACGCAGCGTCTATTTGTTGCCTATCTATCCATTTATGGCTGTACTGATTGCCCAGTATCTGGAGGCGTTAATGCAAAAAGGGGCGAAAGTGTTCAAAATATCGGCTTATATCTTTGCCTCGCTCTGTTTGTTACTCACCGTGGTGTTTTTTGCTGTACGCTGTCAGATGATACCGGACAGCATATGGGGCAACGGACGTCATGCTGCCGAAAACATAGCGTTTATGCAAGCTTTGGAAAGCACGTCCTTTTCTATTTCCAAATGGCTGATTATAGTATTGCCGGTAGTGGCTGCCATCTGTACATTAAGGCTGGTTATCAAAAAAAGTAGTACGGGGTCACTCCTCTATGGAATCATCGGTTGTGTTCTTTGCCTGTTTGTCGCTTTAGACGGGGTATATCAGCCAACAATACTAGCTGTAAAATCCGATAAACATCTGGCAGAAGATATCAGAAAAACAGGTGCCTGAAGGAGTCGTTTATTCATATACAGACAGAATGATACGGTTTTATTGTACAAATTATTATATGAATAACCAAATGCGGAATTTCACACTGGAAAATCCGCAAGAAGGGTATGTCATACTTTCTGCAAATGCACAAGAGGAGTTTTTAAAGAATTACAATGCAAAATATCAGCTGGAAGAGGTCTTCCATACAGATTACAGAAGTTGCGACTTACGCAATACGGTAATCATGTACAAGTTCAACGAGAAACGGAAATAGTTATATCCGGCAGATTCTGCACCGATTGGGACGCGGACTATATGAATCAGTATGGAATTCATATAGTCCGCGTCCAAGTTTTACTATCTGTTCCCTAAATCATCATAAACGGTTTGCAATATCGCCTTACCCTTATCCAGACGGGACTCGTCAGCTTCAGGCTCATTAAAAAGAATACTGCCGGAATTATTATCAAATACCGTCACTCCTGTACTGTCCCGGAATGAGAACCCATTATTGAAACTATAAAAGGCAAAAGGATACTTATAATCACTTCCCAATACATTACGGCTAAACGTAAATGCAGTATGTTCCAGCCCAAGCTGCCCCAACAAAGTGGCTGCCAAATCGGTCTGATTCATAATCTTGTCCACCTGCATAGGCTGTTTTACCGCTCCACCTAACCATAACAAGGGAATATGATAAAAACGAGGCATCGCATTAGACCCCTCCACGCGGGTAATAGAAACCATGATCGGGAAGGCAGATAACTAAAAGATCTTTCCATGCGGGAGTCTGCTTCAACCGGTCAATAAACTTACCCAGACATTCATCTGTATAAGCAAAGGCATTGGGAATTTTATCTTCCAGCCGGTGATAAGGAACTTCGAAAGGTTCATGACTGCTAAGTGTCAGAAACGCAGTATGCCAAGGCCCTTCTTCCTTCCGGTTTCTTAACTGATTATATAAATATTCAAAAGTAATATCATCATTCACTCCCCAGGCATTACTGGTCTGTTCGGCCAATGAAAAATCTGTATTGGCTATAAGACGCTGATAACCGGTACTCAGCAGATAACTCTTCATATTGGTAAAGTTGATATCACCTCCATACAGGAAATCTGTTTTATAACCCGCCTTGGACAATCCTTCAGCTATAGCAGGCAGCGTACGGCTCTTGGCAGGAATTTTCATTACCGATGCCGTAGGCAATCCAAGGTAACCGCTGAAAGTACAGACTGTTCCACGGTCGGTACGGAAACTATTGGCATAACAGTTTGTAAAAAAGATCCCTTCCTTTGACAGACGGTTAAAGTGGGGTGTCACATCAGGAAGACCGCCTAAAGGTTCTACAAAAGCACCTCCAAAACCTTCCATCAAAATAATAAGAATATTGGGACGCTTGGTATTCAGGACTTGAATAATACTATCCCCATCTGTTGTAGGATAAAGTCCGTCAAACAATGCAGCCCGCTTCTCTTCATCAAAGAAATTGAACTCTGATGCAAAATCCTGGGATTTACCCATAGAAGACAACAAACTGAAATCGGGATTGACCGCCGAATGATTCAAGAAAGGTTCGTTGCTGAAATATACTTGCCCTATATTAGAAGTGGATTCCGTTACACCACCACGTATAATGACGAAAAGCACACCTCCTAATAACAGCATTCCCGCAGTTCCCGTTATCCGTTTCCGGGTGGCAGTCAAAACGGAAGGCGTGATTTTCAGCAAGACCCAACTATTCAGAGCTATGAGTAACAAGATGGCAAGAACCCTCAGCAAGATAAATCCAACGGAAACACTCGCCAAAGCTTCCTTCGGTGAATCGATATAAAGAAAAACAGATACGTCCAGTTTAAATCCCCAAAATGTATATAATGCCATATCTACCACAAAAATGATAGAAATAAGCGCGGCGGCCAAAATATAATACCCGTAAAGTATTTTTTTCAAAGGGAATTTCCTAAACCAAATACTTATCAGTACCAACAAGAATGGAAATGCAGTAAGATATCCCGCCGTAGCGGCATCAAGACTGGCTCCATGAATCATTACCTGCATATAATCGGCAAACCCGAATCCTTTTTCAATGGAACCATTATAGAGCATGAATAATGGTTTCTGTAGAATAAATATCAGTAAGACCGTAAAAAAGTACAAGCTGATATAAGCAATCCTCTTTTTCATATCTTCAGTTCTTTATTATTTCCGTCCGAAATCAGCCGGGACCTCTCCCCATCGGTCGGTTTCCCACTTCAATAAAGGTGTGGTATATTTATTTTCTTTCAGCCAAATTTCGGCCCGTTCTATCATTTGAAAAAGTTTCTCCGTCTGAGGAGTCCGTTCCAGTTTAGTTTTACATTTCTTCTGCTTCACCCAACTCAACGCATTACGGCTGTCCGAGTAAACAGGCATATTGATATTTTTCTGCTTCATCAACGCCAAAGCATGGACAATGGCAAGAAACTCTCCAATATTATTCGTTCCATAAACAGGACCGAAATGAAAAACCTCCTGTCCGGTAAGCAAATAAACGCCCCGATATTCCATCGGTCCGGGATTTCCACTGCAAGCAGCATCCACAGCCAGGCAGTTCATATCAAAGTTCTCGGGAAGTTGTTTAGGAACATCTTCTTTTTTAACAGCATTCTTACCTATATAATGGAAAGCGGAAGAAGCCAAGGCGTGTTCCGCCTCCTCTTTGGTCTCGAATGACTTGTATTGTGCGCCATCGTAACCTTTTATCTGTAGCTGGCAGTCAGTCCAAGAGTCATAAACTCCCGGATTGACGCCTTTCCATACTACATAATATTTCTGTTTCTTTACCATTTACATACGTTCAGGCACTTCAATACCCAGTAGGCCCATTGCTGTCTTTACAATCTTACCCACATTAGCACTCAATGCCAGACGGAAGACTTTCAACGCTTCATTTTCTTCACGCAGAATACTGAAATCATGATAGAACTGGTTGTATTCTTTCACCAAATCGTATGCATAGTTTGCTATAATGGAAGGATTATAGTCTGAGCCTGCCTGCTTGACAACCGATTTAAAATCAGCCAGCATCTGAATCAAACCTTCTTCTTTTGCGCTCAGTTCCAAACCTGCTGGAATGATTTCGGGAATAACGATACCTGCTTCAGCCGCTTTGCGTAATACAGACTGGACACGGGCATACGTATACTGAATAGAAAGGTCCTGTATTGCCATTGAAATCTATCGATTTCGTTTCGGGTTGAAAGTCATATTTTTTACGTGCGTCCACCTTCAGGATAAAATATTTCAAAGCGCCCAAACCAACAATACGGGCAATATTGTCGGCTTCTTCTTGAGTCAGACCGTCCAATTTACCTAATTCAGCAGAAGTTTCCTTAGCAGTTTCAATCATTGCTTCCATCAAATCATCCGCATCCACTACTGTACCTTCACGACTTTTCATTTTGCCCTCGGGCAGCTCTACCATACCGTATGAGAAATGAACCAATCCTTTGCCCCATTCAAAACCCAATTTGTCCAACAAGATAGAAAGTACCTGGAAATGATAGTTTTGTTCATTACCCACTACATAAATCATCTTGTTGATGGGGTAATCCTGAAAACGTAATTTGGCAGTACCAATATCCTGGGTCATATAAACAGAAGTACCGTCACCGCGAAGAAGCAACTTATGGTCCAGTCCTTCGGCAGTCAAATCAGCCCATACAGAGTTATCCTCTTTCCGGTAGAAGAAACCTTTTTCCAATCCTTCCATCACTTTCTCCTTACCTTCCAGATAGGTATTCGATTCATAATAAATTTTATCGAAACTAACTCCCATCATCTTATACGTTTCATCGAATCCGGCATATACCCAGTCATTCATCTTCCTCCACAAGGCACACAGGGGATAGG
>ENA-OQJW01000094-OQJW01000094.1-human-gut-metagenome-genome-assembly--contig:-NODE-94-length-15423-cov-5.483590_pt1 | contig 15423 bp, 21 predicted proteins | sample MGYA00242619_ERZ504786 | MGnify/ENA primary metagenome ERZ504786 (study PRJEB26092, sample SAMD00036357) | human gut metagenome | host: Homo sapiens | study: EMG produced TPA metagenomics assembly of... | reverse complement strand
GATTGCCGCTTGCGTCCTCTACATAGAAGCGGTAGTACCATTCTTTCCTTTTTTTCTTACTAGATCCTTTTGCCATAATCGTGTGTCTCCTTTCGATATCAGACAATCGGAACTGATGAAATGCTTCGTGCGTGTAAGTATATCATAACTCCGGTTGTCTTACTATACCGATTCGGAATCTTCGTATAAGACTTCTGATAAAAGATTTGCAAGCCTTTGTTCTGCTGTTTTTGGTTTCTTGGAATAGAGCCTTACAACGTCTGCCATCTCATTAAAAGCATTGATGGTGTGAGTGATTTCCCTTAAGAACATAATCTCATTATATTCATCATTCGATTCAAACCCTATTGTTTTGGCAATATCCGTCTGACCAGCATTCCCCTTGAAGTTTTTGCAGGCGAACTGGAAGGAATCCAAAAACAGACCATATTGTTTTAACATCAGCAGTAATAAATCTTTTGAAAAAGCATCTTCTTCTTTGGTAAGGGCAAGCGGTAACTGTTCCAGAATATCTCCCATCGCATCACGAATCTGTAACTCTCTCTTATCCGTAATGTCGGTTTCATATTCATCTGTTTCCCCTTTGAGCCATTCCACAGATACATGGAGTGCTTCCGAAAGACCTTCCAGCACCATTTTTTTCGTATTGTCAATCGAACCATTCTCATAACGCAGGATTGTAGAAGCGGTAACACCCATCTTTTCTGCGACATAAGGCTGTGTCAGATTCAATTCCAGACGGCGCTGTTTTACTCTGCTGCCTATCAGCTTGCGTAGTTCTTTATCTTTCATGCTGACTGCCTCCTTTTTCGGTATGTATGAATTATAGCATTGTTTTTCTGTAATTGCAATATGCAACTTAAAAATTATTTTTAATATTTCGTAACGCTTGACAAAAAGATATGAAAAGGATATACTTACATCACAAGAATTGCATAATGCAATTTATAAGGAGGTGATTATATGACGCAAAGAAAAATTGCATTATCCATCGAAGAAGCTGCTGACTATACGGGAATCGGCAGAAACACCTTAAGACAGCTTGTAGAATGGAAGAAACTTCCAGTATTAAAGGTTGGTCGCAAAGTCCTGATTAAAACCGATATTCTGGAAATGTTTATGGAAGCGAATGAAGGTCGTGATTTGAGGGATAGAGGAAATGTAAAAGCCGTAACAAGAACTGCGGCAAATTAAAAAGGCGGCTTCCAAAGAAACCGCCAAAGGTTCTATCAGACCGAAGCCATGATATACCTACACGCAAGAAGATTATACCATGTGCTTCTTCTGATACGCAACCGAGAACTTATGTTTGTAAAAGAAAGGGGAATGTAATCATGGCAAAATCAACAAAAAGTTATGAAGAACGAATGCTTGAAATGGAAAAGAAGGAACAGGAAAGCCTTGAAAAAGCAAAACGATATGCAGCACAGAAGAAAGAACTTCTGAAACGAAAGAAAGCCGAAGAAAGTAAAAAACGAACCCATAGGCTCTGTCAGGTTGGCGGTGCGGTGGAATCCGTTCTCGGTGCGCCTATCGAGGAAGAGGACATCCCAAAGCTGATTGGTTTTCTGAAAAAGCAGGAAGCCAATGGGAAATTTTTTTCAAAGGCAATGCAGAAAGAAACACATACCGATATGGAGGAAGTGTAATGGCGGGGGGGGATGAGTTTTTCATTCCCTTCATTGCTTTTTCATGAAGGGCGCACTTATGGACAACCAGAGGTCGTCCCAATAAGTTTGCCACAAGTGGCAACCGGTCTTCGCTCACGCTTGCCGGGCTCGTTCCGTCGGCGGGGCTTTCAGCCAGACCTGCTCATGCCGCAGGAGGCACTCTTCGCCAGAGGGGCGCATTCCATGCAGGCTGCTATGCGCAGGGCACTCTTACGCAGAGGGCGTTCCGGCAATACTGCTTTTTCTAAAACTGAAAGCAATGTTGCCGGAAATCTATGCCGGATGTGCAGAAAGGGGGAATCCAGACATGGCGATTTTTCATTACACAATCAAAATAGTCGGACGAAGTAAAGGGAAATCTGTTATCTCCGCTTCCGCATATCTCAATGGGGATGTGATGAAAAACGAGGAAACCGGGCGAATCAGTTATTACACTTCTAAAAAAGAAGTGGTCTACACCAGTCTGATGATGTGCGAAAACGCACCTCCTGAATGGCAGATAGTACCAGAAGAAAATATAAAACGCTTTCAAAAATCTGTCCGATACAAAAGGTCAGAAGATAAAGAAGCTGCTTTAGAAAAATTTAAAATCACATTTCAGAAACAACGGTTATGGAATGAGGTATTGAAGATTGAAAAAAGTGCAGATGCCCAACTTGGCAGGTCATTTGAATTTGCCCTCCCCAAAGAATGGAGCAGACAGGAACAGATTCAATATACAGCCGACTATATCAAAAAAACATTTGTGGATAAGGGAATGTGTGCTGATTGGAGTATCCACGACAAAGGGGATGGCAATCCTCATGTCCATCTGCTTCTGACAATGCGCCCTTTTAACCCGGATCATTCTTGGGGGAAGAAAGAAGTCAAAGATTGGGATTTTGTCAGAGATAAAAGCGGAAATATCGTGATTGATGAATCCCATCCGAACTGGTGGCAGGATAAGAAAAACCCTGACCGTCATGGAATCCGTATCCCTGTATTAGATGAAAACGGAATCCAGAAGATTGGTGCAAGAAACCGCCTGCAATGGAAACGGGTACTGACCGATGCTACGGGATGGAACAATCCAAAAAACTGTGAACTGTGGCGGAGCGAGTGGGCAAAGGTGTGTAATGAACATCTGCCTTTGCATAATCAGGTCGATCACCGTTCTTACGAAAAGCAGGGAAAACTCCAGATTCCTACCATCCATGAAGGTGCTGACGCAAGAAAGATTGAACAAAAGTTTCTTGCCGGGCAGGAAATAAAAGGTTCGTGGAAAGTAGCGGAAAATCAAATCATAAAACAACAAAACACGTTATTGCAAAAGATACTGGACACCTTTGGGAAAGTATCAGGTGCATTATCATTATGGAAGGAGCGATTAAATGACATTAGAAGAAAGCCGGGAAATTATACCCTTAATGGAGTCCATGATTGGGCAAATCGAAGAACAGCAGACCTTAATGGCAGAAATGCTTCTGGAAATGCAGAACCGGGACACCCAACTCTCTCTTATGCAGGAACAGAATCAGAAATTGCAAAAATTAAACAGCGAGTTATCCGAGCTGCTCAACATTTTGCCAAATACCGAGGAACTACTTTCCAAGATGGAAGAACAGAAAACGAAGATAGAACTTTTGGAAAACGAAAATCAGCAATGGCAGATATTGGCACAGAAGCTGAACAGCGAAAACAGTTTATTACTGAAACAGAACACCGAATTGCTGAACTGGAACAGCAGGTAGAGAAAGGACGTGATATAGATGAACGAATCCAGAGAATTAAAGAACGCCGAACAGTTGGAAGAACTTCTGCTCTTGACCGAGGAGATACAAGAAGAGTTGGAACAGAAAGACCAGCTTATCGTGGAACTGAAGACGCAGCTCAACGAATCTCTGACCTTGAACGAGAAATTAAACAAAGAGAACAGAGCCGGGAATATTCAAGCATTAAAGAACGACTTGAAGCTGGCAGACAGAGCATTGCGGAGCGAGAAAGAGAAGCTGCGAAGCGCAAACGTCACGATAGAGGAATGTCAAGATAAAATACGATGCTTAACACAACAACGGGATTATGCCCGGACACATCAGAAAATCGTAGAGATACCGGTAGAAAAGCCGGTACTCTATAAAAAATGCGAAGCCTGTGACCGGACAGCCTATCAGAATGCAAAAGCAAGATACGAAACACAAAAAGAGCAACTTGCAGGACAATATAAAGCAAAAACGGTAATGTTCCAAACAACCTTGTTCCTTCTTGCATGGTATTCGCTGACAACCACTCTTTTTCAGGCAGTACAGTCAGATGTGTTCCTTTCCGATTGCAAATCATTCTTCCATGATGCAGCATCATTCATACAAACTTTTATCGGTTGGACGATTGATGCCGGGCAATCTGTGGCACAAATCAGCACAAAAATTCCAAATGAGATTATAGCCGGAATCATATATTGGTTATTGATGATATTGGTTGTTGGAATATGTGTGGCAGGGACAGGGATACTGGCAATACTGATAGAAATAAAGGTTATAGAATTATATAAGAAAAACTGTTGGGATGTTATTACCCTACTGATGATACTGACAAGTGCGGCTGTCATCATTTATTTTGGAGAAGTAATTAAAAAAGCATTATCAATAAATCTGTTGTTCTTTTGGTTAATTTTACAAGGAATATATCTTACAATTCGACGCTATATAAGTCAAGATACTGATTGACTTGATACAAAATATTTGATAAAATATAAATAGAAATACAGCAGATCAAAGGAGGTAAAACTTATGAGAGCAAAGAAAGTGATTGTAGGGGTAGCTATTAGTGCAATGTTAATTTCTTCATCAATTCCAGTAATGGCATTTTCTGTTACAAACGGGAATAAGACATTTGATAAAAAGTGGGAATTGAGCACTACATCTGATGACGGAAAAGGTGTTTTGACTTATGGTTATAATACTCTTGCTATTAATGAAGATTATGCACACGCATATCATTCAACTAAAGATCATTACGCATATGTCAAGAATGGAAATGGTTCTTTTTCGGGTTCAAATGTTGGTAAAGGTAATTGGTCTAAAATTGAGGTTGCTCATAAAGGAAATAGTATTACCTACGGTAATAGCTACTAAACAAAGGTTCGGGATAATGGCTGAGTGGTTGGAATTCCAACCACTCTTTTTTGTGGAGTGTATATAAATGAAGAAAAAAATAAAATATATAGGAATTGTTTTGGTTATTTTGTTCTGTTGCTATAATTTATTTTGGTACTTCGGGAGTTATAAACCATATAACGAATTTCAGAAAGACTTCCCTGAAATAGAAGAATCTGGAGTAAAAATTTACACAGATAAAGATGGATTCCAGTATAGTGTGTCTGTCCCTGATTATTTGCTTTGGAATGGAAATCTTGCGATAGCTGAGTCAGATGTTCGATATGCACTAATTATTTGGATAAAACCATTTCACCAAGGAATAAGTCAAGGCGTGCTATTTAATGACTATAAGGATTTGAATACTCAAATTATGTTGTCAAGTAGCAAAAAAGCTGAAGATCAAGAAGATCAATGGATTGTTGATGAAAATAGCACAATATTGACTACGATATTTGAAAAAGCAAATAAAGTATGGAATCTGGGGTTGAAATAAATGAAAGCAATTAAAAACTTATGTTTGTTTTGTTTCCTGATTTTTGGAATACTTATGCAATCTGAAATATTTCAAGATCAGCTTTGGAACTTTTCTACAGCATATTTTACGTCATCACGCTATGAAGTTGCTAGTGAAGATATGTCGCAGTTTCTGAAAGATGTATCAGAAACTGCAACGGAGAATGATGTACATATTTTTTCTCAGTACAATGAAATCAATAATAAATACCTTTCAACACTTCATATTTATGGCGATGATAAAGTAATCAGACAAACATTAAAAAATACTGCAAACATAGAAGAATCAGAATATACCGCTTTAGTTTCCGGAATTACGAAAGTAAAATTTCATAATCTCTCAGAATTGCAAAGTACCTCTGTGGGTTATGAAAACTTTATCTCATACATAGGAAATGAGGACAATATTATCTCTGCATATCAGAAATTATCAGAAAAATATAGCTTAACTTATCCAGAATATTGGAATTCTACGGAAAAGGACATGATTTTTATTATATGGGGTATGATTATTGCATTGATGATTGTTCTAAATGTAATTGAAGTGGTTAGGCGAAAAAAAGAGGTTGTTGTACGAGTTTCCTTAGGAGAAAGTGCTGGTTTCATAGCATTTAAGGCTGCTTTATTCGATGTAACTTTTGACATTGCATTATTTATTGTTGCAAAAATATTGCTGTCAAATTATATATCGGGAGCATATGAGAATAGACTCGTCACAATTTTATATTCCATTGGAATTATTCTTTCCACTATTCCATATTGTTCTTTTTGCTTTTTTGATATTAGAAAGGCATTCGCAAATGCAACACACAAAAGAGGAGTGGATTTTTTAATTTATTCGTTAAAATTTATAGCAGGGGTAGCCGCTGTTTTTACAATTACCACTAATATTAGTAGTATTCATAATAACCTATTTACAAATGAACATTTGTTAGAAGAATATTATGATGCAAATTATTTTACCGTAAAGACTACTGATTTTAATGCTGAAAAAGAAGAAGCTTTTTGGAATAAACTATACAAGAATGAATATAACACATTAAAGCCTGTAATATGCTTGAATATTTTAAATGATAAAAATGATGTGATATATGTAAATAATCATGCAAAAGATATGTTACAAGGTTTTACGAAGCAGATAAATGCAGTAGAGAATGAATCTTCTGATTTGATTATTTTCATTCCAAAGAATAGATATTTTGCTAAAAACAAGCAATTAGCCTATGACTCCTTGAGCCACGTTTTAAATCATGATAATTTACAACAATTAAATATTCAGTACATAGAGTATAGCGAAACAGAATACTTTTCCTATTTAGATACAAGTAGAATAAATGGTATCGAAAAAAGCAAAAATCCGATAATTATTTATCAGGCAAACAAAGATTTAGCAGTCAATGGTGGGTATCTTGAAAGCTATAAAGCAGGAGCAGTTTTATTTCAATGTGATGAAAAACAGCTAAGAAATATCAGCAAAAAGTATGAAGATATGCTTGGAAATTATCAGCTAGTAATTACAAACGTACATGAACAGTATTTATATAATCACACATTTTTAATAAAACTCGTGGGATTTTTAAGTTCTCTTTGTACGATTGTATTGCTTTTAAATATTATGATTATTGTTACAGTAAGTAGACTAGAGTTCCGAGAAAATGCAATGAAAATTTCCTTGATGAAAATCTTTGGATATAGTTTATTTGAACGGCACAAAACACTTCTTAAAATGATTGTAGTGGAAAATTTTGTGATATTAGTAGGTATGCTTATCTATTCTTTATTATCGGTACAGACTGAAGTAGGAATTAGCATTCTTGTTAGTTCATTTATGGCACTAATAGAATTTACAATTATTTTCTTTAATATCACAATTGTTGAAAAAACAAACATACCGAAATCATTAAAAGGAGGTTGCTTATGATAACAATTGAAAATCTATGCAAAGCATATAATGATAAAATTTTGTTCAAAAATTTTCATTTGGAAATTCCAGATAGCCGTTTTTTTGGTAATTAGTGGCGAAAGTGGATGCGGAAAAAGTACTTTACTTAATATGATTGGAGGTATTGAAACTCCTGACAAAGGTTCTATTATTGTGAATGGTTTTGATGTGGCAAAAAAAGGAAAAAGCAGAAATATTTCAAAGAAGTTGTTGGATTTTTATTTCAAAATTTTGCCCTTTTGGAAAACAAAACAGTAAAAGAAAATCTAGAAATAATAAAAAAATCAGGTAGAACGGATATTTCAATAAATGAAGCTCTTGAAAAAGTTGGTTTACAGAAAGTAATTAACAAAAAAGTCTATCAATTATCTGGTGGCGAACAGCAGAGAGTTGCGTTAGCTCGTTTAATGCTAAAGAAATGTTCGATTGTATTAGCAGACGAACCAACTGGTTCCTTAGACAAAAAAAATAGTGAGATTGTTATGAATATATTGCATGAGTTAAGTGAACAGGGAAAAACAGTTATTGTTGTAACTCATAGTGAAGAAATTGTAGCACAAGAAAAGCATGTTCTATATTTATAATTACCCATAATAGAAGAATATGTTCTTTCGGGAGACACCTCCTCTAAGAACATATTCTTTTGGTTAAAATTGATTATAAAGATACTTTTATTTCAGTATATTCGCTATATTGATGGGATATATATTTGCATATTATTTATATGGATAAGGATTATAACTCTAGTGAGTCTTCTGCATCTACCCACATCTGTAAATTACCCTCAAGATATAATCTTGCATATTCCAAAGGCTCATCCACAGCCAATGAAGTAAGCGCACATTCTGATCCGTATGTGGTTTTTAGATTTTTTTCAGCTTTCCAGCAATCAATGCGAAGCATATATCCGGCACTTGTGTAAACATCAATACTATCGTGATTTATGTTGTATTCTGCATAAATTGTTCTCATCGTATCTTATCTCCATTTTCTTTTAATAATCAGTTATAGAGTTAAATATCGAAAACATTTCAATCAGTTCACCATGTCGTTATTGTTATACTGTGTTATGAAATTTTCTTTCCCTTATTTTTTCCCATATTAAGGTTCATGAAAACCAATGTGAGAATATAACACAAGGGAAAGAGTAAGGGAAAGCTCACTTGCTACAAACTTAGTATTTTCAAGGGTTTGCGAAGAATTTGATAATTAAATATAACAGTTATTAAATTTCCTAAAATATGTGAAATATCAACTGAAATTTATCGTCTTGTTCCATTCTTATCAAAATTCTTTTTTAATGCTATTTCTGTTGGGAGAATAGATCCAATTAAAGGAATAAGTTGAACACCACAGATAATTCCTCCTATACTCCCAACACAATCTTCATTTTTTCCAATTACTAAAAGCATGAATATTACTGTTATCGGCTACATAACCATTCCACAGACATACCAAACTTTACCACAATATTTATGAGCAAATTCCCATGTGTCTTTGTTCTTCATAGACATCGAAGTCCGATATCCAAATACTGAATTTATTTCCTTTGGAGCCTTTTTCATAAAATATCTTCCAAAACCAATCATCGTAAATGGAAGAAGCAAATCCATAATCAACATAAAAATCCAAAATCCCATTGTAAATCTCCTTTACTACAACTCCCGAGTTGTTAAAGTCCACAAGTCGAAATTTGTCACCTTCTACATATTGTATTTCCCAACACAATAATTATCACAACATCAGCTAAAATAATACCCAATGCAATATACACAAAAAATGCCGGTAAAATATTTTCAAACACTCCCATAATTAATAGAAGAATTGCTATAATAGACATTCCAATTCCCATTGTTCTGCATAGCTTTTTTTCATTATATTTTGCCTTTTCTTCTTTTGAAGCTGTATTATATCCGGAAATTAACCAACTTCCATGTCCAGAAATCAAAACTATGGAAAGTACAGCAAATATTATAAATCCAACATATACTACCCAGTCTGGTCCAGTTGATAAGTCTGCCAGTTTCATTTGTATAACACCTCCACCAAATACCGATTTGTTTCTTACATTCTATCACATTCTACCTCAAAACTCTATTCTTAGATTGCCAAAGAGCAGCCTTCCGACTGCCCTTTCTGCTCACATATACACGCTCTCTTTCAACACAATTTCTTCCGCACATGCCTTTATATTATTCATCAATCCAACCCATTTCATCAGATCCTGCATTTTCAGTTGTTCCGTCACACCCTGTTTTTCCATCATCTGCTTTACCAAGGTTTCCACCTGCTCTCTGGTCTCCTGATCGACTCGGTTCAGATGTGCCGTCAGCTCCCCAGTCATCAATAAATACTGGTATTGTGCCGGTCTATGCTCTTTCAGGAACTGTTTCCGCAACATTCCGTATTTACCATATGTCGGTTCTTCCTCATTCACTGCCAGATCCGGCAGGTAATAATCTCCATGCAATGTGTAGCTACAATCCATTTACTTTCATCATAAATGTGTCTTTTTCATCGTCTTATCTCTCCATTCCTCTATTTTTGTTTTATTTTTCTTGCGCTGTTGATTCTCCATTTCACTTTTACGGGCACCCCAAGCCAGTCTTTCGTGAATACTCCTTTTGGCATTTGCTCCATTTGCCGTTTTTCTTCTAATGCTTTCTGCTCCTGTATATCCTGTTGTACTGCATTTTCTACAATATTTTCTCCAAGAACACGCACTACCCGCTCATATCTGTCGGAAACACCCTGCAATTGTTGCTTTTCCTCAGATAACTGCTGTTTTTCTTCACATACTGTATCTAGCTCTCTCTGCACTCGGTTATATGCCTGCTTTGTTTCCTGATATTTGTGTTTCCATTTTTCTACTTCTTTGGTAAGTTCTTTGACCTGAGCAGCCATTGCAGTAATTTTATTTTTCATCTGGGTAAACAGTGGTTTTATCTTTTTATCCCGGTAAGTTGTTGCACGTTCTAATGTCCCAGCTTCCGGTAGAATTGCTTTCACTGTCCCATATTCCTTTATTTCCTTACTGACATTATCCATAACAGGCTGCAACCGTTCTCTGCGTTCTTCCAGGCTGTGCAGATCTTTCTCGGCTTTTTCCGCACTCTTCTCAGCTTCCTCTTTATCTTTAACTGCCTGCTCCTTGTCATCTTTCAAAAGCTGGATATCAGCTCTCGCTTCTGCAATCTGTGCAGTCAGTCCTTCATTCTCAGCAGTGAGATATTCTTTCTCCTGTTCCAGTGCCTGCACTTCCTTTTTACGCTCTTTCTTCTTAAAATTATAAACATCCAGATGTTCCTCATGTGTTCCTTTCTGCTCCCATTCAATTCCATGCTGTCGTGCAATCTCTGCAAGCAATTCTTTTTCATGGTTGATCCACTGATTCAACTCTGTATCGTGTTTGTTCTCGCCTTGAAATCCCAGACTTTTTAATGCCTGCTTCAGGGAAACCCTGGTATCCATTCCTTTCCCTTTCCAACCAGTTACATAAGGGACAAAATCAATATGCAGATGTGGTGTAGCTTCATCCTGGTGCAGATAACAGCTAAATACATGAAGTGTTGGATTTCGTTGCTGAAAATTCTTTACATACTCATTCAGTACCTGTACCGCCAGGTCTCCTTCTGTCGTCCCTACTGCCATATCTTCACGATTTCCAATCTGAAAAATCACTTCGTGGAACAGCTTTTCCTGCTTTCCCTGACGGATTTTTTCATAGTAATTTGTAATCTGCCGATCCTTTCTTTTTCCTACATTGTACCGTTCCACAGAATCATCAAACAACTCTTTATATACTTCTTTCAGATTTTCATTCTGGTAACAGACATTCAGGTGTACTCTGTCCGGATCTACATTTTCAGCTATAAAATCCCGTCTGTTATGAGCCAGAGAGCCAGCTCCAATCATGCCGCTGATCGTTCTTCTCATCATTATGCTTATCACCTCACTTTCTAAAAGCAGTGCCAGATATGGCATATAAGTTGATTTACGCCAGTTATGGCGGTTTTGTTACTTTTGTCAAAAGTAACGCAAAAGCACTTTCGACAGCCGTACCGTCCATCAAAAGTACCCTTGCGCCCTCCGGGGGGATAAGACGTCCAGGGGACGTCTGTTCTGCACCGACCGAAGCGGAACGAAGACCTATCCAGTCAAATTATTCCGGTATTCTTGCCTGTACATATTCCAGATCTCCGCAGTATGGTGTTCCCACCAGATACCATTCTCTTGCCAGATTCATCTCCATTCTTGTCCGTACCCACTTATCATCAACTAGCACCTCAAGACCTTCTCCACAGTGAAATCCTGTATCAATCCATAAGTCTGATGCCAACAATCCATATCTGTCATTGCTACTGTTATATCCTAATCTTCCCTGTTTCATTGTATCTTTCTCCCTTCTTCACAACTATCAAATTTACAGCAATCTCACTTTCCAGCCACAGCTTTCCGTCTGCACCTTACCAAATTTCTCCTTGTTTGCTTCTCACAGGGGCGTGGCACGCTCCTGTAAAAAGGTAATCAACATGAACTATTACCATCGAAAGCTCCCGTGCATTCCTTTTCTGTTCAGATATTCCTGCCGGAACTTTTCTCGTTCTTCTTCTGTTGGTGCAGTTTTGGATTTACTGTATACCTCACGATTTACTATTGCATCCAGCTTTTTCTCCAGACCTTTTCTTATATCATCTGCTTCCTGTTCCTGATCCAGTAAATGATATTTTATAATCTTTCCAAATAACTCCTCTGGAATCATAACGTTTTTCAAGCTCTCACCTTCTTACAATTTATGTAAGGACGCAACACTGCAATGTCTTTACAGATTGCAACCTTGCATTTTAATTCCGCATTTTCTATATACTCTGCAATGTTGCACCCTTAATTTATTCCGGCTTAACTTTATCTAAATCCCAATACCATGAATTGCCGATTCGTCTTGCCTTAATTTCAAGTTCCTTTTTTGCATTTTCCAGTGTTCTTTTAGAAATATTCAAATCTTCTGCCATATCAAAGATTTCACTGCTTTGCACAGAAGTTGATGTTTCTGCCAGTTCCCTCAGCATCTTCTTTGCCTGTTCCAGTTTATTTACCTTTGGCGCAATTCCACCAAGCACCTCATCTGCTGTGATTTCATAGTCACCTACCCACTCAAATCCTGTTTCTGTCAGGCGAAATGCTTTGGAATGTCCAAATGCTGCCAGATTATTTTTAATCTGAACCACTGCTCTTAAATCCGGTTCTCCCTCTATTCTTCCTACCAGCAATACGCTTCTGGCTACTGCAAAAAAGTCAATCGAACCCATTCCTCTATATGCAGCTTTGTTTCCACCAGCTTTATTCATGTGTCCAATCAATAAGATTGCACATTTATATTTTTCTGCCAATAAGCTCAATTTCTTCGTCATGTCCCTTGCTTCATTTGCCCGGTTCATATCCATTGTTCCACCAAGATATGCCTGGATCGGATCTAAAATAAACACCTTGGCACCTGTCTGTTTAATGGCAGCTTCCAGTCTTTCATCAATCATGGAAAGTGATTTTTCTGTTTCATCTATAACCATGATTCTTTCACAGACCGCTTCTGCCAGTTCTAATCTGGGTTTTACCGTATCTGCCAGTCCATCTTCTGCTGTCTGATAAATAATATTTACTGGTTCTGTTACCTTCATATCGTTGTCCAATCCTTCTCCTTTAGACAATTTTGCTGCGATATTTAACACCAACGTAGTTTTTCCATCGCCGGGATCTCCCTGAATAATTGTTAATTTTCCATAAGGAATAAACGGATACCAGAGCCAGTCCACTGTCTGGGACTGGACATCTGACATCTTTATCATTTTCAATTCTGCTTTATTGTCATTTTTCTGTTGCATAAGTTCCTCCATTTTCCAAACTGTTCTCATCAATTGTCTGTTGTTCTCTGGAAGAATCCCTGCTATAATCAACTTGTCTAGGGTTGACATTTGCGGATTCGTCCTCATTTGTCACATTGCTCCGGTTGTTCGTACTTCCGGAGCTTTTTACATTTTCATCATCCAGCATATCTGCCACCACCTTTTGCTGATCTGGATATAAGTGACCATAAGTATTCAATGTAATACGAATGTCTGTATGTCCAAATCTTTCTTTAATCATCAATGGCTGTACACCTTTATTAATCAGAAATGCCGCATGACTGTGACGAATGTCGTGTACTCTTATTTTTTTCACTCCGGTCTTTTGAACCACCTGTTTTAACTTATGCTGTACTGCTTCATGAACCATTTGGAAAATCCGTTCATCTTCAGGTAATTCATACAATTTACCAATATAATCCTGAATCTCTTTTTTTGAGAAATTCTGGAATGGAAATTGTGCGGTTAGATTCTTCTGTTTTAGGAGAAGTAATTACATCTTTTCCATGCATACGGTAGTAAGTTTTATTGATATGAAGTAGATTTCTTTCAAAATCAATGTCCGCAGGTGTAATGCTGAGTGCTTCGCCCTCTCTTGCTCCTGTCCAGAATAATAATTCAAACAATACATAATATTTGCTTCCCGGTTCTATTCCGGTCATAAACTGTCGGTATTCTTCAATCGTCCAGAATTTCATTTTCTTTTTTGAAGTCTTTCCCATGCGTTTTACCTTGTCACAGGGATTGTCTGCCAAATTGTAGATATTCTTCGCATGATTGAACAATGCCGTCATCTGATTCTGTATTGTTTTCAGGTAATCATCTGAATATCCTTTTTCAATAATCGTATTCTGCCACTGAATAATTTCTGCAGGTGTAATACTGTTCATTGGTCTGTCCTTAAAATACGGTAACAACTGAGCATTCATCGTATCTCTTTTGTTCTTAATACTTCTATCCTTCAATGACTGAGCCTTGTCTCGGAAGTAAACTTCTACAAACTCTCCCATTGTCATATCCATATCCGCTTTCGCTGTTCTTTTATACTCCGACTCGAAATTTAACGCTTCTTTCTTGGTACGGAACCCTCTTTTTTACTTTTCTCTTTTTGGCACCTGTCCAGTCCTCGTAGTAAAATGAAACATACCAGGTTCCTCTTTCTTCATCTTTGTATGCTGCCATACTTTCTCACCCCCTTACATTACGATCTGGGAATATCCATAAAATTTCTTTTCCCAGAATGCTCTCGGTATCTTGCCCGCAACGGTCACATATCCCTGATCTGCAAGCTCTTTGTTCAGTTTGCGAAGTAGCTTGTAAGCATATCCAAGTGAAATCCCCATGCTCTCTGCAACTTCTTCCGCTGTAATCATATAGTTTTGTCTCTGCATATCATTTCCTCCTTGTCTATAATTATCATTTTCACTGATACTATATCATTTTAAATAATCATTGTCAATAATTTTTATCTGTGTTAATGATATTTTTCCATATTGTTGATTTTTATCATTTATGATATACTAATTATAGTTTTGAGGAGGTGTCTATCATGCAGGAATCATCTATTTCAGAGAAAATAAAAGAGCTACGAACTGATCTGAAAATGAATCAGAAAAACTTTTCCGCAGCCATTGGGATAAGGCAATCAACTTTATCTAGTTATGAAAACGGTGTGGTTACTCCATCTAACGAGGTATTATTGACCATTGCTCAAAAATTTCATGTCTCACTGGACTGGTTGTTTGGATTATCTGAAAACAAAATACAAATTTCTACCCTGAGCGATATCATTTTGGTTCTGCTCCAGATGAATGAATCAAATGAATTACGCTATGAACTGGACATAAATAATAAACTTCCCGGAGACATAGAAACAGAAAGTCAGAGATGGTATGCCGGACTTCGCTTTTATGGAAATGATCCGGAACATTCTTTAAATGCGGATATGTGTAATTTTCTTGCAGACCTGCAAGAGAACAGAGAAAGTCTGGAATCTTATTTCACAGGCAAGGATATGTACGATATGTGGAAAAAACAGACGCTGGAATACTACACAGCGAAACCTGTCACACATAAAGAATTTGAAGAACTGGATTTTGAAACACGAATTCGTAAACGAGATGAACTTTTAGCAAAGAAATTTTCCAATAACGAATAAAAATAGTATCATAACAGTATCACAGGCAGATATGCGAAGAAAATAAAAAATACTTCCCACTACCTGCCTGTTTTAATTTTAATTTCGCTATTCTTTATTAGCTGTA
>ENA-OQJW01000093-OQJW01000093.1-human-gut-metagenome-genome-assembly--contig:-NODE-93-length-15599-cov-2.276241_pt1 | contig 15599 bp, 15 predicted proteins | sample MGYA00242619_ERZ504786 | MGnify/ENA primary metagenome ERZ504786 (study PRJEB26092, sample SAMD00036357) | human gut metagenome | host: Homo sapiens | study: EMG produced TPA metagenomics assembly of... | reverse complement strand
TAAATAGATACAAATAACAAAATTAAGCCGATAATGTTCTGAATAATAGTTTTTTTATATACTTTTGAAACGCAATAGTAATAAAACGACCTTTATGAAACTACTAGCCTCTTTAACAATCCTGGGTTTAGTCATGGCACAAAGTGTCACAGCCCAAACGAATTACACAAAGGATCCAGAAAGCTGCACTAGCATTATGGTAGGAAAGAAAGCAACTACCGATGGATCAGTTATAACCAGTCATACATGCGACAGCTGGTACCGAACCTGGGTAAACATGGTTCCGGCAGAAAGTTATGAAAGGGATACTGTAATGAATATTTACGATGGCCGTATGCACACCGAGTTTGTAGCCGACCAGACTAATGTAAAAATCAAGGGGCAAATACCACAAGCGAGAAAAACATATGCCTTCATGGACACCTCCTACCCTTGTATCAACGAAAAGCAACTGGGAATAGGTGAAACTACCGTAAGCGGACGCAGGGATCTGGAAAATCCCAAGGGTATGTTTATGATTGAAGAATTGCAACGTGTGGCGTTACAACGCTGTACAACAGCCCGTGAGGCTATCCGCCTGATGGGAGATCTCGTAAAACAATATGGCTATGGCGACAGCGGTGAATGCCTGACCATCGCCGATCCTAATGAAGTATGGCATTTCGAAGTTTTCGGAGAAGGAAAAGATAAAATTGGCGGAGTATGGGCGGCAGTCCGTATTCCGGATGATCATGTAGGCGTATCTGCCAATATCTCACGGATCAGCACCCTCAATCTGAAAGATCCCGACCACTATATGGCTTCCGAAAATGTATTTGACGTGGCTAAAAAATTAGGGTATTGGGATGGAAAAGAACCTTTTAAATTTTGGAAAGCCTATAGCGGAAAGAATTACTCCGGCCAACTGAAATCCTTCAGCACCCGCGAGCACTTTATCCTGAATGCACTGGCACCGTCATTAAAGCTTGATTATGAAGCAGAAGAACTGCCTATCAGTGTAAAACCCGACAAGCAAGTATCTGTAACAGATGTTATGGCATTGCTCCGGGAAACATACGAAGGAACGCCGCTGGATATGACACAGAATCTGAAAGTTACGGTAAAAGATAGAAAAACCGGAAAAGTAGACACCATTATCAGCCCGAAAGCCAATCCGTGGATGCGTGGCGATGAACTGAATATGCTGAACGGTATTAAAAAAGGAGTTGTGAAATCAGTACGCAATATCGCAGTTCCGCAATGTGCTTATTCTACAGTTATCCAATTGCGCAACTGGCTGCCCGATGCAGTAGGTGGTGTGGTATGGTTCTCTATGGACAATCCCGGACAAAGCCCGCGCGTTCCGGTATTCTGTGGCATTACTGATTTCCCTGCTATGTATAAAATCTGCGGTAACCACCGCTATCGCGACGATGCCGCCTTATGGCACTATCGCCGCGCCAACAAACTGGCTGCTGTAAGATGGGGAGCTGCCCGTAAAGTTATGGAAAAAAAATATTCGTCATTTCGAGGAAAAAGGACAACGGGAACTTCCATTTGTGGAAGCACAATACCAAAGTATCCTTCAATCCAAAGGAGAAGAAGCCGCCCGTGCTTATCTCACAGACTATACGGCAGACTTTATAGGCGCCACCATCCTTCGCTGGGACGAAATGGCAAACCAATATTGGATTGAGTCACGCTTCGGCTTTTAATTGTTAACCTTATCATATTAAAAACAAACTTATGAAGACAAAAGTATTCACACTAGCCGCACTGCTATGCTGCGCATCAGCCATGTATGCACAAGAAAGTGGTTACAAATTCACGACTGTTGCATCACAGAAAGCAACTCCTGTCAAAAATCAGGCCTCTACCGGAACTTGCTGGTGCTTTGCCACCACTTCGTTCATGGAATCCGAACTGCTCCGTATGGGCAAAGGAGAATATGACCTTTCTGAAATGTTCATTGTACGACCAAAAGTACTTAAACCAATTGGAAGACAACTATTACCGGGGAGGCAACGGGAATTTAGGACAAGGAAGCCTTTCACACACATGGAAGAACGCTTTCAATCAAGTGGGTATCGTACCCGAGGAAGTATATCACGGAATCAATTATAACTCAGAGAAACATAACCATGGTGAAATGGTGAGATACATCAACGCTTTAGGAAACACAGCCGTTAAAATGAAACGTCGCAGCGCGGAATACTACAAGCTGATCAACAATCTTTTCGATACTTATCTAGGAGAACTTCCTGAAAAGTTCACTTACAAAGGAAAAGAATACACTCCGAAATCTTTTGCCGAAAGTCTGGGTTTGAACATGGACGATTATATTGAACTGACTAGTTTCACTCACAAACCGTATTACCAGAAATTCTCTCCGGAAGTACCCGACAATTGGGAAAATGAACAAATGTACAATCTTCCGCTGGACGAAATGATGGAAGTTGCCGACTATGCTTTGACCCACGGATATACCGTATGTTGGGACGGTGATGTCAGTGAAAAAGGTTTTTCATTCAAAAATGGTGTAGCCATCAATCCGGTAGTGAAAAAAAGTGGAAGACCTCTCGGGTTCCGACCGTGCACGTTTTGAAAAGATGGACCCTAAAGAACAAAAAGAGATGCTGGCGGAAGCCTACAAATTTGAAAAACCGTAGTCCCGAAGTAAATAGTCACTCCGGAAGTCCGTCAGGAAGGTTATGAAGCATTTGTCACTACAGATGACCACCTGATGCATCTTACCGGTATTACCAAAGACCAGAACGGGACCAAATACTATATCACCAAAAATTCTTGGGGTACAGAACGCAATACATTTGGCGGTTATCTGAATATGTCCGAAAGCTATGTACGTGCCAAGACTATTTTCCTCATGGTGCATAAAGATGCTATTCCGGCTGCAATCAAACAGAAATTAGGAATTAAATAAAAAAGAAAAGAGCAGGCGTCCGTTTTTCTAAAATAGACGCCCGTTTTTTGAAAACAGATATCTGGATTCCCAATACATACTTGTGTTTTCAAATGGACATCTATTTTTTAGTAAAAGATTCATAATAACTATGACGAAAAAGAACTTATTTACATTAGTCTTATGTTTATTCTGTCTCGGAACCACAACTCATGCGCAACATATCCCCACATTGGAGGAAGCTGTATACGGAGGACTGATCAAGACAGAAGGCGGAAGCAACGTGAGTTGGATGAAAGATGGAGAACGTTATTCCAAAATAGAAAAAAATGCCGAGGGAGCATACGAAGTCACTGCCTATAAAGCAAAGGACAATTCCAAAGAAGTGCTGATCCCTGCCAATATGCTTCTGAATCCGCAAACAGGAAAACCTATCTCTGTCCGCAATTTCATATTCAGCGAAGATAACTCCAAAGTATTGATCTACACCAATACTCGTCGCGTATGGCGTTATGATACCCGCGGTGATTACTGGGTGCTTAATTTGAAAAACGGCAAACTGCAACAATTGGGCAAAAGCTTGCCGGAAGCTACCTTAATGTTCGCCAAGTTCTCGCCGGATGCCAGCCGGGTAGCATATGTCTCCAGAAACAACATTTACGTAGAGAGTCTGGTTGACGGGAAAATCAACCAACTAACTCAAGACGGAAATAATGAAATTGTAAACGGAACATTCGACTGGGTATACGAAGAAGAATTCAACTGCCGCGACGGTTTCCGCTGGAGTCCCGACGGACAATACATAGCCTATTGGCAAAGTGATACCCAAGGTACGGGATGGTTTGATATCATCAATAATGTAGATTCCATTATCCTAAAATCCAACGTTTCCTTACCCTAAAGCCGGAACAGCAAACTCCGCTGTAAAAGTAGGCTATGTATCCGCCGACGGTGGAAACACCACTTGGCTGGCTCTTCCCGGTGATGCACGTAACCACTATATTCCCCGTATGGAATTCATTCCGGGCTGCAACGAACTGTTCATCCAGCAAATGAACCGTGCCCAAAACACCAATAAAGTATGGATTGCGAAAATAGGTGAAAATACCCCCGTCAATATCTTTACCGATCAAGATGCCGCATGGTTGGAAACGAATGACAATGTGCGTTGGTTGAAAGGGAACAAGTATTTCACTTGGGAAAGCGAACGTGACGGATGGCGCCACCTGTATCGTGTAAGCCGTGATGGTAAAGAAATCAAGCCCATCACCCAAGGAGCTTTTGATTATATTCAAGAAGTAGGTGCGGATATGGATAAAGGTTTTGTATACTTTATCGCTTCTCCCGACAACTTCACCCAGCGCTATCTCTACCAGGCACGTCTTTTCGGCAATGGAGAGGTAAAGCGGCTAAGTCCTGTTGACCAAAGCGGGCAACATCGTTATATCATGTCACCGTCCGGCAAATGGGCAGTCCATACATTCAGTAACTCGGAAACTCCCCCTGTAATCGACATGGTGTCTTTCCCTGCCCATAAAAGTGTACGTCTGATTACTGACAATGCAAAAGCCAAGGAGCAATACAAAGCCTTGGGGCTACAACCAAAAGAATTTGTAAAAACCCGTTCAGGAGAATTGGAACTGGATGCATGGATGATCAAACCCGTAAACTTTGATCCCAGCAAAAAATATCCGGTCATAATTGATGTCTATGGAGAACCTGCCAACGCCACTGTACAGGATGTATGGAGCGGAGGAAGTTTATGGCACCAATACTTGGCAAACCTGGGGTATATCATAGTCAGCATCGAGAACCGTGGTGCCAATGCACCCCGTGGACGCGAATGGCGCAAATGTATTTATGGAGAAGTCGGAACCTTTGCCAGTGAAGATCAGGCAAGAGGCATCCAAGACTTGGCACGTCAATACTCTTTCATTGACACCACACGTATCGGTATCACCGGCTGGAGTGGTGGAGGCAGCCAGACTCTGAATAGTATGTTCCGTTATCCCGATGTTTTCCACACAGGCATTGCCATTGCTTTTGTGGCAGACCAGCGTCTGTATGACACGATTTATCAAGAACGTTACATGAACACCCCTCAAAATAATCCGGAGGGTTACCGCAAAGGGTCTCCCATCTCGTATGCAGCAGGATTGAAAGGCAACTTGCTGTTAATTCACGGTACAGGAGATGATAATGTCCATTACCAGAATTGTGAAATGTTGGTCAATGAACTGGTACGGCACGGAAAGATCTTCTCACAGATTTCTTACCCTATGCGTTCCCATGGAATTTATGAAGGCGAGGGAACCAGCTTGCATCTGCGAAAGACAATGGCTGATTACTGGTTGAAAAACCTGCCTGCCGGAGGAAAATAAATATGCCAAAACTTTTGCTGATATGATTATATAGTTTGCCATTCTGGGCATTAGTGAAGCTTTTCATATACATAAAGTGATTAGAAACCCACAAAAGTTCAGGATGGCAGACTGATAAATCTGCTTCGTTTTAGCAAACTTTACACTAAACCAAAACACATAAACTAAATGAAGAAAATACAACTATTCTTATTACTATTTCTGTTAATATCCATTACGCAGCACATCAATGCCCAATTCCCTGTCAAAACAGAATATACCGTTGAGATGGGAGGAACATCGGGTAAAGGAACTTACGCACCTATGTGGCTTACTGCCAATAGGCAAGGTTTATCTTCTGTCAATACTGAAAATGGTTATTTACGGGCAGGAATTGCACACACAATGCCATTAAACCAACATTTCGGCTTCAGTGCAGGACTGGATTTGGCAACCGCCTACAATTTCACCTCCTCATTCATCATCCAACAGGCCTATGCAGACCTTAACTACCGATGGTTGAACCTGAGCATCGGCAGTAAAGAACGCTTGCCCGAATTAAAGAATTCCAAGTTAAGCAGTGGAGGCATGGTAGAATCAAATAATGCCCGCCCCATTCCCCAAGTACGCTTGGAAGTTCCCTATTATGTAGCCATACCAGGTACCCATAAATGGCTTTATTTGAAAGGACACATAGCCTATGGACGTTTTACTGATGACAAATGGCAGGAACATTTCACTTCCATAGGTAACAAATATGCCATTGATGTACTTTACCACAGTAAATCGCTTTTCGCCAAAGTAGGAAACAAAGAACATTTTCCGGTAGAATTTGAAGGAGGAATACAAATGTCCGCTCAATTCGGCGGAGACCAATATATTGCAGGACAAAAAGAGCCTGTAATAGATATGCCTACCCGGTTTGTTGACTTTATGCGCGTATTGGTTCCTATGGCTGGAGATGATACCACACCCGAAGGCGAACAAGTAAACATCTACGGAAACCATGTCGGTAGTTGGAATTTTGCCGCAACAGCTTATCTTAACCAGTGGAAGGTAAAAATCTATTATGAACATTATTTCGACGATCACTCCCAAATGTTTTTCCAATACGGACGCTGGAAAGACGGACACATCGGACTGGAAATAACTTTTCCAAAAAACCGCTTCATTGATACTTTTGTATACGAAGGATTAGGAACAAAGGATCAAACCGGACCTATGCTGTATGACTCCTTTTGGGGGGAGTTTGAAGAGCAAATCAGTGCTAAAGATAATTATTACAATCATTACCTCTATCAAGGATGGCAGCATTGGGGAATGGGAATAGGCAATCCTCTACTTCCCGGACCTATTTACAACAAGAATGGACAGATTACTTTTATCAGCAACCGTGTACTGGCACATCACATAGGATTCTGCGGTTCCCCCTGCCAATCGCTGAGTTATCGTATGCTACTCTCCTACTCCCGTCATTGGGGTACTTATGATAATCCTCTGAATGAAATAAAGAAACAATTCAACTCTTTGTTTGAAGTAACTTATGCTCCACAACAACTGAAAGGATGGAGTTTCACTGTATCCGGAGCTATGGATCGCGGCAGCATGCTTGGAAATAATTATGGTGGAATGCTGGTTATCCGCAAACAAGGAATTATCAAATCAGGCAATAAATAAAAGTTTTAACTGTCAACCCAATCAACATATGAAACAAATATTATTATTCATACTCTTTATGCTGGGAATCAGCAGTTGTGACAAAGCTCCCATCAATGGCAAATTAGATGGCAGATGGCAATTAATGACTATAGAATATACTAATGGAAAAATAGAAGAATGTAACCGCATTTATTATAGTATCCAGTTACATTTGGTGGAAATCAGTGCCAAAGGTGGAAATGGAGGCACTCATATCGGACGTTTCTCTTATAAAGGAGATGAGGTAACCATGAGTGAATTCCGCCACCGGGGAGATGAAGAAAAACTAACGACACTGAATGAATTGAAACCTTTCGGACTTAATCAAGCTATTAATCATCTTAAAGTGGAAAAAGCAACAGGCAAGAAACTAATTCTGAAATCTGATTATGCACGCCTCACATTCAGAAAGTTCTAAAAAAAGTATACCACAGACTACGCAAACTATCTGCTGATAAAATATGAAAAAACAATTTATACGCTATAGCGGTGACAAAACACTATGCCGGATTTCTAGAAATTAATTTATCGGCAGGAATAAAACTAGTGCCACCACTCATGGAGCCGGCTTTACAAATATTGAAGCCGGCTTCATAAAACAAGTTCTTTACTTTCCTGTAGTCTGTGGTGAAATAAATTTATCTTCTAGGCTTAATATCCAATTTTACCGGTTTCAACATGTTCTCCGGACTTAGAATTGTATCCAACTCTTCCTTATTTAAAATACCATGTTCCAAGACCAGTTCATAGACACTTCTACCTGTTTCCAACGCTTCTTTTGCAATCTTTGTAGAATTTTTATAACCAATAATCGGATTCAATGCGGTTACTACACCAATACTGTTATGCACTTCAATCTTGCAGCGTTCCGCATTAGCAGTAATACCTTCTACACAACGTGTACGCAGGGTTTCAAAACCATTGACCATTAAATCTACAGATTCAAAACAACACTGTGCCATCACCGGTTCCATAGCATTCAGTTCCATTTGAGCAGCTTCGCCAGCCATAGTCACGCATAGTTCGTTACCTATTACTTTATAACAAATCTGATTCATCACTTCAGGAATCACCGGATTCACCTTACCTGGCATTATAGAAGATCCCGGTTGCATAGCCGGAAGGTTGAATTCTCCTAAACCACAACGCGGTCCACTGGCCAGCAAACGTAAATCATTACATATTTTATTTACTTTTACGGCTACCCTTTTTAAAGCTGAAGCATAACCTACCAAGCAGGAAGTATCTGAAGTAGCTCCTACCAAATCTGACGACAATTTGAAATCAAAACCTGTAATTTCACACAATGCTTCCACACATTTTTCTGCATATCCCGGTTCCGCACAAATGCCTGTACCAATAGCGGTAGCACCCATATTTACTGTCAGGAAGTCTGCCGCCGCTTCATTCAAATGACGAATTTCGTCTCTCAATATACTGGCAAAACCATTGAATGTCTGACCTAAAGTCATAGGTACGGCATCTTCCAACTGAGTACGCCCCATTTTTGATGATATGTGCAAACTCCTCTCCTTTCTTATGGAATGCACCAATCAGCGATTCCAAAATAAGGAAGAAAACGAAGATGAGAATAATACATACCAATATGGATTGCAGTGGGATAAGCATCATTCGTTGATTGTGAGCAGTTCACATGGTCATTAGGAGAGCAATATTGATACTCGCCACGTTTGTGTCCCATAATCTCCAAAGCACGGTTAGCAATGACTTCATTAGCATTCATATTGGTAGAAGTACCGGCACCTCCCTGAATCATATCCACCGGGAATTGCTCATGATGCTCACCATTTAAGATTTCCTGACACGCCAATACTATGGCATCTTTTTGTTCTTTAGTTAATAAACCTAACTCATAGTTAGCCATTGCAGCTGCCATTTTCGTAATGGCAAGACCGTTAATAAACAACGGATATTCATTTAGATGAAATTTACTAATTGGGAAATTTTCTATGCCTCTTAGAGTTTGCACACCATACAATGCACTGGCCGGAATTTCGCGGGCACCAATTAAATCACTTTCTACTCGGGTTTCTTCTGTAAGTTTTGTTTCCATGATCAGGTTATTTATTAGTTTATCATTTCTTATTTTATATAGCAAAGGTATAAACTAACATTTTTGATATCAAAATATAATCTGATATAATTTTAAAATATTATTTTATACATGTTTATTGCTGCAAAACAGACAACAAACTTACATTATGAAAGTTTACTCAGTTAACAAAGTCTTATATCCTTTGAAGTTCATTCAAAAAACAGACATAAAAAAAGGCGTCCATTCAGAACGCCCTTATTCTATTTTTTAACTTCGGAACTCTTATTTCACCTTTATTCTATCAAAGCCTTCTCCAAATACACCAATGACAGCACTTTGTGATACAAATGCGTTCGGATCGATATCTTTTATCAAACGGAATATAGTAGTAGACTCACGTTTTTTTGCCAGCACAAACATCATTTTCACACCCGCACCGGTATAACAACCTACTCCGTCAATGAACGTCACCCCTCGATGAAGATCTTTATTTATGCGATGCCCTATTTCTTCATGCTTCTTCGAAATGATAAAGAATTGCACTGACTGACGAGCACTATTTACCACCTGATCCAAGACAAAGCTGGATATAAACAAGACAACATATCCATATACCACCTTCTCCCAATCATGCAATACAAAATAACTGGAAGAGATAATAACCAAATCACACATCAAAATAACCCGGCCCAAAGTAATATCACGATACTTATTGACAATAGCAGCTATAATATCCGTACCTCCTGTGCTACCATTGGCAGAAAAAGCGACACCAATACCACCTCCGCAGAAAAAGGCTCCCAAGACACAAGCCATGAAAGGTTGATCATGTATTAAAGACTCTCCCCCTGTCAAATCCTGTATGATAGGCAGAATAGAAGTCAGCACAAATACAGCATAGATGGTTTTCACACTAAACTTCCATCCCAAAATAACCAAAGAAAGTATCAACAATACTCCGTTTATTCCCAAATAGGTGTACTGGACCGGCAAACCGGTAGCCCAATAACAATAGAAGCAATACCTGGCACCGCACCTGAAGGAAGGTCATTAGGTAACAAAAAGACGGTCCATCCGATAGCATACATCAGCATACCAAGAGCAATCAACATATAATCCCTTAGTTCTCTGATAACCCGTTGCTTACGCGTCGTAATAAAGACTGAATCCATGTGAGTTTTCCTTTATAAAATCATATTGTCCGCAAAAGTACAAAAAGATTGAATCACTTGGCTTCAAAAGGTGACATTTTTTCAAGTAAAAAGTCCTGTTAATCTGATTTATCAAAAACAACAGTACTTTTCACCCTTTATTATTCTTTGGGGTGTAAATACCAATCTTTATAATCCGCACCAAAAGAATCTCTCCACTGTTTAAACTCGGGATAATAGGTGGTAATAGACACCTTCTCTGAAGGCCATCTAAATTCACTGTTACTGATATTTATAGCGAAAGGCATATTATCTTCTGCTATATAATACATTGGGGAACCATTGGAATCTTGACTCAAATCACTACCCGTACCACGTAAACTCTCATCAGCTACGCTTGTCGGCTTATAGCCTGACAAATGTACTTCATGAGAACGTTTATTCACAAAAATGAAAGAATTGTAAGGCGGATAAGCATCCATATCGCTTACTTTATCATTATTTTTTAAATCCGATCACTACAGTCACAGGCTTTTTGAGAACAGGCTTTATATCAGAAAAAAGTATTAATACAGGCTTTTCTATTCCCGGCTCAAAGTTTTTTCCGATCACATTACCTTCTTGACTCACCTGCACCAAATCAATATGCTCCTTCCCTACGTAATCCAACTGGAAACCAAACCCATTTGTATAAGTAGCACCATCATTCATCGGAGTAAAAGTAGTAGTGGTGCGCACCAATGCGTTAGAAGATTTATCTTTTACAACTGTACTGGAATAATATATCACAACATCATTCATATCATAATCATTCTTATCAGGCCAATTGTCCTCATAAGCCAAAGACCCTTTGACTACATACGAAATTTCACCCTTATTTACTTCATCCGGTATATTAGGAGTAGGTTCTACAGAAGAAGAAGCAGATGCCATAATAGCAAACTGTACATCATTAAAACGCATGTCCACATTATCTTCCATAGCCATAAAGAAACAATTGTCCAGTTCCGGATCACTTAACAAAACTGAACGTTGCTCTTTATTATCGTTATATGCAGGATTAGAATAACGAGGAAAAACACCCTTTTCTTTTCCAAATCCCATTCCCAATAAAATCCATCCAATATGAGTGCCTTGGGGGAATTCATCTTCATACTTGCTTTGTTCCTTATTCCAATATTTTAGTTTTATTTGCTCACCGACTAAAGATTTAGGAGCATTCCTACTGGAACGAGGAATCAGGATGGTCTTTTTTATGGTAGCCATGTCCACGGACTCTCCTTCTTTATAAGTATAATAAGCAACCATATCCTCCCACGTAGTAGACGAGAAATTAAAATAAGTCGCTACCAAACCTGTAGATTTAGTTATTACCATATCATTACTCCCTGAAGTACGCAGTTCCGGAAATCTTTCCAACAAATTACGATTATCTACTACTATAGAACGGCTTAAATTACTGCATCTCTCTAAAAAAGCACCAGGTATATCCAACTTTTCAGGCAACAAATAATCAGGAACCCCATTTTCATTCCAATTACCCAATACATCATATCCGTCAGGATAACTCACTCCTCCCATTACTGCTCTAGAACGCCCATCGGCAGACAGTTGTGCCTTATAATCAACATAATTAAAGGTTAGTCCGTCAGATAGTAATTCCAATTCAACAGGTGATACGACCAACACATTATCAGTTACCAGCCATACCTTTTTCAAATAAGCCGGCAAAGATACTTTTGAAAAAAATCTACCATTCATATCAGTCGAAGCAGCATAAATGGGATTTATATCTTTAAACTCCCAAGTATTTTCAACTAATTCCATAGGATATTCATCATACAGATAAAAAGCAGTCTGTACTTTCATACCATAATCAATAATAAGTTGACTATTACGGACAGTAGTAAAATCAAAAAAATCGTCTTTATTGATTTTTTCCTCCTCTTCTTCCCCTCCCCCCGTGTATATATCATGCATATTACGCAAGCAAGACACAAAGAAAACTGATAAGCAGATGATCCAAAATTTTGTTTTCATAAAGTAGTGCGTGATTATTTTCGACAAATATAGCCATAAATAACTAAAAAACAACTAAATAGTCAAAAAAAACTGTCCCCCGACTCACGTCGGAGAACAGCCACAACACAAACACAAAATAAAACACGACAAAACTACTATGCAATTTTTTAGCCTGCTCTATGTTTTGAGTAACATAACTACCGCCAATCAGGTATTCACATATCCAAGAGGGGTTTCAGGTTATTTGCATCTATAAAACGCCACACTAGCGTCCTTTGTTCATCGGTCTTTCTAAAAATATCTTAATTCTTATTGAATTCCTCTTTCTCTTAGCTTCAACTGCCAGTTCCAAGCCGAACGTAGCGTGTCCTCCAAATTGGCTTCTGCCTTCCATCCCAACTCCTTATTAGCGAAGTCAGGATTAGCCCATACCTTCTCAATATCTCCGGCACGACGACCCACGATCTGATAATTAAGTTTCACACCGGTAGCTTTTTCAAATGTATTGATCAGTTCCAATACAGAAACGCCTTTACCCGTTCCAATATTAAAGACTTCCACCTTCTCCTTCTGCTTGTTATTCAAAATGCGATCCATTGCGATAACGTGAGCCTTCGCCAAATCCACTACATATATATAGTCACGGATGCAAGAACCGTCCGGTGTATCATAATCATCCCCAAACACACTCAGTTTTTCACGAATACCCATTGCTGTCTGAGTAACGTAGGGTAACAAGTTTTGTGGAACACCATTAGGTAATTCACCTATTAATGCAGTGGGATGTGCGCCAATAGGATTAAAGTAACGCAACATAATAGCATTAATAGGCGATCCCGAAGCAACTGTATCACGAATAATTTCTTCATTGATCTGTTTTGTATTACCATACGGAGACTCAGCCTTCTTAATCGGAGCCTCTTCCGTTACAGGAAGAACATCGGGCTGACCATACACCGTACATGATGATGAAAAAATAATACCTTCTACTCCATGTTTCGGCATTAACTCCAACAGGTTAATCAATGAAACCAAGTTATTGCGATAATACAACAACGGTTTTTGTACCGATTCACCCACAGCCTTGCTAGCCGCAAAAATGAATAATACCTTTTATGCCCGGATATTTAGTAAACAGCTTGTCCATTCCCTCAAAAATCCAAGCAATCCAACTTTTCAAATGCAGGACGGATTCCTGAAACCTTTTCTATATTATCTACCACATCGGCGCTTGAATTGGACAAATTGTCCACAATCACTACGTCGTAACCGCTATTTTGCAGCTCTACTACCGTATGAGAACCGATGTAGCCGGTTCCTCCTGTTACTAAAATTCTTTCTTTCATAATACTTAATATTCTGTCGTTTTCTAATAGGTTCAAAACAACTTCGACGGGTAAATCCCTTTTCGTATCATATCATTGATACGAAGCAGGACTTGTATCTTGTCATCATGCGATACCAACCCCATCCATCTGGCAGGTGTCTCAATCACTTTCACCCTGACTCCGTCAGCAATACGCTCATTCATAAAAGCCGGAATAGAATAATGAGCTTTCATATCCATTCCATTCTCATCTATAAACTTATCGAACGCCTTCTTCATCTCACCAAATACCTGCGGAGTAAATCCCCACATATTCATTGAAACCAAGCTGTTGTCATCCAAAGCTACCCATTTATGTAATTCATTAGGATACATCGGATTTCCACTTATCCGTTCTACTCCTACACGGTCTGTAACGGACAACAGATATCCCTTTTCATCCACTTCACAAATACCACGGGTAACCCCTCCGCTTTCCGCCAATACATTTCTCAGCCTGTAGCAAATATTGAAACTATGGTAGTCAGCTTCTCCCAACATCACCAGATTATCATATAACAATTCAAAACTTTCTCTTTGGTAAAAGTTCACGGCATTTATCACACCGAATGGAGAGTCAATCAACTCTTCTCCCATCAAAACAGCTCTTACCGAGCCGTACAGTGCTTTGCGTTTCGGATTACGCTTTTCTTCAGGAATCGTTTCCACATCCTGATAAACATACTCCACTTCTACCACATGTTCATATTTGCCTGATACCAGTTTCTTGAATTCTTGTTCAAAATGTCTGCTTATGACAAATACGATCTTATTAAATCCGACTCTTACGGCATCATATATGGAAAAATCTAATATTGTTTCGCCATTAGGACCTATTCCCTCCAGCTGTTTCAATCCACCATATTTATTCCCCATAGTGGCCGCGAGTACAATCAAGGTCATAGCCATTTAATCTCTCTATTAATTCTAATGCAAAAATAAGCATAAAAATTGAATTTACGGACAAGAACAATGGATTTCTTTCTAATAAAAAAGTCCGAAGCTGTGCTCCGGACTTCTGAATCGGTTTATTTTAACGATGAAGTGAACTATTCTATTCCAAACAGAACACCCAAACCTTTGTCTACACCTGAAAATCCCATGAATGCCATTGCCAGCAGACCGGCAGTAACCAATGCGATAGCCATTCCCTGCATTCCTTTAGGTATATTCACCAAACTTAATTGTTCACGGATACCTGCAAACAATACCATAGCCAAAGCAAAACCAAGAGCTGTCGAGAAGGCGTAAACCACGCCAGTCAACAAATCAAAATCTTTCTGAATGACCAAGATAGCTACACCCAAAATACAGCAGTTAGTGGTTATCAACGGAAGGAATACTCCTAATGCCTGATAAAGGGCAGGAGACACTTTCTTCAATATGATTTCCACCATCTGTACCAATGCTGCAAATGACAAGGATAAATGCAATAGTCTGCAAATATTCCAGCCCGAAAGCATCGAGTACAAATTTCTGGATAAGATAGGTAACAATGGTAGCGATGGTAAGCACGAATGCAACAGCCGCACCCATACCCGTAGCTGTCTCAACTTTTTTGGATACACCGAGGAACGGGCAGATACCCAAGAATTGTGACAACACAATGTTGTTCACAAATATAGCGGTGATAAATATCAATATATATTCCATATTCTTACTTTTTACGGGTTATGCTTTCTTCAGTTTATTCACAATCGCAATAAGGTATCCCAATGCAATGAAGGCCCCCGGTGCGAGAACGAAAATCAACATTCCGTATTGCTCAGGCATGATAGCGATATCAAACAACTTGCCTGTGCCTAGGAACTCACGTACACCACCAAGGATAGTCAATGCAAGAGTAAATCCGAGCCCCATACCCAGTCCATCGAAGAATGAAGGCACGGGACCGTTCTTTGCTGCAAAAGCTTCGGCACGTCCCAGCAGAATACAGTTTACTACGATCAATGGGATAAACAAGCCCAAAGTAGACATAAAGTGCCGGCACATATGCCTGCATAATCATCTGCAACAAGGTTACGAATGATGCAATAACCACAACAAA
>ENA-OQJW01000091-OQJW01000091.1-human-gut-metagenome-genome-assembly--contig:-NODE-91-length-15654-cov-2.446835_pt1 | contig 15654 bp, 15 predicted proteins | sample MGYA00242619_ERZ504786 | MGnify/ENA primary metagenome ERZ504786 (study PRJEB26092, sample SAMD00036357) | human gut metagenome | host: Homo sapiens | study: EMG produced TPA metagenomics assembly of... | reverse complement strand
ATTTAACAAGATATGGATGAACTACAGGAATATCCTATGGTTACAAAATAATGAAGACCATCATCCAGTAGGGATGACAGATTGAGTATTATTGTGAACAGCAAAAACCCAGAACTGTCCCTGCCTTTCAATATGTCCGGAAGCAGAAGCTATTCTGTAGAAGCAGACGGAAGCATTTCCAACAATGAAGTGGGGGTATTAAGTGATGAAAAAGAAAAAGGTTATTTAGTGGATATCAACGGGAATATAGACTTTCCTGTGCTGGGACAACTGCATGTGGAAGGACTGACCCGCCGACAATTAACCGAACTGATAAAAAAACGACTGATCAACGAAGAATTGCTGAAAGATCCTATGGTCACCGTCAATTTCTTGAACTTCAAATTCTCCGTGCTAGGAGAAGTTGGACATGTAGGAACCTTTGAAGTGAAAGGCGACCGCATCACTCTTTTAGAGGCTCTTGCCATGGCTGGAGACCTGCCCCCCCGATCCCGTCTGGACCGTATCGCCGTCATCCGCGAATATGGGAACAAGCGACGAATCCTGTTCCACGACATCCGCAGCAAAGACATCTTCACGTCGCCTTACTATTACCTGCAACAGAATGACATTGTCTACGTAGAACCTACCAACATGAAGGCCACCGAACAAGCCCAGAGAAAACTGAGCACATGGAGTATGATCCTGTCCTTCATCACCACAATCACCTCGCTGGTATTGCTGACTACTAAATAAAAAAGAAACGACATGATAAGAATGAGTGAACAAAAAGATATGTCGGGAGATAAGACCTTAAGCGGGGGAGGATTCAATATCAACCCCGTTGACATCATCATGTACCTGTTGTCCAAATGGTACTGGTTTGTATTGTCGGTCAGTCTGTTCGGCGGATATGCATGGTATCAATATGCCAAACTTCCCTTTATCTATTCACGGTCAGCCACCGTCATGATAAAGGACGCCTATTCAAACAACATCGGTCGCGGGCTGGACCGTTTTAACACCTATTCATATACCAATGTATCCAATGAGATCCTGCAATTCCAGTCACACAAACTCATGCGCGATGTGGTGAACCGTCTTCACGCCAATGTATGCTACCTCATCATGGATGACTTGCGTGAGGAGGAACTTTATACGCAAGCCCCTGTCAAGGTTTCATTCCCGGAAGAAGAGGATCATCTTGATTTCAGCCTGACAGTCAGAATCCAGAACAGGAAGCAAGTCCGGTTATCCGATTTCTCGACAGACGCCACAAGTATAACGCTAACAGCCAATCTGGGTGACACCATCCAATCGCCCATAGGAAAAATAGTGGTCTCACCCACCTTATATTATACAGACAAGTGGTTCAATACACCAATTACGATACGCCGGCAGAGTACGGACACAATGGCCAGCCTGTTCAGAAGCAACCTGAACATCAGTCAGGCCGAGAATGATGCCTCCATCCTCTACCTGTCACTCCGTGATTACTCCACCGCCCGTGCCGAAGATGTACTCAATATGCTGATTACAGTGTATAATGAAGAGACTATCAAAGATAAGAACCAGATAGCCATCAATACCTCCAACTTCATCAACGAGCGTTTGGTCATCATCGAAAAAGAACTAGGAGGCGTGGAAAACGAACTTCAGTCTTACAAACAAAACAATGATATTATTGATATCGGTTCGGCCGCTTCCATGTCCATGTCAGACAAACGGCAGTACAGCTCGACCACTCAGGAACTGGAATTGCAGGCACGCATGGCACGCTACATCAAGGGCTACCTAGTGGACCCATCCAAAGAGACTGAGCTTATCCCTTCAAACACCGGCATAGCCGACATCAACATTGAAACCCAGATAGCGGCCTACAACGCCAACAAGTTGAAACGGGACAAACTGATAGAAGGAAGCAGTGACAAAAACCCCATCGTCCAGGAACTGAACAAGAATCTGATTGCCATGCGACAGAATATCATCCGGGCCATCGACAACATGATTGTCAGCATCGATGTGAAACTGAACGAGGCCCGAAGCAGGGCCGGAGAAGCCCAGTGGCGGGTGACCAACATACCCAGACAACAGCAACAGATGCTTTCTATCGAACGTCAGCAACGCATCAAAGAGGAACTTTACCTCTATCTACTGAACAAACGCGAAGAAAATGCGCTGAGCCAGGCCACCACCGAAACTGACGCCCGTGTGCTCGATCCTGCTGGAGGAGGGGATGCTCCGATTTCTCCCAACGGACGCAGCATGATCATGGCAGGTGTCATGAAAGGAATCGCCCTGCCGGCAATTGTCCTGCTATTGTTCCTGTTCTTCGATACCCGCATACGCAACCGCAAGGACATCGAGGATGCTGTAACCGTTCCTTTCTTAGGCGAAATACCCAAGGATTCATCCAAAAGGAAGATAGAGAATAAAAAAACAGCGCATGGCATCGCTGTCCGTGCCCAGGGGCGTGACATTGTATCGGAAGCCTTCCGTATAATACGCACCAATATGGATTTTATGCGTGTCAAGTCAAAGAACATGCAAGTCGTCACTTTCAGTTCGTTCGGACCGGGTGCCGGCAAGACATACGTATCCAGCAATCTGGCGGCCAGTTTCGCGCAAACCGACAAGAAAGTCATCCTGATTGACATGGATATCCGTAAAGGGACTTTGACTTCACATACCCGTCTTCATACAGAAGAAAAAGGAATGACCTCCTTCCTGGCAGGCAAGGCCACGACGGATGAAATCATCAAGCACAACGAAATCTGTGAAAACCTAGATTTCATTCCGGCCGGTCCCATCGCACCCAACCCATCAGAGCTATTGCTCAGCGAACAATTGGAAGTGATGATTGCCGAACTGCGTAACCGTTATGACTATATCTTTGTCGACAATGTGCCTGTAGGAGTAGTGGCCGATGCCGCCATCACCAACCGCATAGCCGACTTGACCATCTTCGTGGTACGGGTTGGCAAGCTAGACCGCCGCATGTTGCCGGAGTTGGAAAAAAATATACCGTAGCGGACAATTGAACAATATGTCGTTAGTACTTAACGGTGCTATAGTAAAAACAAGCGGATACGGAGGATACGGCTACGGTTACGGATATGGCTACGGTTATGTGGATGGTTCCGAATCAAGCTGGAAACGATTGTTCAAAAAGAAATCCTGAAACCTTAAGAAGAAAGATGTTTGGTATATTCAAGTCCAAATACAATTTGATTAATTCTGGTTTAATGAAGGGTATGACCGATATCCACTCCCATGTTCTTCCCGGAGTGGATGACGGTTCACCCGACATAAATACCAGTCTGTCCCTGCTACGCTATATGGAATCCATAGGGTTACGGGAAGTGTGGCTCACTCCCCATATCATGGAGGATTATCCCACGCTGAACAAGAAGCTGCAGCAACAGTTCGACGTGTTGAAGGCAGCCTATTCCGGCCCGTTGAATCTGCGGCTGTCTTCTGAATATATGATGGATGCCGCTTTTACAAACAAGTTGGATGGAGAAGTGCTACCTTTGGGCAGCAGCCACCTGCTGGTCGAAACATCCTACATGTACCCTCCTCCCGGTTTGCCGGATATCCTGATGAAAATATGGAATGCCGGTTATCAACCGGTCATCGCCCACCCGGAGCGTTACCTGTACATGGAAGAAAAAGATTACCTTCTGCTGAAAGAGAAAGGTTACAGCTTTCAACTCAATCTGATGTCACTGAGCGGTTACTATGGCCCGCACCCCAAAGTGGTCAGCGAAAAGCTGTTAAAACAAAAAATGTACGATTTTGTGGGTACGGACCTGCACCATTTGGAGCGTTACCGGCCCATGCTTGACCAATTGAGGTTGACCCGAAGACAACTCGAAGCTTTAGAAGGTCTGATTGCCAACAATGCGCGTATTTAACTGTCTGTCGGGAAGTATCCTGTGCGGTCTGACACTGCTGTTGATATTTCTCCCCTGCTTCACTCCCGAGTGGGCCGGAAATTTTATCCTCATCAGTCTATCGGCAATTCCTATATGCATAGCCGATGGAATTATTTTCGCGATTCTGCTCTGGAGGCACAACCGCTGGTGGATGCTTTACTTGTTTTTGTTATTGGGGAGTCTGCCGGTTCTAGCATGTCAGTTCCCGTTTCATTTCCTGCACAAAGAAAAAGTGCTGGATTCCAATCAGCTGAAATTGGTTTGCTGGAATACCGAAGGGTTCAGGCTGAACAAAGACACTCTGACAAAGGCCGCCCATAGCATTCGTGTCCTGCAACCCGGCATCGTCTGTCTGCAAGAACGTCCTCATACCAATCTTCTGGCATGGGACACCATTCGGGCTGCTTTTCCTGATTATCCCTATTGCATCATCAACTCGCGGGAAGATGAAGTCCTTAATCTGGCCGTCTTCAGCCGCTGGCCTATCGGAAACGTTCAAGAGTACTACTTTCCAAACAGCTACAACAAAATACTTCAAGCGGATATCCAGATGACAGGGCAAACTTTCCGGTTATTCAACGTCCATCTGCAAACTACAGGCATGAATGAATCATACTCAATGAAAGACAGATTTCAGGCGATGCGCCACCACACCGTCCAGCGTAACCGGCAAGCCGATCTCTTGACAAAAGCCATCGCCGAGAGCCCTTATCCGGTCATCGTGTGCGGTGATTTCAATGACACACCTGCCTCGTATGCTTACCGGAAAATCAGCCGGTTACTACAGGATTGCTTCCTCCAGGCCGGGCAGACATGGAGCGGCAGTTACCAATGCTGGGGCGGTTTTTTACGAATAGATTATACGTTCTGTTCACCTGCATTCCAAGTGAATCGTTACCTACTGATTTCCAATCCCTGGAGCGACCACAAACAGCAGCACTGTGTGCTCTATCTGGACAAATGCTCCTGAAAAAACAAGATCTCAAAAAAATGACTAAAGAAAACTGGACAATAGAAATAAAACCAAAGAAAAAATGGCTGGATATAGACCTGAAAGGTATATGGCGGTACCGTGACCTATACTATATGTACGTGAAACGCGACATCGTCACCGTATACAAACAAACCATTCTGGGTCCTCTCTGGTTCCTCATCCAACCAATCTTCACTACCGTAATGTATATGTTCATATTCGGCGGCTTGGCAGGTATCTCAACGGACGGAGTACCACAGCCTTTGTTCTACATGGCAGGTATCATGCTGTGGAATTATTTCAGTTCCGCGTTCAACGTATCCTCCAATGTGTTCACTGCCAATGCGGGTGTGTTCGGCAAAGTCTATTTCCCCCGTCTAGTCGTGCCGTTGTCCGGCATCACCTCCAACCTGATCAAGTTCGGAATACAACTGTTGTTGTTCATTGCCATGTATCTCTATTTTTATGTGAAAGGAGCTTCACTGCATGTCAATGCCGCCCTGCTGTTATTTCCGTTCCTGATATTCCTAACCGCATTCCATGCCATGTCGTGGGGGTTGATCATATCAGCGCTGACCACCAAATACCGTGACCTTACCCAGTTGGTCACTTTCGGCCTGCAACTATTTATGTATGCCACTCCGGTCATTTATCCGCTAAACGCAGCTCCGGAAAAATACCGTGACATCATCGCGCTCAACCCGTTGACACCCATATTCGAGACCTTTAAATACAGCTGCATGGGGTGTGGTTCACTTGATTGGGGCGGATTGGCATATAGCACTTTGTTTATGCTCTCCACCCTGTTCTGCGCAGTAGTCATCTTCAGCCGGGTGGAACGCAATTTTATGGATACAGTGTAAGCAGCAGAATTAAAAAAAGAGAATAAGAATGAACGATATAGCAATCCGGTTTGACCATGTAGGCAAACTCTACAAACTCGGTCTGGTCGGCACCGGCACACTGAGCCACGACCTCAACCGCTGGTGGAAAACGACCATTCTCCGCCAGGAAGACCCCTATCTGAAGATAGGCGAAACCAACGACCGCAGCAAGAAAGGCGCGTCGGAATATGTCTGGGCGTTGAAAGACATCACCTTCGATGTGCATCAAGGCGATGTAGTAGGCATTATCGGAAAAAACGGTGCCGGGAAGTCCACCTTGTTGAAACTTCTGTCGCGTGTCACCTCCCCTACCACCGGAGCCATCCGTGCCCGTGGCCGCATTGCCTCTCTCTTGGAAGTCGGTACCGGTTTCCATCCGGAGCTGACCGGCCGTGAGAACATCTACATGAACGGCTCCATCATGGGCATGACTCGCCACGAAATCTCCCACAAGTTGGACGAGATAGTCGACTTTGCCGGTGTGGAACGCTATGTAGATACCCCCGTAAAACGCTATTCCAGCGGCATGACCGTCCGTCTGGGCTTTGCCGTAGCCGCTTTTCTGGAACCGGAAATACTGGTAGTAGATGAGGTACTTGCCGTAGGTGATGCCGAATTCCAGAAGAAAGCTATCGGCAAGATGCAGGACGTGTCGAAAGGCGAAGGGAGGACGGTGTTGTTTGTGAGTCATAATATGGGTAGTATGCAACGGCTATGTTCACGTGGAGTATTATTGGAAAATGGGAAGGTTAAATATATGGGAAGCATATCCGATACCATCCGTACTTATCAAAGTGATGAAATCATTCAAAACTCATTTGAAGGAACTGACGGAAACAAACAAATACTCTATTTGAAAAAAGCCTCTGTTTCATCCAGCGATGGAAACATATTCTACAATTCTTCTACTATTAAAATAGAATTTGAAATATGCGTAAAGAAACATATTCCTTCTTTGGTTATTGGATTTAATCTATATAGCATCTTCCAATACCCACTGGCACGAGCCGACTACAATGATGAGAACAAAAAGACATCGCTAGAACCGGGAAGTTACCACTTTACTTTCGAGATTCCTCCTTACACCCTATCCAATGGAGAATATAAAATTGTTTTTGATGTGGCGGAAAGAAATGTAAAGTGCTACACAACAAAAAAGTCGCAATTGACATTCAATGTACTTCAAGGGGAAGATTGCTTCGGTAATGTATTTGCAGAAGATATTCCCATTAAGTCTTCTCTTATCAGAGAAAATTGGTTGAAAGAAATTAAAACATATTAAATCAGCATGAAATTATCTGTCGCACTTTGCACCTATTAATGATGAAAAATATATAAAAAAACAATTAGAATTTATTCTAAATCAAACATTACCTATAGATGAAATAATTATTTGCGATGATCGATCTCAAGATAACACTATACAACTAATTAAAGAATTAAAGATACGACAAAAAATCATTCTTTCAGTTATGAACGTTCATTTATTAATCGTTTTTCAACTAATAGAAAGATAAAAAAGTCACAATATCCTAATTCACAATATAGTATTTTTCATGTCGCTGAGTTTTTATAATAAATGGAATAAACTTCAACCATCTATACTTTTGGGAGATTGGACATATGAATTCATAATTAAGGAAAGATTAAAAAGGAAACCATATTGAAGATACAAATTTCTCACACTTATTTCAAATTATAAAAAATGACAAAAGATCTCGTATCGATTGGAATACCTGCATACAAAGCTACATATTTAAAAGAAGCCATTGACTCTGTTTTAAATCAAACTTACACAAAGTTCGAACTGATCATAGTCAATGACAAATCTCCTGAGAACATAGAGGAAATTATTTCTACATATAACGACAAACGTATCAGATACTATAAAAATGAGGACAATTTAGGGAAACCTCCATTGTCCTAAATTGGAACAAATGTCTTTCCTATGCTAATGGTGATTTTTTTTGTACTACTATGCGATGATGACATTATGCTACCGAATTTCATTGCAACGATGCTTGGTTTAGTTAAAAGCCATCCACAATGCAATGTCTTTAAAACAAGAACGCTCCTTATTGACAGTAAAACCAATACAAACATAGGAAAATCTCCCTTGTTTCCTAAATATGAAACATTTGCTGATTTCCTTTCAAATACTATTATTGGAAAAAGAAACATACAATATCGGAATTTTTTTATAGGACACAACATATTCAACAATTAGGAGGGTATCAAATTTATCCGGCAGGTTATTATGCTGATGATGCTTCCATCTTACTTTTCTGCAACAACAATGGAATTGCATCAACAGAAGAAAGCCTAATAGTTTATAGAAAAAGTGAAAATAACATTTCTTCAAGCTCATGTTGGAATGTAGAAAAATCCAAAGCTGCTTTAAAGTATTATCAATGGATTATTGATGAATTCCCCATGAAACAACAAGATGAGCAAATAATACAACAAAGACTTGATTTTGATTTGTATACTATTTTTCAGCAGCATAATATTCATCAATCTATCCAAATATTTAAATTGTATTCCAGTCAACATTTGGAATTAGGAAAAAGAAATTATTATGTCTTTACAAGTTCATATTAAATTCTTATGCAAAGCAAATTAAATAATCTTCTTTTCCTCATCGAATCCCTATCTGGCGGTGGGGCAGAAAAAGGTATTGACCACCTTGTTGCAACATCTCGACTCGAACAAATTTGATGTCACACTATGTTGCATCGTAGATTGCGGGAAATATGTAAACGATGTAAAGCCATACGTTCACTATACTTCTATATTGCCCAATCCAGAACAAATAAAAGGAATAAGGAAACTGATTTATCAACTCAAATACAAATTAATCTATTCGTGGCTTCCGTTACGATTGGTTTACAAATGGTTTGTTCCACATCATGCAGACGTGGAGATCGCTTTTGTGGAAGGATTTGCAACTAAACTATTGGCACATTCTACTAATAAACAGGCCAAAAAGATCGCTTGGGTACACACTGATTTTGAAAAACATCATTGGACTAATGTTATATTTAAGAATAAACAGAATGAAGAACAGACATATAGCCGATATCACCAAATTGTCACAGTTTCTGTTACTGTCCAAAAAGCCTTTATAAAAGCTTTCCCTTTAGTAAAAAGTTTAGTAAAAATCATTTATAACCCTATAGATCACGAAGACATTATAAAAAAAGGAAAGCAATACGAACCTTTGCCTTCCAAAAGCAAAATACGATTAATCAGCATTGGCAGACTGACCAAAGTTAAAGCATACAGCCGGTTGCTCCACATCGCTTTACGTTTGAAGCAATCCGGATACGCTTTCGAACTATGGATATTGGGAGATGGTGAAGAACGTGAAATGCTTCAACATTATATCTGCAAAAAACAGTTGGAAGATTGTGTTACTCTATGGGGATTCCAAACAAATCCATACGCCTTTATGACACAATCCGACTTGTTTGTCTGTTCTTCAATCAGCGAAGGGTATAGTACTGCGGTAACTGAAGCACTTATTTTGGGGCTTCCGGTTGTGACCACTGATTGCTCCGGTATGAATGAACTTCTGCAAGGAGAAAAGTATGGCATCATTACAGAGAATTCGGAAGCGACCTTGTTTGAAGGTATTAAACAACTACTCGACCATCCAGAGCAATTGTCACATTACAAAGAGAAGGTAATCAAACGAGGGAAGGAATTTACTTTGGAAGTATTGATGAAACCAATTGAAACATTATTAACTCGATGAAAAAAAAGATCCTTTTCTTTACTAACGGACTTTATGGTGGAGGAGCTGAACAAATTCTGCTGACGCTATTAACTCATATTGATTATACATTGTTCAACATTACATTATATAGTCTGACCAAAGATGATGTAACAAAAGAGTATCCCGAGCAAATTCATTACAACTACATCTTCCATCCAATTAGCGACCAAGACAATTGCTGGAGACGAATAACTAAAAAGATCATTAATAAATTCAAACACCTAATCTATCATCACTTTTCTGCCAAATTGTTTTACGCTCTTTTTGTCAAAGGGAATTACGACACCGAAGTAGCCTTTATTGAAGGATATGCCACCCGAATCGTTTCTGGATCTAACAACAAGCGATCTAAAAAGATCGCTTGGGTACATACTGATTTAAAAAACAATCATTGGACAACTATAGCATACAGAAGCTGTCAAGAAGAACAAGAGTCCTATCAACAATTCGACGAGGTTACTTCTGTCTCTTTGGATGTAAAAACAAGTTTCGACCTATTGTTTTCCCATCCCAACAGCACAGTCACTTACAATCCTATTGATGAAAACAAAATAAAACTACTAGCAGACAAATCTATCAATCCAATTTGCTGGTTAGAACAAGGATTGATAATGGTCACTATGGGAAGATTAGTACCACAAAAAGGTTACGACCGATTGCTTCCTATCATCAAAAGATTAAAAGACGAAGGTTTTCGTTTCTCACTAAATATTTTGGGTAGAAGGAACCGACAGGGAAAAATTAGGAACAGTACATCAAGCAACACCATTTAGTAAACATGTGTCCGACTAAGCGGATTTCACACCAACCCCTATCCTTACTTGGCAAAAGCCGATTTATTTGTCTGTTCATCGCGGGCAGAAGGATATAGTACAGTAATCACAGAAGCATTAATTTTAGGCTTGCCCATTATTACAACTCGCTGTGCTGGTATGCAAGAATTATTAGGAGAAAATGGTGAGTTTGGACTTATCGTTGACAACAATGGCACATCGCTATACGAAGGACTTAAAACCCTATTGTCAAGTAATACCTGCTTAATGCATTACAAACAAAAATCTCAAGAAAAAAGGTAGACAATTTGCTCTAAAGAATTTAGAACAAAAAGTCTACGAGAAATTGTAGTAAAAAGAACAAAAAACTCATTCTATCGGATTCGTACGATGATTTCTATCATAATACCTGTATATAACGTAAAACTCTACTTAGACAATTGTATTCAATCGGTTATCCAACAAAGCTATACAGATTTTGAATGTATCTTAGTGGATGATGGTTCTACGGATGGTAGTAGTGAAATATGTGACCAATGGGCAGAAAAAGATAACCGGATTATAATTGTCCATCAACCCAATGGAGGAGTATCATCCGCTCGAAACAAAGGATTGGAACAAGCAAAGGGAGAATATATCTGTTTTATTGATAGCGATGACTGGGTAGATGTTGATTATCTTTCGGCAATGATAAACAATTTGAAAGAGAAAGAAACTGATTTGATAATATGTGGATTGACTCAGGAATTCAAAGACGGGAATTGCATAGATTATATACCTCAACAGTCACTAAATTTCGAGTTAGGCTGCAATCATACAAACTATTTTGTAATGCTGAATGAACAGAACTTATTGTACGGACCAATTGTGAAACTATACAAAAACAACATCATACAGCATCATCAAATTTTGTTTGACCCACAAGTTTCATACGGTGAAGACCTTTTATTCAACTACCAATATTTGGAATATGCACACACCATTGCGTGCAATAAACGAAAGTCATTATCATTATCGCATATTAGGTAGCGGAACCTTATCTAGTAAGTTTCGTCCCAAACAATTTGATACAGACTATCAACAATGGAAGATATTACAGTCTTTTTATCAAAGACATCATTTATGGTCATCAACGGCTCAGACTTATCTGTACAAACGACTGTGGGGTATTCTATACGATGGAATTTTTCTCTATCCACGTCTGCAAAATAAAAAAATCTCTTATCTACGAACTATTCTTGCGATACCGGAAATAAAAAAATTGAAAGATTTTACACAATGCTTTTCGTGCAGCAATTGGATCAAGCAGTCCATTCTGTATCGGTTATATCCTATATTCTATATTTATTTTTCAATCATTGCCAAAAGATGAAACTTTTATTATATCCTCACGGAGGTAGTGGCAACCACGGATGTGAAGCTATTGTACGTTCGACACTAAAAATGATACCGACAGCTACTCTATTTTCCAGCAACCCGGATGAAGACAAAAGATACGGTCTGGACGCCATCTGTACTCTTCGGGCAGCACAAGCACCAATGTCTCATCTCAGTTTGGCGTACTGGAAAGCCTTTATACGTTATCGCTTCGGAGACAAAGAAGCGTTCGACCGTACCAGTTTTCGCTCTATTTTTCAAGAAGCCAACTCAGATAGTTATGCTTTGTCTATCGTGGGGACAATTATTGCTACGGAGTGCCTGTTTTCATTTATTTGGTCAACAAACAGCTTCGAAAACAAGGGATAAAGACTATCTTATGGGGATGTTCCGTTGAGCCGGAAGTTCTAAAAGGCGATATACTGAATGATTTACGTTCCTACACCCATATCTTTGCCCGTGAAAGCATCACGTATGAAGCCATGAAAGAAAAAGGGATACAACAACTCTCTCTCTTTCCTGATCCGGCTTTTCAGCTTAACCGTACAGACCTTACTTTACCCGAGGGTTTTGCAGAAGGTAATACGGTAGGCATTAACGTCAGTCCTATGATTATAAAACACGAAAAGGCGAAAGGGATGACACTTCTGAACTATCGACAATTAATTCGTTATATTATTGCCACCACGGATATGCAAATTGCATTGATTCCTCATGTAGTATGGAACTATAACGACGATCGGATCCCATTGCAATTCCTCTACAACGAATTCAAAGGGACCGGTCGTGTCGTTCTTATCGAAGATCATAACGCCGAGGAACTAAAAGGTTTCATCTCCCGTTGCCGTTTTTTGGTAGCCTCACGCACACACGCTTCCATTGCAGCCTACTCCACTCAAATACCTACTTTGGTGATGGGTTATTCGGTAAAGGCACGTGGCATAGCCCGCGACCTGTTTGGTAACGAAGAGCATTATGTCTTGCCCGTGCAGTCTCTGCAACAGGGAAACGACCTGCTCAAAGCATTTCAATGGTTGCAAACACACGAGGACGAGATTAGAAAACACTACCGTACATTCATGCCGGGATACTTATCCAAGACATTCCAAGCCGGACAATTGCTTCAAACATTATGATTCTAATGGTTTACATACTCACCTTAATAGGGACAATAGCCCTTATATTCTTTTCCGTTGATTGGACTATTGAACTATACAAATGGCAAAGTCGCATCCACATTGGTAGATGGACAGACCGCAAAGCATGGCAGCAAGCTGTTGAAAAAAAGGCACGCCAATGGCTATACAAAAGCCCTACCGTACAGATTACGGATCAAGATCGGTTAGTCCTTTGGGATATGCTAAAAGGGAACTATCGTTCCACCACCATACAAAGCTGGCAGGATGCCGGACTCCTTTTATCCTTGCCCGAACAGGACGCCCAAGAGTATGTCAAACGCCACCCCTCGCTATTCATAAAAGAAAATTGGCAGATAGACCAATCGCTATTGGCGTATGTCTTAAAAAAGAAAGATGCACTTTATATGGAAACAGAAAAAGAGATTAAAGAACACTTTATATCTTATCAACAAACTGAACAGACTATACCTTATCGGAAAACATTACCTCACATTCGCTTTGTCGATACCATCGGATTGGTTTGTCCCTTTTTACACCAATGCGATTTCAGTGATTTAGCCATCCGACAAATTGAAGAATACGATCATTGCTTATGGGAAGAAGTATTTCCCCCACATGCATACGACTTAGCCTCACATAAGCCCTTGGGAGTATTTGATTGGGCACGCGGATGGGGATGGTATGTCTTAGGACTTATCGAAACTGCCGATTTACCTGGAAACAAGAAACGAATACTAAACTTGAGTAACCATCTGCTGCCTTTTCAGAAAGCAGATGGAGGATTCAGTTGTTTGGTATTCAATCCTAACGAACGATTTGAATCTTCGGGCAGCGCCTTGTTTGGATTGTTGTTCGTTCATGCGTACCGAGTGTCTGGTGATGAACGTTACTTGAATGCCGCAATAAAAATTGAAAAAGCACTTATGAAGGCTACCCGTCGAGATGGCACGATAGATTTTGCACAGGGAGATACCAAAGGCATTGGTTCTTATTCACAAATATTTGATCGAATGCCTTTTGCACAAGGAATGGGACTGTATTTATCTAAAACATTAGATATATATGAAAAAACTATTGGTTGACATTTGGAATTGTTTATTCGACTGTTACTTGACAGTTCGAAATTCACTCTATCTCTTTATGGATATTCCATATCGAAAAGTTGTAATAGCTCCTCACGTTGTATCCATTGAAGAAACCATCCGATACATCATCCAATCGCATTGTTCGGTCAGCCGTTTAGGAGATGGCGAAATAAAGATAGCTAATGGAAAGGCACTCGCTTTCCAAACCCAACAACCGTTACTACAACAAAAAATGCAAGAGGTACTGTCGGTACCTATTTCCAATCACATCGTATGCCTGCCGGATATATTTACAGACTTAAGCCTCTACAATATAGAAGCGCGCAACCACTGGAAACTTCATTTGGCATTTTACAGGAAATCGTGGTACAAGTATATCAATCGTAAAAGAATATTTCATAATGCTTTCATCAGCCGTTGTTACATGATGTTTGCCGACAAAACACAGTGTGCCTTTTATTTTAAACTCATACAACAAATCTGGGCAGACAAAGACATTCTGCTCATTGAAGGCGAAAAAAGTCGATTAGGTGTCGGTAATGATTTGTTTGACAATGTCAAATCTATTCGACGGATATTAGCACCCAATACAAACGCCTTTGATCACTATGATGCCATTATGAAAATAGTTCAGAAATATTCTCCTAATGAATATCTCATTCTTCTGGCTTTAGGCCCTACTGCCACAGTCATGGCTTACAACCTTGCCCAAAAAGGATACCAAGCCATTGACATCGGTCATATCGACATCGAATACGAGTGGTACAGAATGGGAGCGAGCCACAAAGTGCCCATTCCAAGCAAATATGTCAATGAAGCCGATGCAGGTGTAGGAGTGGGCGACATCCATGATGAAAAATATAAAAAAGAAATTATATGCCGGTTTTAAGTATCATCGTACCTGTATATAATGTTGCAACTTATCTACGAGAAGGATTGGATTCCATACTTAGGCAAGAAGTTCAAGACATAGAAGTGATTTGTGTTGACGATTGTTCATCTGACTCATCGCCCGACATTCTGAAAGAATACCAGGCAAAGGACAACAGAATACAATTTATTCGTCAATCAGAAAACAAAGGTCCAAGTGCCACTCGAAACATCGGCATAAAATATGCTAAAGGAAAATATATTGCTTTTTTCGATCCAGATGATAAAGTGGAAAATAATCTATATGCCGAATTAATTCATGCTATTGAGGATAAAAAAACCGATTTGGCTTTATGTGGTTATTCTACATTCCCCACTCATCAGATACACATACCGAATTTCAAACCATACCATGCCATGCAACCTATGGACTTTATTCAAAAGAATCCAAGAATAGAAATGAATAACGATTTATGTTATACTTGGAGGTTTGTATTCAAACGTAATTTTCTTATCAATAAAAAAATAAGGTTTATTAAAAACCTGCATGTCGGAGAAGATACAGTTTTTAATTATGAATGCGTCCTACAGGCGTCTTCAATCATAATGATTCCAAAGGCATTATATCAATATCGTATCAATAATGCAGGTAGTTTGATGAGGCTGCGTTATAAGCCCTATTTAACAAACAATCTACAAAAATTGGTTGATGAAAAGAAAAGACTTATCAGAAAATACAATATTGAACATTACATCCCCATAACAACTGACTTGTCTGAAAAAATTATCCTGCGTTATTTGCCGATGCTTTTCAACAATCTATATAATAATTCTAATCAACCGGACAAGAAGCAGGGC
>ENA-OQJW01000089-OQJW01000089.1-human-gut-metagenome-genome-assembly--contig:-NODE-89-length-15707-cov-2.772272_pt1 | contig 15707 bp, 10 predicted proteins | sample MGYA00242619_ERZ504786 | MGnify/ENA primary metagenome ERZ504786 (study PRJEB26092, sample SAMD00036357) | human gut metagenome | host: Homo sapiens | study: EMG produced TPA metagenomics assembly of... | reverse complement strand
TAGTGTCTATGATGAAGTAAATAAAACTATTTTTTATTGTTGTATTGGCAGCAATGCTGCTGGTTACAGCTTGTGCCGATACTGCTATTGACCGTCATGCATTGGTGATGCGTAATAACCCTCATGTTACAAAAATTGATTCTCTTCATTCTTTGACAGTCGGAAATGGGCGGTTCGCTTTTACTGCCGATGCTACGGGATTGCAGACTTTTCCCGAATATTATAAAGAAGGCTTGTCTTTAGGTACCTATAGCGAATGGGGATGGCACAGTTTTCCTAACAAGGAGGACTATAAGATAGTTGAAACTCTACAGGATCATCCGCTTCCCGGTCATCCTCATGGGATTTATGCCGTACAATTTCCGGAAGGTCCTGAACGTAATGCCAAAGCGGCAGAGTGGTTTCGTGCCAATCCGCACCGCCTGCATTTGGGAAATATAGGATTTGACAGCTTGTTGGTGAGCGATATTACTAAAATAGACCAGACTCTCGACATGTGGAAAGGAGGAACTTCATTCCCATTTCCTATGGAGAAAACTTCCGGTTACGGTAACTACTTCTTGTAATGGCGATAGTGACATTGTCTCTGCTTCTGTGTCTTCATCGGCAAAGCTGGCAGTTGGCATCCGTTTCCCTTATCCTACAGGTGAGGCAGCTGACGATGCTACTTGCTGGACAGCCGATGACTGCCACTCTACCGACATTATTCTTTCCGAACCTCAACGGGCTCTTATTCGTCGTACTGTAGATTCTACTGTCTATTATGTGGAAATCAGTTGGAGTGGTAAAGCTGTTCTTTCTCAAACAGGGAAGAACAGGTTAAAATTGACACCTTCCGATAAGCAGTGGAATTTCAATGTTGGGTTCTATAAGCACCAACCTGTAGTGCCTCAGCCTGATTACAAGGCTAATCTGCTTTCGGCCAACCGTTGTTGGAGGGATTATTGGCAGACATCCGGTGTTATTGATTTTTCTTCCTGTACGGATCCCCGTGCTTCGCTTTTGGAGCGTCGGGTTGTGCTGTCTCAATATTTGCTCCGTTCGCAGGAAGCGCAAAATTACCCTCCTGCTGAAACCGGCCTGACTTATAATACATGGTATGGTAAATTTCATTTAGAAATGGTAATGTGGCACAGTTTTCATTATGCGCTTTGGAATAAAGCAGATCTTTTGGAGAAACAATTGAAATGGTATAAGACTGCCGTACCGATGGCATGTGATATTGCAGCCAGACAGGGATTTAATGGCATACGTTGGATGAAAATGACTGATCCATCTTCTAAAGAGGCACCATCGGATGTCGGCTCTTTTATTATCTGGCAACAACCCCATGTTATTTATATGTCAGAACTTATCTATCGTGCACGTCCTTCTCAAGAATTTCTTCGTGAGTATGCTGATATGGTAGAGCAGACGGCTGCTTTTATGGCTTCGTTTGTTAATTATGATTCTGATAATGATCGTTACATTATTCAGGGAGCTTGTGCGGCTAATGAATCCTATAATGAAGAGACGACCCTTAATCCTGCTTTTGAAATGGCTTATTGGCATTTTGGCTTGTCCATAGCTCAGAAATGGCGGGAGAGACTTGGGCTGCAACGTCATGCGGAGTGGGATGAAATTCTTGCTAAATTAGCTCCTCTTGCTACTAGTCCTGATGGCATTTACTTACCGGCGGAAAAGGGTAGAGGAATACCTGATTTCGTGAATGGTATTCCTGCTGAAAAATTACCGGAAATGCCGGCCGGTGGATACATTAATGGCCAGCGTCCTAAAGAAGCAGACGGTTCTGTTTCTCTATCGGAAGGCGAGAAAAGCAAACGTAAGCATGATCCTTTTTATGTTACAGGAACTTCTTCTGAAAATTTGCTGGCTTACGGCATGTTGCCTGAGTCGCGGCTCATTGATCAAGAAAAAATGCAAAAGACTTTGGTGCGTGCAGCTCAAAATTGGAATTGGTCCGGAGGATCTTGGAGTTGGAATTATCCCACATTGGCAATGAATGCTACTCGCCTGTTGCAGCCTGAGATTGCTTTGCGTGCCATAACTATGGACAACCGGGAGGACTTGCTTTTACCTAGTGGTAATAATTATCGTTCGACTCGTCTTCGTTCTTATTTGCCTGGTAATGGAGGGCTGTTATTAGCTGTTTCTATGATGTGTGCCGGGTGGGACGGTTGCTCGGTCAGTAATCCGGGATTTCCCAAAGATGGTAAATGGAATGTGCGTTGGGAGGGATTACATCCTATGCCATAGGATATAAGGAAGTCGTAAAAAAGAATATCTATTTACAGTGTATAAAAATTTAGGTAATGAAAATATTGTTATTTTGCTCTTTATTAGTGATGTTCGGTGCCTGTACTCATCCCGTACAGCAGATTTCAATAGACCGTAAGGCGTTAGTGAATCGGAATAATCCTCAATTTTCAGCTTTCGATTCGTTGGCTTCGCTTTCAGTAGGGAATGGCGAATTTGCATTTACAGTAGATATTACAGGATTGCAAACTTTTCCTGACGCTTATAAAAAAAGGTGTCCCTCTAGGTACGCAAAGTCAATGGGGATGGCATAGTTTTGCTAATATGGACGGTTATAGACACGAAGAAACATTGAGTGAATATGATTTTGGACGAGGACATAAGGAATTGTATGCAGTTCAATCTCAAGAAGATAAAAGACAAAAGAATGCATCTGATTGGTTTCGTGCCAACCCACATCGGTTACATTTAGGAGTGATCGGATTTGAATGGGGGGATGAGGCTGCTATTTCCGATATTACCAGAATCAGTCAGACTTTGAATTTATGGGAAGGTGAGATACTCAGTCGGTTTACTTGGAAAGGGAATGAATTTAATGTACGGACGGTTTGCCATCCGGCACAAGATATGATTTCAGCCCATATAGACAGTCACTTGCATACAGGGATAAAATTTCATTTTCCTTATCCTACAGGTATTCATACTGATAATGCATGTGATTGGGATGCCAATGATAAACACTCTACCGAGGTTCTTAAACAGGACACACAAAGCGCTGTGTTAAAGCGTACGTTGGATTCCACGGTATATTATGTAGAATTAAAATGGGAAGGCAAGGCATTATTGAAAGAAAAAGAGAAAAATTATTTCGTACTGCTTCCACAAGAAGATGCTTTTTCGTTTTCATGTGCTTTTACCGCTAATGAGCCAGATCAGCTTGCTGTACTCCCTGATTTTTTTGAAGTTGAAAGTTTGGCTAAGAATCATTGGGTGAACTTTTGGGAAGAAGGTGCTGCGGTAGATTTCTCTCATTGCACGGATCCGCGTGCTAAAGAATTGGAACGTCGGGTAGTGCTTAGTCAATATTTGCTTGCTATTCAATGCGCGGGCAGTACCCCTCCGCAGGAAACAGGGCTAACTTACAATTCGTGGTTTGGGAAATATCATCTTGAAATGATTTGGTGGCATCAGGCATGGCAACCGCTTTGGGGACATTCTGAATTACTCAGCCATACTTTAGAATGGTATAAAACGGTAGAGCCTATAGCAAGGGAAGTGGCTCGTCGGCAAGGCTTTGATGGAATCCGATGGATGAAAATGACTGATCCTAGTGGTGTGGAGGCACCTTCCAGTGTAGGCAGTTTTTTGATTTGGCAACAACCGCATTTTATTTATCTGGCAGAACTTCTTTATCGCTCTAACCCTGATAAGAAAGTGATAGAGAAATATAACTATCTGGTTCAAGAAACAGCTAAGTTTATGTATGCTTTTGCCACATATGATGAATTGGGAGTGCGGTTTATTTTAAAGGGAGCGATTCCAGCTCAAGAAACATTGAATGCGAGTACTACTATAAATCCTCCTTTTGAACTTTCTTATTGGTATTTTGCCATGCAGATAGCGCAGATATGGCGTGAGCGTGCAGGTGAAAAACGTAACTTGGAATGGGATGAGTTAATAGACAAACTTTCTCCGCTGGCTTATAATGAGGATGGGTTGTATCTGGCTGCGGAAAATGCAATAGACACTTATAAGGATATTCGTTTTACCAGTGACCACATGGCAGTGTTGGGTGCCGTAGGTATCTTGCCTATGAATAAATTAATCCGTGAAGATTACATGAAGAATACACTTCAATGGATATGGGATAATTGGAATTGGGGAAAGACTTGGGGCTGGGATTATCCTATGACAGCAATGAATGCTACTCGATTGGGTGAGCCGGAAAAAGCGGTGGAGGCATTGCTTATGAATAAACGTACCAATACATATTTGCCGAATGGACATAATTATCAAGATCCCCGTTTACGTGTTTATTTACCTGGTAATGGTGGTTTATTAACTGCCATTGCATTAATGTGCGCTGGTTGGGATGGTTGTGAAATAGAAAATCCTGGTTTCCCGAAAAATGGAAAATGGAATGTAATGTGGGAGGGATTGTCGCCCATGCCTTAAATTGATTTGATAAAGTGGCGTACTATTGTTTATGTGCTGATGTATCAATAGGCTGTGTAATGTTTCGCATAGCTATTGGTATATTGGCACATTGGTTTATTGTTGTAAATGTGGTAATTGTTTATTGAGGCTTTTTGTATTCTGCAACATAAAAAACACCATAAATACGATAAATAATACAGGCTTTATGGACGAATTTCCATATTATTGTATCTTATTCTATGGAATCTAATTCCATTTCGTCTTATTTTTGACAATATTAGAAAATAAAAACTATGAAATAACAAAAAACTCATTTCTTTTCTAGCTTTCTTTTTAGCAGTTTTGTCAGTATATGGACAGAACCCTTTTGTCTTGAAATCAGGTGAACCGGTGACTATTGCTTGTGGTAATTCAGAGGAAGAAGTTGTACATACAGCTTTGAATTTGCTCAATCGTGATGTAGAGTCTGTTTTTTCTACCCGCATAATCGTTACTCCAGAAAGTAAAAAAGGAATGATTATAGTCGGAACTATCGGACAAAGTGATTTGATCGCTAAAGCAGGTGTTGATTTATCTCCTATAAAAAATAAAAAAGAAGCTTTTCTGTTGACCGTTTCTTCCACTGGTAAATTAGTTATAGCCGGCAGTGACAAGCGTGGTACTGCATACGGCGTCATGGAACTTTCACGGTTGATAGGCGTTTCTCCATGGGAGTGGTGGGCAGATGCGACCCCTGCAAAGAAAGAGATTTTTCAACTACCGGCTTCTTATCGGAATATGCAGTTTCCTTCTGTAGAATATCGGGGGATTTTTATCAACGATGAGGACTGGGGGCTGACTCCTTGGAGCTGGCAGACATACGAGCCGAGCAATGTGAAAGGACAAATAGGCCCGAAAACGCATGAACGTATCTTTGAATTGATGCTTCGTCTGCGTGCCAATACCTTCTGGCCGGCTATGCATGGCTGTTCTGTACCTTTTTATTTTACACCGGGCAACAAAGAAGTAGGCTGATAAGTTTGGTATTTTTCATTGGAACTTCTCATTGTGAACCGATGATGCGGAATACCAATGGTGAGTGGAAACGGGATGGAGTGGGAGAGTATGACTATGTTCATAACAGTGCTCATGTTTTGTCCTTTTGGGAACAACGCGTAAAGGAGGTTGCAGAGTTGGATAATCTGTATACTTTAGGTATGCGTGGAGTACACGACGGTGCGATGAATGGTGCTAAGACTATAGAAGAACAAAAAGCCGTTCTGACTAAAGTGCTAAAGGATCAGCGCGATTTGTTGACTAAATATGTAAATAAGGATGTGACTCAAGTGCCTCAAGTCTTTATTCCTTATAAGGAAGTTTTGGATGTGTACCATGCTGGGCTGCAAGTACCCGATGAAGTGACGCTGATGTGGTGCGATGACAATTATGGTTATATCCGTCATTTCCCTACAGCAGAAGAACGTGCCCGTAAGGGAGGAAACGGGGTATATTATCATATATCTTATTGGGGACGTCCGCATGATTATCTTTGGTTAGGAACTGCTCATCCTTCGCTGATATATCAACAAATGACTTTGGCATATGAGCGAGGGATACAGAAAATGTGGATATTGAATGTAGGGGATATTAAACCGTCTGAATATCAGATAGAACTTTTCCTTGATATGGCATGGAACTTGGAAGCGGTGAAGCAGCAAGGGGTTGTAGCTCATCAACGTCAGTTTCTAGAACGTGAGTTTGGACTGGAAGTGGCTGCACAATTACAACCTGTCATGCAGGAAGCTTATCGTTTGGCTTATATCCGTAAACCGGAATTTATGGGGAATACTCGTACGGAAGAAAAAGATCCTAAGTTTAAAATTATCAGTGATTTGCCTTGGAGTGAACAAGAAATAAAAGAACGTCTGACTGCATACAAACAATTATCAGATAAAGTGGAGCAGGAATGGCATACGCTTTCTGCACAAAAAAAAGAAACCTATTTCCAGTTGGCGAAGTATCCTGTTCAGGCAGCAGCTCAAATGAATAGCAAACTGTTGACCGCGCAGTTGGCACGTCGTGGAAAGGTTGATTGGGCGGATAGCGACAGGGCGTATGATAGTATTGTTTCATTGACAAAACGCTATAACACGACCAAATGGAATCGTATGATGGATTTCCAACCACGCAAACTTCCGGTTTTTGACCGGGTGGAAAGAAAAACAGTTTTATCCGTTTTACCTGAAAAACGTCAGGCTGTCTATACATGGAATGGTGCTGATTGCGTTAATAGTTCACCGGTAGTATGCGAGGGGCTAGGTTATGAAGGAAAGGCGGTAGCGGTGGCAAAAAATAAAGAACTTACTTTTGAGTTTGCTGCGTGGGAAACGGATTCTGTAGAGGTGGAGGTACGATTATTGCCTAATCATCCGGTGGAAGGAGAACGGTTACGTTTTACCATTTCTTTGGATGGAAGTGCCACGGAGTCTGTTTCGTATGAAACCAAAGGACGCAGTGAGGAATGGAAGGAAAATGTTTTGTGTAATCAGGCTGTTCGCCGGATGATTCTTCCTGTTACACGGAAAACCTCTCATCGTTTAATTTTTACTGCATTGGATGAAGGTGTGGTATTGGATCAGATATACCTTTATACACCTCGGATAAAATAGGGTGAACGAAGATATTCAGGATATTTGTGCATACAGAAATTACAATGAAAAACAACAGATAAAATGAAGAAGACTTTTTTTAAATCTTTGGCTGGTATTGCGGCCGTAGCTTTTGCCGTATCATGTACAGCACCGGTTCCAAAGTATAAAATGGTAATAGTTGATGCTCCTTTTGCTATGGAACCCATCAAAGAATGTGTTTTTCCCGAACAAGATTTTTCCATTGTGGATTATGGTGCGGTGAAAGGTGGGGAAACAGTGAATACGGAGGCCATCGCCAAAGCCATAGCAGCTTGTAATAAGGCCGGAGGAGGCCGTGTGGTTATTCCTGAAGGGGAATGGTTGACAGGACCTATTCATTTTCAAAGTAATGTAAATCTTCATTTGGAAGAAAATGCCATATTACGCTTTACAGATAATCCTTCTGATTATCTGCCTGCTGTGATGACTTCATGGGAGGGTATGGAATGTTACAACTATTCTCCGTTGCTGTATGCTATGGATTGTGAGAATATTGCTATTACCGGAAAAGGAACATTGGCTCCTATTATGGATACTTGGAAAATCTGGTTCAAGCGTCCTAAACCTCACATGGATGCTTTGAAAGAGTTATATACGATGGCTTCTACCGATGTACCTGTAGAACAGCGTCAGATGGCAAAAGGAGAAAATCATCTTCGTCCTCATTTGATACATTTCAACCGGTGTAAAAATGTGCTGCTGGATGAATTCAAGATTCGCCAGAGTCCTTTTTGGACTATACATCTTTATATGTGTGATGGTGGTATCGTACGTAATCTGGATGTAAAGGCTCATGGTCATAACAATGATGGAATTGATTTGGAAATGAGCTGCAACTTCTTGATAGAGAACTGTGTGTTCGATCAAGGGGATGATGCTGTGGTTATCAAGGCAGGGCGTAATCAGGATGCATGGCGTCTGAATACTCCTTGTGAGAATATTGTGATACGCCATTGTGATATTTTGAAAGGACATACTTTACTGGGAATCGGTAGTGAAATGTCTGGTGGTGTACGGAATGTGTACATGCACAATTGTACGGCTCCCGATTCTGTATTCCGTCTTTTCTTTGCTAAAACCAATCATCGCCGTGGCGGATTTATTGAAAATATCTGGATGAAAAATGTGAAAGCGGGAAAGATGCAACGTGTACTCGAAGTGGATACGGATGTGCTTTACCAGTGGCGTGATTTGGTACCTACCTATCAGGATAGCATTACATTCATCAACGGACTTTATATGGATAGTGTGACTTGCGACCGTACCGAGGCTGTTTATGATTTGAAAGGCGATGCCCGTCTTCCTATCAAGAATGTGGAAATAAGGAATGTGACTGTGGGTGAAGTTACAAAGTTTGTGAAGAATGTGGTAAATGCGGAGAATGTGGTGGAGGAAAATATAATTTACAAGGAGAAACAAGATAAACAATGAAAACACAAAAAAACTATGGAGTGCTTTAGCTGCTCTGTGTGTGGCAACTGTAACGGTTGCCCAACCGGCCTACAATTATTCTAAACTGCAAAAAGAACAGTTGGGGCGTGGCGTTGTGGCCATTCGTGAAAATCCATCGGAGGTAGTGGTGTCGTGGCGTTACCTGTCTTCCGATCCGATCAATACTTCTTTCAATGTATATAGAAATGGAGAGAAAATAGCGGAAGTCCCCAATTCTACAGGTACTTTTTATCGAGATACTTACTCGGGTAATGAAAAAGCGGTATATACTGTAAAACCGATGATAAATGGGGTTGAAACAGGTAAGTTGAATGGAAATTATACTTTGCCGGCTAATGCTCCGTCTGGTTATATCGATATTCCTCTGGACAGGCCGGCAGAAGGTGTGACTCCTTCGGGACAAAAATACACCTATAGTCCTAATGACGCATCTATAGGTGATGTGGACGGCGACGGTGAATATGAGATTATTTTAAAGTGGGATCCTTCTAATGCACATGACAATGCTCATGACGGTTATACCGGAAATGTTTATTTTGATTGCTATCGTCTTACAGGAGAAAAAATTGTGGCGCATTGACTTAGGGCATAATGTCCGTGCCGGAGCACACTATACTCAGTTTATGGTGTTTGATTTGGATGGAGATGGTAAGGCGGAAGTAGTCATGAAGACTTCTGATGGAACAAAGGATGGAAAAGGAAAGATAATAGGTGATGCCAAGGCTGATTACCGTGAACCGGGTATCACAGACGGAAATTCCCATGGAAATACACCTCGTAACCAAGGACGTATCCTGACTGGTAACGAATACTTGACTGTATTCAACGGACTGACAGGAGAAGCGATGAAAACAATTGATTATGTTCCGGCTCGTGGTAAATTGACCGACTGGGGAGACAACCGTGCCAACCGCAGTGACCGTTTCCTTGCTTGTGTAGCTTATCTGGATGGAGTACATCCCAGTGTGGTGATGTGTCGTGGATATTATACCCGCGCTGTGCTGGCGGCATTCGACTGGGATGGCAAGAACTTGAAACAACATTGGGTGTTCGACAGCAATAATCCGGGGTGTGGAGACTATGCCGGGCAGGGTAACCATAATCTTCGCGTAGGCGATGTGGATGGTGACGGATGTGATGAAATAATTTATGGTTCTTGTGCTATTGATCATGATGGAAAAGGATTGTATTCTACCCGTATGGGGCATGGAGACGCTATGCATCTAACACAATTTGCTCCCGGATTAAAAGGTTTGCAGGTTTGGGATTGTCATGAAAATAAGAAAGATGGTTCCACTTTCCGTAATGCGGCTACGGGTGAAGTGTTGTTTCAGGTGAAAAGTAGTATAGATGTAGGTCGGTGTATGGCTGCTGATGTTGATCCGCGCAATCCGGGAGTGGAGATGTGGTCATCCGATTCAAAAGGAGTACGTAATATAAAAGGTGAAGTGATTCGTTCTGACCTCAAGAGCTTTTCAGTCAATATGGCTGTATGGTGGGATGGAGATTTGCTTCGTGAGTTGCTGGATAAAAACAGGATAACCAAGTATGATTGGGAAGACGATGTATGTCGTCCGTTAATGATATTTGATGGAACGGATTCAAATAATGGTACGAAGTCCAATCCTTGTTTGCAGGGAGATATAATAGGTGATTGGCGTGAGGAGGTGCTGCTCCGTACGGAAGATAATTCGGCACTTCGTCTGTATGTGTCGCGGATACCGACTGAATACCGTTTTCATACTTCTTGGAAGATCCGGTGTATCGTATCAGTATCGCTACTCAAAATGTGGCATACAACCAGCCTACCCAGCCTGGTTTTTATTTCGGACCGGATTTGAAAGAGGGGATATTTAGAGGTTATGAATTTAAAAATAAATAAAGACTATATACCATGAATCTGAAAACATTAAGTATGATGGGCGCTCTGTTGCTGCTGGCAGGAACGGGTGCGAATGCGCAAAAGAAGAAAGAAGTACTGAATGATTCGAATACGCCGTTACACTTGTTGCAACCTGCATACAAAGTGCCTTACGGTATGCTCACTACAGAGGAGATAAAGGCCGATATGGATCGTGTCCTTCGTTATTTGGTAAAGAATACTCCGACTCGTGTCATTGATAAGAATACAGGTAAGGTTATTACGGATTATGCCAATATGACGGCTGATGCACAGCTGGAACGAGGTGCTTTCCGTCTGGCAAGTTATGAATGGGGGGTGACTTATTCAGCTATGTTGGCTGCTGCTGAGGCTACGAGGGGATCAGGCTTATTATAAATATGTAACAGATTCGTTTTCAGTTTCTGGCCGAGGTTGCTCCACACTTCCGTAAAGTATTGGAAAAGTATGGAACTGTAGATCCGCAGATGAAACAAATTTTGACTCCTCATGCATTGGATGATGCCGGGGCGGTGTGCGCGGCTATGGTCAAGGTGCAGATGAAGAAAAATTCACCGGAACTTAAGCCGTTGATTGATAATTATATGGATTTTATTGTGAATAAGGAGTATCGTCTTGCTGATGGAACATTTGCCCGTACCCGTCCACAACATAATACGTTATGGTTGGACGATATGTTTATGGGTATTCCACCGATAGCTTGGTATTCGTGTATCGCAGGTGATAAACAACAGGCCTATTTGAGCGAAGCTGTACGTCAGATATTTCAATTTGCAGACCGTATGTGGGTTCCCGAGAAGAAACTTTTCCGTCATGGATGGGTGGAAGGTATGCAGGATCATCCTGCTTTCCATTGGGGACGTGCCAATGGTTGGGCGTTGTTGACTATGTGTGAGGTATTGGATGTGTTGCCGGAGGATTATCCTCAGCGCGATAAAATTCTAGATCTGTTCCGTACTCATGTACGTGGTCTTGCTGCATGTCAAAGTGGTGAAGGTTTCTGGCATCAGTTGCTGGATCGTAATGATTCTTATCTGGAAACTTCAGCCACGGCTATTTATGTATATTGCTTTGCTCATGCTATCAATAAAGGATGGATTGACGCTATGGCATACGGACCGGTGGCACAGTTGGGATGGCATGCCGTAACGACTCAAATCAATGCGGAAGGTCAAGTAGACGGAACTTGTGTAGGAACAGGTATGGCTTTTGATCCGGCTTTTTATTATTATCGTCCGGTCAATGTATATGCTGCCCACGGTTATGGTCCGGTACTTTGGGCGGGTGCTGAGATGATTAATATGCTGAACAAACAACATCCTAAAATGAATGACAGCGCCGTGCAGTATTACCGTACGGAACAAAAGACTTCAGAACCTATTTTCCATGTAATGGATGGTGGAGCTAAATAAGAAAAAAACAGAACTTAAAAAAAGGAGGAAAATACCATGAAACGTGAAGCTTTTAAGATGTTCTTGAAGCCGGGCTTTGAGAAAGAGTACGAAAAAAGACATGCGGCTATTTGGCCGGAATTGAAGAAAATGTTATCTGATGGAGGAGTATATGATTACTCCATTTATTGGGATAAGGATACTAATATTCTGTTTGCCTGTCAGAAGACAAAAGGAGATGAGTCTTCGCAAGATATGGGGGCTAATCCCATTGTACAGAAATGGTGGGATTATATGGCGGATATCATGGAAGTAAATCCGGATAATTCTCCGGTAACCATCCCGCTGCCTGAAGTCTTCCACATGGACTAAGATAAAAAAGAGTGTATCGATTCATTTTGATACACTCTTTTTTTATACCTTTGCAGGCACAACAACACTATGATGAATGATATGAAAAAACACATCTATACTTTATGGGCATTCTTTATTCTTTTCAGTCAGAGTATTGCCGCATCAGTCGAGGTGCGTTCTACTCATATGACTACGGGAGATGGAGTCGCCAATAACTCAATTCGATATATATATCAGGATAGCAAAGGCTTTATCTGGATGGGAACGTTGAATGGGCTTAGTCGTTATGACGGGAATTCGTTTGTGACTTTTCGTCCTGAGGGTGGAAATAAAATTTCGTTGATAGACCATCGGATTCGCGATTTGGAAGAAGATAAAAATGGTTTCTTGTGGATTGCGACTTCTGCCGAGTTGTTTAGTTGTTATGATCTGAAGAAAGATTGCTTTGTTGATTTTACCGGTTGTGGGGAATATAAACAACTGTATAGCTATAAGATGACTGACCGTGAAGGTAATGTCTGGTTATGGCAGGATGGAAACGGGTGTCGTAAAGTGACTTATATGAATGGTGGGTTTACATCTATAGTTTTTCAAGAAAGAAAATAATAATCTCCCTTCTAATAATGTTACTTATATATCTGAGGATGAACAAGGAAGAATATGGATTGGTAGCCATGACGGTATAGCTCAAGTGGTAGAGGACAAGGCAGTATTGGTGGAAGAAAATCATGATGCTTCCAAGATGATGTCTTTTGGTAAAGATGTTTTTTTTCTTTCGGGAACAGGAACAATTTCGTTGAAGAGAGAAGGAGAGGATAGCCGTATTGTTACTCGTTTAGGTGAAGGTAGTAAAGTATATAGTACCATGCGCTTGCAAAACGATTGGATTGTTTTTACGGAAGATGGCAGTTATGTCTTCAATTTGAAAACTCATCAGGTAAGTTTGGATACGGAACTGAATATAAAAAAAGGACAAGTTCAGATTGACAACCGGGGGAATTTTTGGATTTATAATCATACGGGTAAGGTATGGTATGTCAATGCCAAGACCAGATTTGTCAAGTCTTTCCAACTGATTCCGGCTGATAAAGTAAATTATATAGATGAGGAACGTTACCACATAGTTCATGATTCTCGTGATATAGTTTGGATTTCCACTTATGGTAACGGTTTGTTTGCTTATGATTTGGCAACTGATGAATTGCAGCATTTCGAATCCAATATTAATGGATTCAGTCATATCACTTCAAATTTTTTGCAATATATTATGGAGGATCGTGCCGGTGGTATTTGGGTTAGTTCGGAATATACGGGTATTTCTCGTCTTTCGGTCTTGAATGAAGGAGCTGAGCGTATTTTTCCTGAAGATGAAACTTTATCAGACCGTTCAAATACCGTGCGTATGATCAACCGTATGCCTGATGATAAGATTTGGTTGGGTACCCGTCGTGGAGGATTGTATATTTATGACCCTCATTTGAAAACTATAGAGAGCAGTCGTTATTTTGATTCTAATATTTATGCTGTTGAGGAAGGGGCTGATGGTAGTATTTGGTTGGGGAGCCGTGGAAACGGATTGAGTATTGACGGAAGATGGTACACTTATCACTCGGATGATCCTCTGTCTATTGGAAATAATAATATCTTTACTCTTTACCGGGACCGAAAGAATAGAATGTGGATAAGCACTTTTGGCGGTGGATTGAATTTGGCGGTTAAGGAAAAGGATAGGTATGTATTCAAGCGGTTTTTGAACAATTTTTATAGCCAGCGTCAGATTCGTGTGATACAGGAAGACAATAATGGATGGATATGGGTGGGTACTAGTGCTGGGGTTTACATATTTAATCCTGATTCGTTAATGAATGATCCGGATAACTATATTACTTATAATTATAATAACGGTAAGTTACGTAGTAATGAAATAAAGTGTATCCATCAAGATAGTAAGGGTCGGATATGGGTTGGTACTTCAGGAAAAGGATTCAGTATGTGCATGCCAGAAGGTGATTACAGAAACTTGACTTTTGAGCATTATGATGGAAGTGATGGGTTGGTAAATAGTATGGTGCAATCTATTGTTGAAGACAGGGAGGGCAAACTTTGGGTTGCGACGGAATATGGTATTTCTCGTTTTGATCCGGATACGCATGCTTTTGAAAATTTCTTTTTTTCAGCATATGCGTTGGGGAATGTTTATAGTGAGAACAGTGGTTGTGTGAGTAAGGATGGTAAACTGATGTTTGGTTCTAATTATGGATTAGTTGTTATCACTCCCGGCAAAATTGTGAATAATTCTACTGTAACTCCTATGGCAGCTTTTACCAATCTTCGAATTAATGGTATTGCTATGCGCCCAGGCGATGTGGATTCTCCGTTAGACCGTTCGTTGATTTATACAGATGAAATTGAGTTGAAATATTTCCAAAATTCTTTTGTCATAGATTTCTCTACATTTGATTATTCCGGAACGAATAGTACTAAATATACGTATCGGTTAGATAATTATGATAAGGAGTGGAGTATACCGTCTTCGTTGAATTTTGCAGCTTATAAGAACCTGGTACCCGGTACTTATAAATTGCGGGTGAAAGCTTGCAATGGGGTAGGTGTGTGGGGAGATAAAGAAACGATTTTGAAGATTATCGTTGTTCCTCCTTTTTGGAAAACTACTTGGGCTTTCTTTATTTATGCTATTTTGATAGGGGGGGCGTTATACATCACTTTCAGACTAATGCGTGACTTTAATACTTTGCGTAATCGTATACAGGTGGAGAAACAGCTGACAGAGTATAAATTAGTTTTTTTCACGAATATCTCTCATGAGTTCCGTACTCCCTTGACTTTGATACAAGGAGCATTGGAGAAGATACAGCGTGGTGGTAAAATCCCTAAAGAAATGGCTTATTCATTGAAGGTCATGGATAAAAGTACCCAGCGTATGTTGCGTCTTATCAATCAGTTGCTGGAATTCCGTAAGATGCAGAATAATAAACTGGCCCTTTCTTTAGAGGAAACGGATGTCATGGCTTTCTTGTATGAAATTTTTCTGAGTTTCAATGATGCTGCTGAGTCTAAGAATATGGATTTCAAGTTTTTGCCATCTGTAGCCTCTTATAAGATGTTTATCGATAAGGGTTATTTGGATAAAGTGACTTATAATTTATTGTCTAATGCTTTCAAATATACGCCCAGTGGTGGAAAAGTGACTTTTTCTGTGACGGTAGATGAAGCAAGGAAACTGTTGGTCATATCGGTAGCCGATTCCGGTGTAGGCATTCCTAAAGAGAAGCGTAATGAGTTATTTAAGCGTTTTATGCAAAGTAGTTTTTCGGGTAGTAGTGTCGGAGTCGGCCTGCATTTGACACATGAACTGGTGTGTGTGCATAAAGGTACGATAGTGTATACTGAAAATGAAGGTGGTGGGTCTATATTTACAGTCAGTTTGCCTACTGATATTTCTGTTTATGAGGAAAAAGATTTCCTGATTCCCCATAATGTGTTGCTGGAAGAGGAGGAAGTACATCA
>ENA-OQJW01000086-OQJW01000086.1-human-gut-metagenome-genome-assembly--contig:-NODE-86-length-15802-cov-1.871770_pt1 | contig 15802 bp, 13 predicted proteins | sample MGYA00242619_ERZ504786 | MGnify/ENA primary metagenome ERZ504786 (study PRJEB26092, sample SAMD00036357) | human gut metagenome | host: Homo sapiens | study: EMG produced TPA metagenomics assembly of... | reverse complement strand
AATTTTTTTATGGTATATAATTCCAATAATCCATATTTGTAACGATTTGAACTATAATTTTACGATCTCCTTCTCGTATTTCGTTGGGAGCATTCTGAGATGCATAAGATATTTTTGCGCCCACTCCTTTTGCTTTTAACATTTTATTGGGAACTCCTTTCTTTATAAGTGCATTGACTACAGCGTCTGCACGTTTTTGGGATAGTTCCATATTGTATTGTGATGATCCTTTTGCATCAGTACATCCTGTAATGAGATATTTTTTGCTTGTGTCTGTCAGCATAATTTGAGCTATTTCATCAATGATAGTAGCTGCTTTAGGAGTTATTTCTGTTTTATCAAACTCAAAATAGATATTGTTGAATAAATCACATAAAACATTGGGCTGGTTTGGAGTCTCTACAATTTGTTTCATGATTATAGGTTTTTCTATTTCTTTTTCTATGATTTTTTCCACATATTGAATTTCCGGTTTGACTTTTAGGGATTTACCACCAATGCGCCACATCAATCGAATGCTTCCTTGCCATGAATTGGCTATATGTTTGTATGGCATGATGAGATAGTCTCCTTGGAGTCCTATGCCAATGTTGTCATTAAGCCACATATTCACGCCTATTCCCAATGAAATAGGGATAAGATTTTGTTTATCCTTCCCTTCTTTAGTATAATCATTTGACAGATTCCATCCCATCTCCTCACTGTTGAATTCTTCCATCCCCTTATAATTGATCTTAAAATTCTTGTACATATAGTTGACCCCCATTCGAAGAAAAGGATCAATATAATTTGAATGGAAATATTCACCTAGGCGCCACTGTAAACCGATTCCTGTCATACCTAGCCATCTTGATTCCCTTACCGTTACGGACAGGATCGGAACTGTAGTCTAATGTTCCTTGTAAATCTAGATAAAAAATGAGAGTTAAGTTCACGAGCAAAATATAGATTTCCTCCGAAAATGAAATCTTTTTTGTTAGTACCTACAGTGTAACCGCCTTTATTATTAGTATGGAAATTAATAACATTAAAACGTAGTCATTTGAAGTCCGGTTGCGCCTATACCTATTTCCCATGTCTTTTTTATTATTATCGGTTGTTCCATTCTTTGCGCTTTTTTGTGCATTTATAGGTAAACCGAAACATAATACTGAGGTAAAGCATAGTATGAGATGGATTTTATGTATATATATTTTCTTCATATTTTTATTCTTCATAGATAACTTGTACTTCGGGCAACTCATAAGAGCTGTTATAGTTTTCAATAATAAATGTTTTTTCATCCTTTCCTTTTCGGAGATAACCTTGATAATATCTATAGAAATATGAACTATTGCCATTGTCAATGTATATGGATGAATTTAAAAACGGTGCGAATACTTTGAACGTTGGAACTTCTGCAGAAGATCTGTTATTAGAACTTGATGCTTCTTGTGAACCAGCTGTTGAGGTATATCTGAATGTGATATATGCCATTTTAAGTTTGTTGGCTTCTTCTTCAGTATAAGCTATCGGTTCTACATAGTCCATTCCATTTTCTTTAACGACACGTGTGGTCGATGATTTGTAAATTCTTGTAAAGTCTATTTTTGAAAAATCCAATTCACCTTCTGCAGATGAGAAACTGGGTGCTTCTCCATTGGATATTTATTTTTAATTTTAATGTTTTTAGCGTAGGTCCCATTTGATAAGGAGCTAATAAACAAATACCATTCCATTGGAAAGTTTCTCCATAATAAGGCTCTCTAGCTTTTACAGTGTAATAAACGTCACTTCCATCCCAATATTCAGATTGATTGTTTTTGAATTTTCCGGGATTTTCTTGAATGAACCGATAGGTATAAATATAGTAATAATATCCTCCATTATTTGAACTAGAATTTTGGCTTGAATATAATTTTTTGTCTGACAAAATACTGTTGGGATTATTTTTATCAGAGACTCTATATGCGTCTAAATTCCTTGAACCACTATTAGGTAAATAAGAAGGGATATTTTGCCATTGGTCTTCCGGATTAACTTTTCGTTGTATATAGAAATATAGATACTGATAATCGTATAATGAATTTGAATTATCGCGAAGGATCATTCTCATGCGTACTCTATTGGGAACATATGTGTTTTTAGCGGATTCTTGCGGTGTCTTTCCGGCTAGGGTTACTTCTTTTACCGTTCCCCAGCGTAAGTTTATGTCTTGTATTTCGGGTAAATCTTCTTTAGGTACAATAAACTCTCCGTTTTCATTGGTTATGTAAGTTTTTTCTGCATTGATAACCGGCATACCTTTTACTTGAGCTTTGGGTGCGATTTGTCCAGTTTCATCATATACTTTATAGAGTACACCTCCATCAGTTGTGCGTACATATTCACCATATTCTGATTGAGAATATTGTGCAATAACATTAGGTATACCCTTAATGATGGTAACTTCTGTTCCCGGTTTTCCTGGTTCTCCGGGTTTGCCGTCTTTGCCATCTTCTCCGTCTTTGCCATCTTTTCCGCGTAGATAGTCATAAAAATCATTTAACGTATTTTTTTTCACAGTTCCATACTCCACCATTTTTTGTGATCGATAAGTGCGTCTGTTGTACCACAACGTTTAGCTAAGTCATTTTTCCACAGTTCATGTGCTGACAAACCATTGCTTCCGTTTATTCCGTCTTTACCGGCTAAATAATTGAAAAAATCATATTCTGAAACTTTGTCAGAAGGCCATTTTTGTCCTGGATTTTTAGGATCATTAATATTGCCTGTTCCTACAGTTTCTTTCCATAGTTCATAAGTGGATTTTCCATTGTTACCATTTGTTCCACTGAGGTAAGTATAGAAATCTGCCATTGTAATTTTATCTTTGGCCCATGCTGAATTATTTTTGTCTTTGATTTTGTCATTTTTGACATCATTCACCCATAATTCGTATGCAGATGCTCCGTTAACTCCTTTTTCTCCTTGAGCTTTTATTCCTGTATCAGTAGTACCTATCCACCAATTTCCGTTATTACCTATATGGGGAGATATGCCATCATCTCCTTTCTCTCCTTGAGCTTTTATTTTGTATCGGTAGTACCTATCCACCAGTCCCATTTTTTATAACCGGGGTAAGTCCGTCCGTTCCTTTATCACCTTGTTCTCCTTTGGGGCCTTGCACTGCAATCCCTGTATTGGATGTGCCTATCCACCAGTATCCGTCTTTAATGAAAGGGGTTAAGCCGTCGCTTCCTTTTTCTCCTTGAGCTTTTATTTTTGTATCGGATGTATTGATCCACCAGTTTCCATTAGGACCAATATAAGGGGATGCTCCGTCTTTACCATTTTCTCCTTTTTGACCTTGAGCGGGAAAATTTGTATCATGATTGCCAATGTACCAATTACCATTTTCACCAACATGTGGAGTAATACCATTTTCACCATCTTTCCCTTTTAAATATAAAAAGAAATGTTCCATTGTTGTTTGGTTTTTGGGCCAATTTATATTGCCGTCAGCAACAGATTGTTTCCATAATTCATAAGCGGAAAGTCCGTCTTTTCCATTAATTCCATTCTTTCCATCTTTGCCGATAGCTTTGATTTCTGTGTCTTTATTGCCGATATACCAATTTCCATTTTCACCAATATGAGGTGATTGTCCGTCTCTTCCGCTAAGAAAATCCCAAAAATCGGCTTCTGTATTTTTTGAAGAGGACCAAATGAGCGAAGGGTCATGAGGGTTGGTGACATTACCTTGGGTGATCAGGATTTTCCATTGATCGTATGCAGACATTCCATCTTTTCCTTTGTCTCCTTTTTCTCCTTTTATATAAACTAAAAAGTCTGCTAAATCAACTTGGGTGGAAGGCCAGTTTATATGACCGGTTTCAACTTCTTCTTTCCATATCTCATAAGCGGATTTGCCATTGGTTCCCTGAGGACCTTGGGGTAATTCAAAATCAATACTGCTGCACGAGAAAAAAAATGTGCAAAGTAGCACTGATAATACATAAATTTTGCATTTCTTTTTTGTATACATGACTATAAATAATTAAAAATGAATTACTTTTTGTTGTTACATATTTGATAAACTCAGTTCTGCTTTATTGAATACTGTATCGTTGGGGGTGTTCATGCAATTTTATATTTTAGGTTATTCTACTGTGTGCGATTTACATTATAATAATATTCACATTTTATTTAGGTGCAAAGTTCTATATTTGGTGCTAAAAAGAAGTTGCGTATTTAAAAGATTTGTTTGCATATAATCAATCTTTTCTTTTATATCTGCATAAAAAGGTTTCCTATTTTTCTTAATGTTCGTTTTTGGATAGTTTTAAATGGTAGATACTTCATATGATTTTACATAAGGAGTATATGTGATAAGTTTTTTCATATATTGATGGTGGATTATGATTAAGTTTTGTGATATTTGTTTTTATATGACGTATAGAAACTCTTAAAATAGATCCATATACCGAGATCAGGAAACAAACTTATTCTTAGCTTCAGTATGTATGATGGAGATAAGTATATTCATAATCTTTAGGATGCGGGATGTTTGTTTAATCGTTTGCGGAAACAGAATATGTTTCGAGAGGAGGTGTACCTTTTGATTCTTCTCCTTTTTTACGTATTTCGTTAGGAGTGGCTCCAATATTCCTTTTACAGTAGGTCGTAAAGTGGGAAAATGTCTTGAAATGATAGTCCAACATTATTTGTTTGATGGGTAGGGTACTTTCTTTTAACTTGAATTCAATTTCATAAGATGTTTGTCTTTTGTAACCATTGATATGGTGTATCTCCATGAAAGTTTTTTTTGAATAACTGTGTGAAAATAAGGTCGTTATATCCGCATAGAATAGCTAATTCTTTGGCAGTTCTGCAAGCTTTGTAATGTGTCATGACGGATACGAAAAACTGAAGATCATTCGAAAGGGCATAACGGAAAATGGAGGCAATTTCGTTTTTGCTATAGCAAATTTTAAATAATGAGAACAGCTCATATTCTTTGGCTCGATGTAAGTCGGGAATTTCTGTTCCATTTTTCATGTAATCGACCAGCAAATCCAAGTAGGAACGTATTAACGGATAAATGGGAAGAACTTCTACCGGTTTTACTTCTTCGATGGATATGTCTTGTAGATATTCTATTATTCTGCTATGTAGATAAGGGGCCACAATATTACATGCATGGATGACGAGTTGTACATCATCCATTGTTTTGATTTTACATTTATGTAAGCTGCTGATAAAGAAAAATTCATTTTGCACTGCTATCAGAGGCATTGATTCCATTTGATCTCTGAAGAGACATAAAGATCCTTTTAGTACAAAACAAACTTGGAATTCATGGTTTTCATTCAGATTTTGGATAATTTCTCCCTTGCCTATATGAAGATATCTGAATTGGCTGAATCTGGATAGTGCAAGAGGATCACGGTATAAATTCTTTAGTAAAAATAGCATTTCCATATATTATAAACATTTTAAGATAAAAAAAGTTTTGATATATCTATCCCGGGCAAATATAACTTGATATTTAAAATGTTTTAAAGCTATAGAAGGAATATGCAACTAAATCATTGCTAATATGAAATTGAATCTTCTGTTTAAGAAAGAGTTTATCAACATATGAAATTATAAGGTATTTAAGGCCGGATGTTTTGGATAGTAGCTTTATAAAGTGGAAGATGTTTACTGATTTTTTATGAGTGAATGTAAATAAGTGATTTGGAATGGAGAAAAATTTAAGGATCTTTTCCTTATTGTTATCTTGTAAACAATAAGGAAAAGATCCTTAAATTTAAATTATTGCTGGTATTGGCCATTCACTATAACATTTTTCATACGAATATTGTGAAAAGCATCTTTATTCCATTGGGAAAATTTAGTTTCGATCTTTACATCTTTAAATGAAAAATTGGATAACTCATACTCAGCTTCATTTTTATTCACATTTAGAAATTTGTCACATTTCAGTTCTATGTTGTGCATCGTGATATGGCTTCCGTAGGATTTAGGAATCGTTGTTCTTCCTTTCAAGTCATAAAATTGTTTCCATGACGAAACTCCTAGTAAAGCCTTGCAGAAGCCTTTTACATTTTCTACTGTGATGTATTCATAGTGTTGCGGAGTATCAGGCCGCATTTTCAATAGAAGTAGTTCATTACCGCCTTCTGCTCTGCAATTGCGCATTAATACATTATAGACATGGATGGACTCGCTGCCACAAGTCATGCAACTGCCAGTAGTATGATCAAAGAAACAATCTTCTATTAGAATGTTTTTATTGGGACCGTTATAAGTATCCTGATCGGCATAAGGTCCTTTTCCACCTTTAAAGCAGATGGCGTCATCATTTACAGTAAACCGGCATCCTTTAATATGAAAATTGGTACATACATCCATATCTATACCGTCCGCACTAGCTGATTTTATAGGTTTGATAGGAGAGAAAATTCGTAGATTGAGTAATTTCACTTTATCGCAGCGATAATAATGGCTGGTCCAAAAAAGGAGAGTTCTGTAAAGTCACATCAGCAACCTGCACATTACGGCAATGAGCTATGTAAAGTAGGCGTGGTCGCATTTCATCCTTGTTTGTACATTGAGGATTCCATTCGCGACGTAGGCGGAAAGCTTTCCAGTAGGGAGTGCCGTTTCCGTCAATTGTACCTTTGCCGCTAATTGTAAAGGTATCTAACCCGTCGGCATTGATTAATGCACCGAAGTATTTGCAGTATTCACCTTCAATGCGAGTCATGAGGAGAGGGAAATCCATAATGTTCTCACTACCTAGTAAGGTGGCGCCTTTTGACAAATAAAGATGAGTCCCTTGTTTGAAAAAGAGGGAACCGCTTTTATAAATTCCTTCAGGGATGTAAATGACCCCACCGCCATTGGCTGCCGCTTCGTCTATGATCTTTTGTATTTTTTGTGTTTGAACGATATGGGGATTGCTTTCAATTCCATAATCGGAAAGGTCGTATTTTTTTTCCTAAGGAGTCAGGATGGACCACTTTAGTTTGGAGAAACCATTCGGAGATAGGAGTACCATCAGGAAACACATTTTGTTTTCTTTGTTCTTTTTTTTGCCATTGAGGGTACTATTATGCTCAAGCATAACAGGAGTGATAGTAATTGTTTCATAAATAAGTTTTTCATTTGGTTCATATTATGTGGATGACAAAGAAAAACAATAACAGTCAATTGTATCTGTATTTATTGTTTTATTCAATGGAAAATTGTACGGCTTGATTCTTTTCATTAAGGCGGATGGTTGTGATATAGAGAGATTCCTTAGTCTGGAAAGAACAATTTAGGAGCCTTTTTTTATCTGCACAGTCGTTTCTCCAAACTTATAAAAGCTTGAATAAATCGCGCTTTTTGCCCTGTTTATACTATTTTCCATCTATGTAGATTCTTTTCCATATTTTCAGAGGTTTGTGGCTGTTCCGGCTATTTTTTATTCATGGCATTATATCTAGTTTTGCCATGTTCCTTGATGAAGAAATGAAGGGATTAGATTTTATGTATAACTTTAATTAATTACAAATGAAAGACTCGGAGAACAAACTATCGGGAAGTATGCATTCTTTTAAAAGGATGCTTTCCTTTGGTATTCTTATGGTAATTGCGATGACCCTGTTTGCTCAGGTTAAGAATGTATCGGGCGTGGTGCTTGATAAAAAAGGGGAGAGCATAATTGGTGCCAGTGTATTGGTGAAAGGTACTACTAATGGTACGATTACCGATTTTGACGGTAATTTTGTTTTGAGGAATGTGGCCGACAATGCCATTTTGCAGATTAGTTTTGTCGGATATCAAACTTCAGATGTATCAGTTAAGGGACAGAACAATATTAAGGTGGTATTGTCAGAAGATACTGAGACATTGGATGAGGTGGTAGTCATAGGATATGGCTCGGTTAAGAAAAGCACTTTGACGGGTGCGGTTGCCAAAATGGATTCTAAGGCAATAGAGGATCGTCCTTTGGCTCGTGCAGAGAATGCTTTGCAAGGTCAATTGGCTGGAGTGACAGTACGTAATACAACAGGTGAGCCGGGAGCCGATATGCAGATCCGTGTCCGCGGTGCGGCTTCTGTCAATGCAAATTCCGATCCACTTTATGTGGTTGATGGGGTGCCTATGAATACGTTGAGCGGATTGAATCCTTCGGATATCGCTTCCATAGAAGTTTTGAAAGATGCTGCTTCTGCTGCGATTTATGGTTCACGTGGTTCCAATGGAGTTGTTTTGGTTAGTACTAAACAAGGTAAGAGTGGAAAAGCGAAGGTGGCGTTCAATGCTAGTTTCGGTGTACAGACATTAGAGAAAAAAATGGATGTGCTTAATACGACGGAATGGATGGAATTTAAATTGAGATGGAATGATGCAAACTATTTGCAGGAAGCGAAGAAATTGGGTTTGACTAGTGCCAGTATAAAGGATGATAATGCCACACGTTTGTCTAATCTCGGAATTCAGGCAGGTACGGCAAACTCTTATCTGGTTGTTTTGATGAACGTTGGTTTAACTATTTGGGAGATGACATGAGGAATGCGCATACTTATACTCCCAATCCGGAACAACTTAGCCGTGTTGGATTGGCAGGATGTAGTTTTTTCGTAACTTCTATCGTACAGGATTATAGTTTGAATGTTTCGGGAGGGACGGAAAACACATCTTATTTATTCTCAGGTGGATATATGAATCAGGCTGGTATCGTTACCGGTACGGGATATGAAAGATTCTCTTTTCGTGCCAATATTGAATCAAAGATAAACAAATATCTTACAATAGGTATGAATATGGCTCCTACGTATATTGTGCAGGATGGTTCCGGACAGGCAAATGGTAAGGATTCCCAGGTACATCAGGCTTTGTATGCTACACCGGTATCGGAACCGGGGGTAGGATATATGACAAATGTTGATCCGAATCCCTATTATCTTTGGGCGGGAAGCACATCGAGTCCGGTTTATAATATGGAGAAGAATATCAAACAGAATAGAATGATGCGTTTGGTTGGGAATGCTTTCGTACGTATCACTCCGTTTAAAGATTTCAGGGTAGAACTTTCTGCTTCGGCTAATTATTATGATTTGGATGGAAATGATTATAAGTACACTAGTACAACCGGTAGTTGGGCGCAGGGAGAAGGACAAAACTCTTCGGGGGGGCATAATACGGAAAGAAAATGGAGTACTCTTTTGCAGGCTCTTGCAAATTATGACCATGTTTTTGGCAATCATGGAATTAGTGTAATGGCGGGTTTTTCTTCCGAACAGAGTAATCTTGGTTTCAGTACGGCCCAATCTTTTAACAAACCATTTCCCAATGATGCCATAACAGGTTCCTTTGATGGTTCGAAAGTTACAGCAGGAACTAATACGGTAACAGAGAAAACAGCCAATAAATTGTTGTCTGTGTTTGGACGTTTGCAATATAATTATGCAGAACGTTATATGTTGTCCGGTAGTTTGCGTTATGATGGCGGTTCCGTATTCGGAGCTAACAATAAGTGGGGCATCTTTCCGGCTGTTTCCGGAGGTTGGTTAGTGTCAAATGAGAAATTCTTTAAAAATTGGGGAATGTCTTGGTGGAATACATTGAAGCTGAGGGCTAGCTATGGTGTGACCGGTAATAATTCTATCAGTAACACGGCTGCTTATCCTACTTTGTCTGCAAGGAAATTTATGCAGGTGCTCCCGGTTATAAGGCAAATTCTTTAGGTAATGCTGATTTAGGTTGGGAAAAAACACATAGTACTGATGTTGCGCTTGATTTAGGATTCTTCAATAATAGAATTCAATTGTCGCTGGATTGGTATACCAAGAATACGACTGATTTGTTATATCAGGTACCTGTGGAAGGAGCTTCCGGTTTTACTACCGTTTGGGATAATTTAGGAGATATCCATAATGAAGGCTTTGAGATCGAATTGAATACGCATAATCTCACAGGAAAATTTTCATGGAGTACGTCATTCAATATGTCATATAATAAAAATGAGGTGAAAGCTCTAGGGAAAGATAATACTCCGGTATATTCGGGATTTGATAAGAACAATCCGTCTAATATTCTGACTGTGGGAAAGCCTGTTAATACATTCTATATGTATGATGCAATAGGTGTATGGAAAAATCAAGCTGAAATTGATGCTTACAGTGCTGCCCATGGAGGAAAGCCGGTTACTTTTGAAGGAAAACAAATTGTACCGGGTGATATCCGATACAAAGATGTAAATAATGATGGTGTGTTCGATAAAGATAATGACAGGGACTATTTAGGTAGTCCTACTCCTAAATTAGTATTTGGAATGACGAATACTTTTATTTACAGAAATTTTGATTTGTCTATCTTGATGACAGCTCAGACAGGAGGAAAGATTTTTGGTGTATTGGGACGTGCCATTGACCGTCCGGGTATGGGGGCTAAAGGGAATGCTTTAGGACATTGGAGAGAGGCATGGTGGTCGGAAGATGAGCCGGGCAATGGAAAAGTACCTTATATTTTAAGTTCTACTACAGGTGCTACGTTAGACTCCCGATGGTTATATTCTTCCAATTATCTGCGTATCAAGAATTTGACTTTGGGGTATAAATTACCTATTAATCCTAAATTTATTTCCTATGTACGTGTATATGTATCCATTGAAAATCTGGCTAAATGGGATAGTTATTATGGAGGGTACTCTCCGGAGGCGGCCAATACGGCAGCCAGTTCCTCACCCGGAGGTAGCAGTGCTTTGGGATTGGACTATGGTGGTTATCCTTCACCGAGAATTTACACTTTGGGTATCAACGTTAATTTCTAATAAAAATATAGAGCTATGTTCAAATTGAAAAATATATTGCAATTGAGTGCATTGATGTTCTTTGTTATGTCGTGCGATGATTATTTGGAAACTCCTCCTGCTGATTTAATGACCTCTGATGGTTTCTATCAGACTCCCAGTCAGTCTGAACAAGGGGTGGTAGGTATTTATTCCGATTTGCGTGAACTTGCCAATTCAGAGTATTTATTGATGTCTGAATGTCGTTCGGATAATGCATGGACAGAACCAAGACCTAATGGGTTGAGAGATTTTTCAGAGATAAGCACATTCAGAGCTACCAGTGATTTGGCAACTTTTAATAGTGTATGGAATACATGGTATAAAGTAATTTATGATGCGAATACTGCTATTGCCAAAATAGCAGGATGTAACTTTGAATCGAATGATAAGATTAAAAAGCAGTTTATGGGCGAAGTCTATTTTCTGAGAGGATGGGCTTATTTTGAGTTATCACGCCTTTTTGGTAATGTTCCGATTATTGATGCTCCTTTATCGCCTAGTGAAGTGAAGAAAGTACCTCAATCGTCTGCACGGGAAGTTTTGGATAATATAGTGGTTCCTGATTTGATTAATGCGCAGACGATGCTTCCTCTAAAAGAAAATATGGTGAGTGCGAAATGGAACTTCGATTGTATTGCAGGGGCGTGCGGACAAGATGGCGGCAGAAGCTATGCTGGCACGTGTGTATATGACTTTGGCGGGTTTCCCATATTATGATTCCGATGCCAAGATATTAGCTAAAAAGCAATTGGAAATCGTGTTGAATTACTCAAAATCCAATCAGAATAAATATTGGGCTCCGACACTTGATGAATGGAGAAAGCAGTGGATGCCGAGCACGGATTATTATAATAAATACTCTATTTTTGCTATTCAGTATCGTACGGGAGGAACAGGCAACAGCGCTTTGTTTAATTTCAGTATGGCTCTACCTCCTTCCTATACGAATAGAAGAATCTTTGGAAATGAAATTTATGTGGAAAAGAGTTTGATGTATGAATTTGATAAAATTTATTCTGATGGGAAAAAAGATGGAAGAGGGAATGGTTTTTCTGTTCTGACAGGATATGAGGCAGAGCCTAATTATCCGGCTTATACGAATACAAAAGAGAAATTGATTTTGGAAGATGGTTCGCAAGTGGATGTTTATACAAAATCAATGTTTTATAAGTTTATGCCTAGTAAACGGAAGATAGCGGAACTTGGGATGTCACTGACTCCGGAAGTCACAATGAAAGACGATAATGACTGGCCTGTAAATCTTCCTATTTTACGCTTGGAAGATATGATGTTGATGTATGCTGAGTTATTGGTTGAAGAAGGTAAAATAATGGAAGCTGTAGCTTATGTGAATGATATCCGTAAAAGAGCCGGTTGTGATGAGGTGAATACGGTAAGTGCTGCAGATGCTTTGAAATTGATAAAACGGGAGCGTAGAATAGAATTAATGGGAGAAGGAGTGCGTTGGTTTGATTTGGTGCGTTGGGGGGAATGGCAAACGGAAATTCAAAGTTTATTTGATAGTTATCATAATCCGGATGGTACCGATAAGAATAATGTAAAGACAGGACGTTATTTATATCCTATTCCATTGAATCAATTAAATGTGACTCCGGGATTATATAAACAAAATGAGGGATATTAAGTATATAAGTTAAACAAAGTTAGTTTTGAAGGTGAAAAGGTAAAGAGGTGTGTCAAAAGCTATTTTTGATAATTGCTTTGTTATGTGGCACACCCTCTTTTTATCGGAAAATAGAGAAGTAGATTATTTATGAAAAATAAAAAGTTGCTTATTGCCATTTTGTGCATATTTGTATTTGATTTGCCGGGGGCTGCTAATCGCATTCGGCAGAATTTTGACTTTGACTGGCAGTTTAGATTAGGAGAAAATGGAGATTTTAGAGAGGTACAATTACCGCATGACTGGAGTGTGGAGTTGGATTTTGATGAAAAAGCAGGAGGAGCGAGTGGTTATTTGCCGGGTGGCATAGGTTGGTATCGCAAATCTTTTATGATTCCGGCGAGTTACAAAAATCAAAAAGTTAGTCTTGTTTTTGATGGTATTTATCATAAAGCTACTATTTTTTTGAATGGAAAGGAGATTGCTTATCATCGTTATGGATATACTTCGTTTGAAACAGATCTGACCCCTTTCCTGAAATATGGAGAGAGTAATGACTTGAAAATCAAGGTAGATCATTCAGAAATTTCTCGCTGGTATACTGGTTCCGGCATTTATCGGCATGTCTGGTTGCAAGTGACTAACCCTGTTCATGTAAAAATGTGGGGAACTTATGTTACGACACCGGAGATAACTGAATCCCAGGCAACGGTCAAGATTGTCACTACTATCGAAAACTCCATGGAGTTACCGACAACAGTGATTGTCCAGCAACGCCTGTTGGATGGTGATGGAAAAATTGTAAAAGCAGAAGGTAAAGAGGTGATGGCCCGGACTACGTTGAAACTTGATAAAGAAAAAACAGCTGAAGTAGTTCAGAATTTGTTAGTCAGCCATCCTAAATTATGGGATTTGGATTTTCCCTATCGTTATACGGTGGAAACCATTATAAAAAAAAGGAGGAAAGACAATTGATAAATATCTGACTCCTTTTGGAATACGTTCAGTGAAATTTGATAAAGACAAGGGTTTTTTCTTCAATAACAAACATCTTAAGCTGAAAGGCATGTGCCTTCATCAGGATGCAGGATGTTTGGGAACGGCTGTACCGGATAGGGCTTATGAACGCCGTTTGCTTATTTTAAAGGAATTTGGCACGAATGCTATCCGTTGCTCGCATAATCCTCCTTCTCCGGAATTTCTTAACTATTGTGATTCTATTGGCTTTTTGGTTATAGATGAGGCTTTTGATAAATGGAAATCGGGATATTATGAAGAATTTTTTGATTCTAGCTGGCAGCAGGATATCAGCGATATGGTAATTCGTGACCGTAATCATCCTTCTGTTATCTTGTGGAGTATAGGTAATGAGTTGGCTGAGGCAAAAATTAAAAGATGATACAGGGATTGAACGTGCTGGTATGTTGCAGGATTTTGTACATCAACTGGATCCGAGCCGTCTTGTTATGCTCGCTTTGCAGCCGGGATTTGAAGATAAATTTGCTTCGGTGACAGATGTACTAGGGTATAATTATATGGAACCTCGGTTGATTTATGATAAAAAGAAATACCCGGAACGTATTTGCCTGATCAGTGAGAGCTATCCTTATTATAGTAGCATACGTGAATTTGATTCACGTGATTATGATGAGAAAAATCCATGGAATTATGTAATGGAACATGAATATATTTGTGGCTCTTTCATGTGGACCGGTGTGGATTATATTGGGGAGAGTTCAGGTTGGCCTAGTAAGGGATGGCCTTCTGCTCCGTTTGACATGTGTATGTCTGAAAAACCTAGAGGAGGATATTTTCGGGCTTTGTGGAATGAGAAGCCTTTTTTGGGACTTTATGTCATAGATTATAATTTGGTATGAAGATCCGGGTAAAGGACCATTGGCAAGCACCGGGAATGGTACACGATTGGACTTTTCCTTATCAGGATGCGCGTGTCATGCAGATTCAAACGCCGTCTAATTGTGACGAAGTGATGTTGATAGATCCTAGAGGAAAGGTATATGGACCTAGAAAGCCACGGGATTATATAAATAATACGATTAAATGGAATCAACCTTATCGTCCGGGTAAGGTGGTGGTGATAGGGTATAAAGATGGGATAGAAGTGTGCCGTGACAGTATACAGACTTCCGGAAATAAAGCTGTCCGTTTTACTCTGAAAGCGGATCGGGAACAGTTAAAGGCTGACGGGCAGGATTTATCTCATATCTCTTTGAATTTATATGATGAACAAGGCATCCCCATACGGATAGATGACAGACAAGTGAAAGTGACCGTGGAGGGTAACGGACGTTTGATGGGGATAGATAGTGGCGAGATGCGTCGTAGTGAACGTTTTAGCAGTCATACTTTACCCACTTATTTGGGTCGTGCCCAAATAGTAGTACAGGCAGGGCGTATGCGGGGACAGCTCAAAGTAAAAGTGGAGGTCGAAGGAATGGCATCGCAGGAACTTGTTCTGCTTGTTGGTTAGTAAAGGCTTCCTAATTAAAAAAGGTATTTTAAAAATACACTTTTAAAATACCTTTTTTAATTTTGTCGGTATTATTCTGATGTTAAACCGAATGATATGAAAAATACGTATATTTTTTTGTTTGTCTCTTCTTTGTTTGTCTGGAATGGAATGCATATGCAGTTATTGATATACAATCTATTCATATTACATCCAGTGACGGATTGGCCAATAATACAATTAGAGATATTTTTCAAGATAAGAAAGGCTTTATCTGGATTAGTACCACTAATGGACTGAGCCGGTATGATGGTCACTCTTTTATAACATTGTTACCGGAAAAGGATAGTCCGATTTCATTAGCGGATTATCATGTCAAGAAGATTGATGAAGATAAAAATGGTTTTTTATGGGTGCTTTCTACTTCAAATGTATTCAGTTGCTATGATTTAAGACATAATTGTTTTGTGGATTTTACAGGATGTGGGGAACACGACCAAGCTTATGCTTATCGTGTAGAAACTGCTAATGGTGATAATTGGTTATGGGATGGACAAAAAGGTTGCAGAAAGATTTCATTTGAAAATGAACATTTTTCCTCTGTGACATTTCAATGTGAAAATGGCAAACTACCTTCTAATAAAGTGAATAGTTTGATTGAAGATTCTAGAGGGAATGTTTGGATTTGTACTCAGGAAGGATTGGTGAAAGTAACAAGAAACAAAATCGAAGTAATTTCTGATATGCATAATTTCAGAGCAGCATTTTCTTATGAGAACGCATGCTTTTTTCTTGCTGATAATGGTGATATTTATGTTTATGATGAGGATGAAAAACTACATTTTGTTCAAAGAATCGGAAAGGATGACGTTGACTTTCATTTTACTACTCATTTTGG
>ENA-OQJW01000084-OQJW01000084.1-human-gut-metagenome-genome-assembly--contig:-NODE-84-length-15912-cov-3.034590_pt1 | contig 15912 bp, 14 predicted proteins | sample MGYA00242619_ERZ504786 | MGnify/ENA primary metagenome ERZ504786 (study PRJEB26092, sample SAMD00036357) | human gut metagenome | host: Homo sapiens | study: EMG produced TPA metagenomics assembly of... | reverse complement strand
GCCGGATCATAATTATAATTATTTCCGATTATTGTATTCCGTCTTATTTTCACGTACTTCCATACCAAACAAAGCGGTCACATCATGTTTTTCTGCAAATGTCTTGTTAAAATCCAATTGCTGACGGAAATTATAAGCACGAATACTATTAGTTCCCGTTGTATAAATATTGCCATAAGGAAGATTATAAGTAGCCTGGCCACTCCCACTTGCATCAGTAGCAAATGTATTTACTTTATTACGCACAGCATAGCTTTCCTTATCTTGCAATTGGCTTGTCTTATATTCCCCTACTTCATATTGGAACGAAGCAGTGTATCTCAACCAGTCTGTGAAATTTAAAATTAAGTCTTGCAAAAGTACGATTACTAAAATTCTTACTCTTCGACAAGTTTCTTCCCAATTCGTCCAAAGGGGTAATATCCATACTATACAATCCGTAAGAAGAAATAATTTCCTGTTGTGACTTACTGTACCGGTCCGCAGCCGTGTTAGTATAGTAACTTCCATCGCCATTCAACAACGAACTATAAGGAACATAATTATATCCGGGTGAGGTCAGATTATAACTCTGCGTTGTACCATCTCCATAATTCAGATACGTTCCCAAATCCAGACTCAGCCATGAAGTAAGCCGGGTAGTGTTCTGCAAATTCAATCCGAAACTCTCGCTGTCAGTATATTTATCTTCTTCCCGGTTATTCCTGTAAGACAGCGAAGCATTAAATGTATTTTTTTCCGTTCCACGCCCGATATTCAAGTTATATTGTTGCGAAAACGGATTTCGTTTACCATATTTCTTCACATCATCATAATAACGGAATCCCTGTGAAGCCAGTTCATGTAGCGTCTGCTCCATTTGTGCTTCGCTGATCGCACCTGTATGATGTTTTAAAATAGCCTGTACCCCCAAACAGGAATACATGGATGCATTGTCCAACAAATTCTGTGCATATTGGGATGCTCCCTCTCCTTGAAGATTAGGATTCATGGCCGCCCACTCCTTTTCCATCTCTATCATGTCAGCCGTACCGGCCAAGTGACCGGTATAAAAATTATAAGGGCGTACTGTCAATGTCGCTGAAAATGATACATTCAGCTGATTCTTTCCGGCTTTTTTAGTAGTGATGACTACTACACCATTAGCAGCACGAGCACCATAGATAGACGTAGCCGCGGCATCTTTTAATACCGTAATATTCTCTATATCCTCTATATTCAAATCAGGCACATTTTCGACCCAGTTGCCCAGTCCGTCAGAAATAGTTTTCTCTACCGGAAACCCATCAATCACATACAGAGGAGTAGTAAGTCCGTTCATCGAAGTCACACCACGTATCTTACCGTCACTATAACCTGCTATTCTTCCCTCCATCAATGAGCTGACACTACTTAACCGTTGAGTTTCCAACTTTTTCGAATCTACTTTCGCAAATGAACCGGTAGCCCGTTCCCTGGAGATAGTCTGATATCCGGTTACCACCACCTCGTCCAGCAGTTCAGAGGCCGGCTCCAAGACAATTCTGTAACTGTTCGCACTTGTCAATCTTACTTTCTTTGATTCATAGCCCAAGTAAGAGATTTCTATCTCTTTCGCTGTGCGGAGCAGGGTCAGCCGGAAGTGCCCGTTCATATCGGTTATGACAGCAGCTAGTTCCTCCCCTTTCGTCTGGCTCACCTGACGGATGTGAGCGGCAGGCAGGGGATCTCCATTCTCATCTACAACTATACCGCTGATCATCCGGTCTGTTTGTGCATATGCCATTGTTCCACACAAAAACAATGCAACGAAAACCATCGCCAGTCGAAGTAGCTTTCCGTGGTAATCTGAATGTTTCATACTCTTCATAGATTTAATATTAATACTGTTTATAATCACTTTTTAAGTTCCGTTTTATTGTTAAAACAGTTTTACAGCTTATATTACGTCGATAGCAAATTAATGCATAAAGTTTTAAATTATAGCAAAAACAGGTTATCCAAATACAGCAATTGCCGCATTTGAATAAATTTATGATAGCAAATTAATAGATTATCTATTTTTATGCAATTCCTGCACTTTATTTCTATACTGAGCGGGAGTCATACCAGTAGCCGCCTGAAACTGGCTATAAAAAGTAGTCATGGAATTAAAGCCCAATTCAGCTGAAATCGCCTTTAGCGGAGTTTGGTTATCAGGATCGGAAAGTAAACGGACTGCCTCTTTTGTGCGGAAACCATTTACAAATTGAGTAAAAGTCTGCTTGGTCTGCTCATTAATAATTTGAGAGAGATAAGTACGATTAGTTCCCAACATTTCCGCTACTTTCTCTTTGGTCAGCAAATTGTCTGTAAATACCTTCTCCTCCCGCAACAGCGTTTCCAAACGCAGAAATAAATCCTGCTTCTTTTCATCTGTCAACGAGGATGAAGCATATTTCTCAGATTGCGGCAAAGAAGTTTTCGTCGATTCCGTAAGATATTCTTGTAAAAGAGCGGACTGGCGGCCTATCTCTACAAACTGCTCGTCTATTTTATTCTGCAATTGCTGTTCACGCCGGATAGCGTCCTGATTTTGCTTCACAATGGTAAGGTACAGCTTATTTTTTCTGTAATATAAGTAATATAGTAAAGAGGCAGCTATGAAGATACAGATAAATCCGGCTATAAGCAATTGCATCTTATTTTCCTTTTCCAATAATTCCAGACGGTTTTGTTTTATCTCGTTTTCCTGCCGTTCCATATCGTATTTTGCACGTATCTCCCCCACGGCACGTTCCTTTTCCGCATTATATAAGCTATCTGTTTCCAGCTGATAGAGCTTATGATACTTCAACGCCTCTACCAGCATACCATCTTCTTCATAACATCGGGATAAAGCCTGCAACAGGTCACTTCGATAAATGGCATTAGCCTGTTGGTAAGACAGTTCTATTCCGGCTTTCAGCATCCAGACAGCCCGGTCATACTGATGATGCTCCATTAAAATTTCGGCATAGCCCAAATAGGAATTCATCACAGAAGAAATATTTCCCTGTTCTTTCAAATCCAAAGCCTTCCGGAAAAAGCCCAGCGCTTCATCATCTTTATTCAATTTATGCAGAATATATCCATAAAGATTGTAAACGTTTGATTGATCATAAAAGTCATTCTGCACCATGGTGAACTCCGCCTCCTGAATATATTTCAATGCTGTATTATAGTCACTCTTCAAATAATACATATAAGCGGTATTGGTTGAACCACTATAAATCAGATAAGGATCTTTCCGTTCATGTCCCAGTTCATAACATTCAAGGGCATATTTCAATCCTGTGCTATCATTTTTCAAATAATAAATACCGGCAATATTAGAAAGTAAAATGGAATAGAGTCTGTCATAATGACAACGTCTTGCAGCTTCAACTCCTTTGAAGAAATAAGTAAGTGAACGATAATAGTCTTTTGGACATTCGATGCATAAAGTCCCAGACCATTATATACGGAACATAAGGCGGAATCATTTTTATTACTTTCACCTATCAGCCTGGCCTGCCCTAAATGACTATAAGCCTCCTTTACATTTCCCTTCATCATATGGGCCTGCCCCAGACAAATATGAGAATAAATTACAGCGCCATTGTAATCCCGTTCATTATAACCCATCTCAAACAATTGTCGACCATAAAAGATAGCCTGATCATAATCTGCTTTATTCAGATAGAGAAAACTAACTTTCCGAAGCGCTTCTTTATCTTTAGGATACTTTTTCAGATACTCCAACTGTACATTAATGGCATTATTTATTTCTTCTTGCGCCTCTGAAACAACGGGCAAGAGTCCCAATAACATTACAACCACCCACAGTTTAAGCATCCTCATTCCTGTCATTCTTCCTTTTCTTCTTTCCGCATACTGAACTCACAGCCACAATATTGCTGATTATAAAAATTATATTCCTTAATGATAGCAATGCGACGCTCGCTCAATCCACCTTTACGCCAGTTCTGTTCCCAATAAGTGACATCCGGATAAGGGGCCGTAGCATATCGGCCCGCTTCCTCTATCTGCTCCAAACTTTTCCAACGGCTGGAAGCAAGCGTAGTAGTGATAACCGGGAATCCATGTTCGTGAGCATAACGTGCGGTTTCCTGCAGTCGCATCTTGAAACAACGCAAGCAACGGCCTCCTCTTTCAGGCTCTTGCTCCATTCCTGCCATTCGACAACGCCAGGCATCATGATCATAATCGGCATCTATAATTTCCAATCCCAAGGACTGGGCGTACCGCGTACATTCGTCCTTGCGGATAATGTATTCCTCCAACGGATAAATATTGGGATTACAATAATAGATAACCGGAGTGACACCATGCTGCATCAAGCACTCTATGATGGCTGATGAACAAGGAGCACAACAAGTATGAAGCAACACCTTGTCGGCTCCTCCCGGAACTTCAAGCTGGAATTTCTTTTTCATACGGCAAATTTAATAGATATTTGCCATACTGACCAACGGTTCGTATAATTTTTCTATATCCTGCGCATCTATTTCTATCTCCACTTGATCACCGGGAACCAGGGTTTGCCCCTGAGGAAGTAAGTTTTTACGATTCCGATGTATACTACGAATGATACAATGATTAGGTAAAGCCAATGTATCCACTTCCTTTCCGTCAAAATAAGACCCATCCATTATCTCGACAAAAAGATGATAGCGGGCACCAGCCTCTTCGGAAGACTCCGGATTATGGCTACGGAACATCCTGTCATACAGCAATACATTGTAAGGTTTTATCTGTAACAATTCGGTGAAATAATAAGTCAATCCACCTACCACAATGGAAGGATAGAACACCTCGAAATGACCGGTAATCTCCGTTATCAGGACAATAGCAGTCAAAGGAGTACGCACCACAGCCACCAAAAAGCCACCATCCCGATCAGCATCATATAACTCACATTCTCATACCCTATCCATCCGCGCTGTACCAATACCAACCCGAAGATTTGTCCCAATAATCCTCCCGTAACCAAGGTAGGAATGAAACTTCCTCCCGGCAAACCCGAAGAAAGAGAAAACAGCGTAAAAACAAAATGAATAAGCATCATGATAGTAAGCCACCGGATATCATGAGTTCCATTCATTCCCTGCATCATCAAAAACTGCTCTCCGCCACCTGTCAGATTCGTCTCTGTTAACGATATGGCATAAGCTATGGTTAATAAATACAACATCTTGACAGGAATGGAGAGTTTCATGGCAGGTATCCTTTCTTGAAAGAAAGGAACGATGAGCGAATAAAACTTTGCAATGACAGCCATAAGGGCGGCAAAGATAATATAAAGCTCCGCCTGACGGATAAAAGATAAACCAGGAACGACCGCACTAATCAGATGATAAGGAGTCGTGGGGAACATCCAACTAGCCACTCCTCCGGCTACCACGCCGGCCAACAAGGTAGTAATAGCGGTTTTAGGTGCATCAAAACGCTCGATGGATTCTATCACCAACAAAGAAGAAGACAACGGAGCAGCAAAAAGCGGCAGACAAGCCCGCACCAGCTCCGGCAGCCAGCAATTGTTTCCGTTCCCCTTTCAGAATATGTCCCCAACGAGAGATAAGTGTTCCTATATAAGACCCTATCTGAACAGACGGCCCCTCGCGTCCCAAAGACAGCCCCGCACTGAGAGCCAACACCCCTCCGCAGAATTTAGCTACCAGTTCTTTAAAAGGATGCTCATAACGGATACGACCGTTATTGGCCGCACGTGTCTGAGGAATCCCACCTCCGGCTATCAATGGCATACGTTTTACCAAAGAAGCGACAAAGATCAGAATCCCCCATAAGATAAAAAACAACAATACATGCCAATACCACGGATAATGCGCCGTAAAAAAAGTTTTCCGCACATCAAAGAAATACCAGAGAAGATAGTGATAAGGCACAGCAACCAGTCCCGTAAGCAGCCCCACGAATATGCTCACGAAATACAGACGGGCATCAATCAGCTTCAGTTTCCATATTTGCCATTTGCGCAGATTGCTCCACTTCTTCCATTTGTTTTTCCATTTCTCCAGTTTCATATCCGGAATAAACAAATGGAAAAGAGAAGGGTTTATTTAAACAATGGCTTTAATAGTTCCGATATTTCTATTTCATTTGCTTTCAGCGCTTCCAAACATTCATGCCCTTTATCGGATAAAGTAAAATGCATCTGCCGTTTATCCTTATCCCCCAAATTACGGACGATTAATTCTTTCTCTTCAATGGAACGGATGACCTTAGAGGTATGCGAAGCAGACAGACCTGTGTTTTCCGATATCACACTAGCCGTCAGCGTATCTCCGCCAATGCAACAAAGTGCCATTGCCTCATTCAATGACACTCCATATTGTTCCATTAAGCGGGTTTCAAGTTCAGAGAGAGCCTTGAACAGCTCTCTCATGACACATATTGATTTTATTTTCTCCATGCATATTTAAATAAACAAGTTTACATTCGCCTGTTCGGCACGGTTCATATAAGTTGCCACTCCACCAATAGTCACATGATCCAGCAATTCCTCACGTTTCACACCCATTACGTCCATTGACATCTGGCAAGCAATAAATTCCACTCCGTTCTGAATGGCTTGAGTACGCAGAGATTCCAATGAATCGATATTTTTCTTATTCATAATATATCGCATCATCCTAGCTCCCATTCCGCCCATATTCATTTTAGACAACTTCAACTTTAAAGAACTGGAAGGCAGCATCATGCCGAACATCTTCCCCCAGATATCTTTCTTCACCACAGGTTTGTCCAGCTTCTTGATGGCATTCAGCCCCCAGAAAGTAAAGAAGATGGTTACCTTCTTTCCCGTAGCCGCCGCACCGTTTGCGAGTACAAAAGTAGCTAAAACTTTGTCCAGATCATCACTGAACAGAATAAAAGTTTTCCCTTATCCTCCCGGCAAACCTCCGAGGAAGAAGATTGCGGAGTATTTTCTCAACAATTACTCATACTTTCCTGCTCCTGATTTTACTGAGCAAAACGGTTCCCGGTAGTATGACACCATGCTTCGGCATCGCGGGGGAAGCCGGCATCCGTAGCGACAATCTCCAGACGTTCGCCGTCTGCCAGTTCTTCCATACTCTTCTTCAGCTTCATGATAGGACCGGGACAAGATATACCACAAGCATCCACTTTTATTGCCTTCATAGAAGGAATGACGGAAGAGGCAATAGTATAAGCTTCAGCAGAATCTTTACTGTGTTCAGAATGATCAACTTTTGAAGAATCAGAACTTGAAGAACCGGAATTTGAGAACTCCTCCGGCTCGGGCAGAGGAGCCGTTGCCGCTTTATACAGTTTCAAACCTCCTATTAAATTCTTTACTTCCCCAAAACCATTCTGTAACAATATATTAGAAGCCAAATACCCTCTCAACCCTACTCCACAATACAAATAGACCGGCTTATCCTGAGGAATCTCTTTCATCCTTTCGCGCATATCATCCAAAGGAATATTGACAGCCCCTTTCAAAGCACCGAGTGCAAATTCATCGGGAGTACGGACATCAACCAACGTAACTTTACTCAAATCGGCAGCCTGCAACTCGCGCCAATAAAGAGGCTTCATCTTTCCGCTCAGTATATTTCCGGCTACATATCCGGCTACTGCTACAGGATCTTTAGCCGAAGAGAAAGGAGGAGCATATGCCTGCTCCAAAGCCATCAAGTCATAAACAGCTCCGTTATGCTTAATCACTTGCGAGAATTCGTCAATACGTTTGTCCACTCCGTTATACCCCACAATCTGCGCTCCGAGTAATTTCCCATTCACAGGAGAGAAAGTTATTTTAATGGACATCTGTAAAGCATCAGGATAATATCCCGCATGGGAACCGGAATGGATGGTTGCCGACAAATAATCAATGCCTGCCTGTTTCAACCGTTTTGCCGGAAGACCCGAAGCAGCGACAGTCATATCAAAAACTTTGGCAATGGAAGTACCGACAGCCCCTTCGTATGTAACCTTATTTCCAAAGACCATGTTATCTGCCACAATACGCGCCTGACGGTTGGCCGGACCTGCCAGATAATTCAACCACGGTCTATCAGTCAGTGGATGACGGAACTCGATAGCATCGCCCACCGCATAAATATGCTCGTTGGAAGTCTGCAAGTAATCATTAACCTTAATACCGCGCATCTCCCCTATCTCCAGTCCGGCCTCTGTCGCCAATGAGGTATTGGGACGTACCCCGATGGATAACAACACCATATCGGCAGGCAGCCTTTCGCCCGATTTGAAAACAACCTCCAGTCCGTTGACCGTGCGTTCGAAAGAAGCCACCGCCTTTTCCAGATAGAGATGTACTCCTTTCTGCAACAAGTGCTCGTGCACCAAAGAAGCCATAGAGAAATCAATAGGAGCCATGACCTGATTTGCCATCTCTACAACCGCCACTTCCGCACCGGCTTCCTGCAGATTCTCCGCCATCTCCAACCCGATGAATCCGGCCCCGATGATTACCGCCCGTTTCACCTTATGCTGCTGCAAGTAACTCTTGATAGCATCGGTATCATTCACATTACGTAGGGTAAAAATCCCTTCATTGTCAATGCCCGGCAAGGGAGGACGAACAGGCGACGCACCCGGAGAAAGCAATAATTTGTCATAACTCTCCGTATAAGTTTTCCCGTCGGAAGTACGAATATCCACTGTTTTCTCGGCAGAATGGATGGCTATTACCTCGGACCGGGTACGCACATCTATGTTAAAACGTTTCCCAAAAGCCTCCGGAGTCTGTACAAACAATTTTTCCCGCTCCGCAATCACACCTCCTATATAATAAGGTAGACCACAATTGGCATACGAAATGTATTCTCCCTTCTCGAACAAAATGATTTCCGCCTGTTCCGTGTTTCTTCTGATACGTGCGGCAGCAGTTGCACCTCCTGCTACGCCTCCTATTACTATATACTTCATAATTAAACTATTTTATTTGATTTAATATTTTCCAATGGAAACTTTATGCAAACATACATGATATTTCTTATAATAAAAAGTTTCCTATGGAAAATATTATCAAGTTAACTCTTTTTAAGGAGAAAGAACATTCCGGGTATTAAATAGACAATCTTTATTGTTGTTTGATATTTTATTCCCTACCTTCGCAATAAATTTCAAAATAAATAAGAAATTGAATCGAACAGACACGCATCATGTTATCTAAAATAGACTTGACGCAGGGAGGTATCACCGGCACTCTGCTACGTTTTACCTTACCTATGATTATAGGCTCACTGCTACAACAGTGTTACAATATAGCCGACACGCTGATTGTAGGACAATGTATAGGTTCCGGCGCATTGGCTGCCGTCGGTTCCGCCTATACGCTGATGGTTTTCCTCATTTCCATCCTGCTGGGATTGTCCATGGGAAGCGGAACCGTTTTTTCCTTGCAATATGGAGCCGGACGAACGGATTCCCTACGCCGTAACATCTATGTATCCGCCCTGCTGATCGGTACAGTAACATTGATTCTAAATATAGCGGCTTTCGTCTGGATTCATCCCATTCTCAGGTTATTGCAGATTCCCAAAGATATTTATGGCATGATGTATGATTACTTGTGGATTATCTTTTGGGGAATCGGCTTTACCTTTATCTATAATTTCTATGCGGCATTACTGCGTGCCATAGGAGATGCCGTTACTCCTCTTTGGTTTCTGGCGGTTTCCGTTGTACTGAACATCGGGCTGGATTTATTCTTTATCTTGCAGTTGGATTGGGGAATCAAGGGAGCAGCCATCGCCACGGTGGCCGCACAGGGAGTATCCGCTTTGGGAATTATGGGATATGCCTACGTGAAATACCCCGAACTGAGATTACACCGCAACGACCTGCATTTCGACCGTCACTGCCTGAAAGAGATCACTTCGTTCTCCGCACTGACCTGTGTACAACAGTCGGTGATGAATCTGGGCATTCTGATGGTACAAGGATTGGTCAATAGTTTTGGCACTGTAGTCATGGCCGCCTTTGCGGCAGCAATAAAAATAGACTCGTTTGCCTATATGCCGGTACAGGAATTCGGAAATGCCTTTTCCACCTTTATTGCCCAGAACTTCGGAGCGAGAAAAGAGGAACGGATCCGCAAAGGAGTGAAAAGTGCCTTGATTACCACCGTTCTCTTCTCTCTGGTCATTTCCATTCTGGTCTTTTTATTCGCCAAACCATTGATGCTGTATTTTTGTCCGCCCCCACGAAACGGAAATTCTGAACATCGGTATCAGTTATTTACGCATCGAGGGAGCGTTTTATTGCGGAATCGGGATTTTGTTCCTGTTATACGGATATTATCGTGCCATCCGTATGCCGGGAATGTCCGTAGTGCTCACAGTGGTATCGTTGGGAACCCGTGTAGCCCTTTCCTATTGGCTTGCCGGCATTCCTGCCATCGGGGTCATCGGAATCTGGTGGTCTATTCCTATCGGATGGTTTATAGCGGACGTCATCGGCATCATATATTATAAACAACTTAAAAAGGAAACAGCAAAGGAAGTACCAGCACCATGACAATGCCCATAATAATCTGCAACGGCAGCCCTACCTTTACATAATCCATAAAGGTATATTGTCCGGCGGGCATCACCAGCGCATTGGGCGGAGTGGAGAATGGAGAAGCGAAACACATACTTGCCCCCAGTGTCACCGCAAAGAGAAAAGGTACGGGACTTACCCCTATCTGTGTTGCACTTTGCATCGCGATAGGAGCCAGAAGCACTGCGGTAGCCGTGTTGCTGATAAACATCGTCATCAGGGAAGTAGTGAAATAAATACCCGCCATCAGCGCCAACGGTCCGTATGTTCCCAGTTCACTGACCAGACTGTTCGAAATGTATTCGGAAGCCCCTGTTTTTTCCAATGCCAGCGACATAGGCAGCATGGCCGCAATGAGTACGATGCTTTCCCAGTTAATGGTTTTGTAAGCCGCCTCCACATTGCGGAAACATCCTGTCAGTACCATCAGGATACCCGCAATCATCACCGCCGTCACCGGAGCTACCGGAATGAAGTCGAACACCATCATTGCCACCATCAGCACCATGATAACCGCAGCTACCGGTGCTTTGTAATCCAGCGTGACCTTCGCAGCCTCGGCCAGCGGTTGTCCCAGTACCACCCAGTCGGCATCTTCCTTGCTCAGCCGGGCGATATTGTTCCATGTACCCTGCACCAGCAACACATCCCCGCTATGAATCCGCTCATTGCCCAAGTCCTGCAACAAATATTCCTTCTTCCGGCGGATACCCAGTACATTCACATTAAACTTATCACGAAAGCCCGCCCCCTTTATCGTCTGGTTTATCAGATTGGAGGAAGGCATCAAAACGATTTCAGCAATACCTATGTCATAAAAATCCAATGAATTGGCTGAGTTTTTCGCTTCTTCGGTAGTATGCTCGTCCAGCATCTCCAGCAGATAATCTTCGGCAAACAACTTTATTTTCTCAAAATCCCCCGTCACATACAGAATATCCTCTTTCTGAAGAACCGTACCGGGATCGGCCAGCTTCTGAGTAATTGTTTTCAGGAAGCGGTGTTGTGACATATCCCCACGACGCACCTCCAGTATATTCAATCCATACTTGCGCCGGATATCCAACTCTATAATCGTCTTTCCATGCAGCCGGGAGTCACCGACCACCCTCAACCGGAACAAATTACTGGATAGCCCATATTCCTTCACCAACTGTTTCAGGGATTTGCCCGAATGAACATTGTTGTCTCCGTTTTTCCCCCGTTTCGAAAGAAACCATTTACTGAGCGGAAGCAACACCAAAGTACCCACTGCCACACAAATAATCCCTACCGGAAAAAAAGAGAAGAACGAAAGCGGAGGAAAACCGGCCGAAGTCAACGCATTTTGAATAACAAGGTTGGGCGGCGTACCAATCAGTGTCATCATACCTCCCATACTGCTGGCAAACGCCAACGGCATAAGCAAACGACTGGGATTCATGTTGGCACTGACTGCCAGACTGACCACGATAGGCAACATCAGAGCCACCGTACCTGTGTTGCTCACAAAAGCCCCGATAGCAGAAGTCACCAACATTACAAGCAAGAATAATTTCAATTCACTCTTACCCGCTAATTTCAGAATGTGTGAACTGATCATTTTGGCAAGTCCCGTCTGAAAAATCGCTCCGCCAACCACAAACAGCCCCACCATCATAATGACGACCGAATTGGAGAATCCGGACAAAGCCTCGTCAGGCGTCAATATCTGAAAAAATCAACAAAGCCACTAAAGCACAAAGAGCCACAAGATCCGACCGTATCTTGCCATTTACAAAAAATACTGCGGACAGTACAAGGATAATAATCGTAATGAGCATAGGTATTAAATTATTGTTTTATTCATTCGTTGTTGCATTTGTACGAATTCTTTTTGCAAAATAAAAAATATATTCCGAAAATAGAAACAAACCCCGAATGTTTTTGTTCTTAAAAGAACAACATTAGCGACATTTTCATCTAAAATTTATGTATTTTTGTAGCCCTATAGAAAAGAACAGACATACAAATGATGGAAGAAATAACCTGCAAACCTGATTATTCGAATTCGATGGCGGAACATCTGGGTATCCGGTTTCTACCCCCCACCGAGAATGCGGTACATGCCGAAATGCCTGTAGACCATCGTACTTCACAACCCTTTGGTATGTTGAACGGCGGCGCGTCACTGGCTCTGGCCGAGATTGTGGCAGGACATGGCTCCATGTCGCTATGCCGGGAAGGCGAATATGCCTGCGGAGTACAAGTAAGTGGAAATCATCTGTCGGCCGTACCCGTCGGAGGCAAAGTATTCGCCACCGGCAAACTGATTCACCGCGGCAGATCCTCGCATATATGGAATATAGATATCACCACTCCACAGGGAGAACTGGTTTCTACTGTTCGTGTCGTTAATTTCATACTGAAAAAGAAATGAATCTACCAGATATACATACGCAAAAATTATTGGATTGCCTGACACATAGCCACCTCGGTTTCGCCCTCTACCGGTTACCTTGGACAGACGAATGCTACCTGGTATTGCAAACCTCGGGCGATGTGGAACAATTAGCGGACATTCAAGAACTGAATGAAAAAAAGGGATTTGTCATGGCTCCTTTCCGGATATCGAAGGAACATCCCTTGGTACTTATCCGTCCGGATGTCACGGCATACGACTGGAACGAAATCAGCGAAGCACTGTCTTCACTGGAATGTGTGGATACCCTGCTCACCTGCAAAAGCCGGCAGAATGAACTCTCTCCTTTTGTTTCCGAAGAAACGGATAAAGAACAATATACCCGCGCATTCGGGCGTTTCATCACTCCCTTACAAGAGAAGCAGTTTCAGAAATTGGTTCTGTCACGTTCTTCCGCCAGACATATCGGAGATGATTTTTCACCACTTGGCGCTTTTGTCCGGGCCTGTAACAATTATCCGCGCATGATGATTTACCTATGCCACACCCCCGCTTCCGGAACCTGGCTGGGCAGCACACCGGAAATCTTATTAAGCGGACAAGGCAAAGAATGGCACACCGTGGCCCTGGCTGGTACAATGCCGATGCAGGACGAAGTGATGCCGACAAACTGGGACAAGAAGAACCAAGAAGAACAGGGCTATGTGGCTGATTATATCCGCCGGATCGCCAAAAAATTCGGCAACAAGATGACGGAGAAAGGTCCCTATACCGCCCGTGCCGGACAATTGGTACACCTCAAGACTGATTTTTATTTCTTGTTGAAAAATACAGACCATATAGGCGATTTATTGCAAGAACTCCATCCCACTCCCGCCGTCTGCGGCCTGCCCAAAGAGGAGGCTTTCCGGTTTATTCTGAACAACGAAGGGTACGACCGCAGTTATTATTCCGGATTCACCGGATGGCTGGACACAGAGGGACATACCGATATCTACGTCAATCTGCGCTGCATGGAAATAAAGCCGGGTGAAGCCATCCTGTATGCAGGAGGAGGAATACTGGCTTCCTCGGAAGTAGAATCGGAATGGGTGGAAACGGGAGACAAGATGAATACGATGCGGAGCATCCTTCATCCTGACTTTATAAGTAAACAAATGGAAACAATTAAAGTAGAAGAATAATGTATTCAGACAAAAAGAACATACTTCAGTTGGTGGCACTTCTCAAAGCGCACGGTGTGCGGAAAATAGTGCTTTGTCCCGGCAGCCGTAATGCTGCCATCGTACACACTCTGGCCAATATAGAGGACTTCACTTGTTATTCTGTAACCGATGAACGCAGTGCCGGTTTTTTTGCTATCGGCCTATCTTTACAAGGGGGAGGTCCTGCCGCAGTATGCTGCACCTCCGGTTCGGCCCTGCTGAACCTGCACCCTGCCGTAGCCGAAGCTTTTTACCAACAAGTACCTCTGATTGTCATTTCTGCCGACCGCCCCGCCGCCTGGATAGGACAAATGGACGGACAAACCCTGCCCCAGCCCCATGTGTTCGGAACGTTAGTCAAGATGTCTGTCAACCTGCCCGAAGTACATACAGAGGAAGACGAATGGTTTTGCAACCGCCTCATCAACGAAGCCATACTGGAAACCACCCACCACGGCAAAGGACCCGTACATATCAATGTACCCATTTCCGAACCCATCTACCGCTTCACCGCCAAAACACTTCCCGAGGCACGTGTCATCACCCGTTATCAGGGACTGAGCGTGTACGACCGTGACTATAAGGAACTGATCGAACGGCTGAACAAGTACAACAAGCGCATGGTCGTGGTAGGCCAGATGAATCTGATTTACCTGTTCGAGAAAAAATATGTGAAACCGCTTTATAAACATTTCGCCTGGTTGACGGAACATCTGGGCAACCAGACCATCCCCGGCATTCCTATCAAGAATTTCGACGCCGCCGTTTATTCCATGACGCCGGAGCGCCAGGAAGACATGGCCCCCGAAATACTGATTACCTACGGCGGACATATCGTATCCAAGCAATTGAAGAAATACCTGCGCAATCATCCCCCGCGCGAACATTGGCATGTTGCCGCCGACGGGAAGATAGCCGATTTATACGGTTGCCTGACCACCGTCATCGAGATGGATCCGTTTGAGTTCTTGGAAAAAATAGCTTTCCTGCTGGACAACAAACCGACCCATTATCCGCTGATGTGGGAAAACTATTGCAAAACCATTCCGATGCCGGATCTTGCTTATTCCGAAATCTCCGTTATCGGAAAACTCATTCAGGCATTACCCGAACCCTGTGCCCTGCATCTGGCAAACAGCTCCACCGTGCGCTATGCACAGTTATTTACAGTTCCTCCCCGGGTGGAAATCTGTTGCAACCGGGGCGTGAACGGCATAGAAGGCTCCCTGTCCACCGCCATCGGTTATGCCGCCGCTTCCAGCAAGCTGAATTTCATCATCATAGGCGACTTGAGCTTCTTCTATGATATGAACGCACTGTGGAATCAAAATTACGGTGCCAACATCCGCATCCTGTTACTGAATAACGAAGGAGGAGAAATATTCCATACCCTGCCTGGAATGGACAAATCAAGCCGTTCCCGGGAGTTTATCACAGCCGAGCATTACACCACCGCCAAAGGCTGGGCGGAAGAACGTGGCTTTATTTACATGAAAGTGACCGGAGAAGAAGAGCTGGAAGAAGCGATGCAGCCATTCACCTCACCCGAGACAAGGATGCAACCCATGCTGCTGGAGGTGTTTACCGACAAGGAAAAAGACACCACCCTATTAAGAGAATATTATCACGGACTTAAAAATAAAAATGAATAATGGAAACAAGAAAATGGAAAACCATCAAAGAATATCAAGATATTCTGTTTGACTTTTACAACGGAATAGCGAAAATCACCATCAACCGTCCGCGTTACCGCAACGCGTTCACCCCCACCAC
>ENA-OQJW01000083-OQJW01000083.1-human-gut-metagenome-genome-assembly--contig:-NODE-83-length-15938-cov-2.307697_pt1 | contig 15938 bp, 17 predicted proteins | sample MGYA00242619_ERZ504786 | MGnify/ENA primary metagenome ERZ504786 (study PRJEB26092, sample SAMD00036357) | human gut metagenome | host: Homo sapiens | study: EMG produced TPA metagenomics assembly of... | reverse complement strand
CTTACTACGTTTGGAAAAAAAGGATTTATTCAAAAAGTGAGGAACGGGAAATCAAATCTTTATGTACCATTAGTAGAAAAAGAAAATTATATAGGCACGGTTGGAAAAAACATGTTAGATAAAATGTTTCAAGGGTCATTAGCAAAATTCGCATCGGCACTGTATGATGGAAGAAAAACTTAGCTCAAAAGAGGTTAAGCAATTGCAGGAATTTATTGACAGACAAAAATAGAAAAAAGTGGTGTAGAGGATATAGTTACAGATGGCATTTATCATAAAGTGGAATCTTTCAATAGGCATAGTCGCATTTATGGCATATGTTGTACAAAAAATAATGGGGAAAAGGCTCGGTCATTACTGGAGAAAGATAGTCTGGATACTTCTGACACTTAAAATGTGCTTTCCATTTTGGAGTGTGACAGAGAAATTTCGGCAACATCCTTTTATGATTTCTATGCCGGCATATTATATCGGGGAACAAAATCAAAAGACCGCGATCATGACGAAAATGGGAAACGTTTCAATTCGAAGGTGGATGTCAGGCGAAAAATTTTTGCTGTATATATGGATTGCAGGGATGATTTTATGTCTTTTGTTTCACGCAATACAATATAGAATATGGAAAAAAAGAATATTTGCAGAATGTAAAAAGATGCAAAAAAATTTCCGTATTAGATGCTCTAAAAAAAAGCAAGCGAAGTTTGTAAAATAAAAAAAACAGAAATCTGGGTCTGTGAAAATCAAGATTTTATTCTCCTATGTTGTTTGGTGTACGAAATACAAAAGTATTGATTCCACAAGAAATGCTGGAAATGGAAAATTACTCCTATGAAGAATGGTATTTGATTTTTTTACATGAATTGACACATCAGAAAAAACACGATTTATGGTATAAAAGGTTTCTTCAAATTATAAGGGATGTTTATTGGTTTTGTATCCCAATGCTGTGGGTGCAAAAAAATGGCAAATATAGATATCGAATGTGTCTGTGATGAGACTGTTACAAAACATATGAATCTGACGCAACGGAAAGATTATTGCAATGTTATTTTAAAAGTGGCTTCAAAACAAACGAAAAAAGAATTGTCTGGAGTTGTTTCAATGGTATCAGAAACAGAGATACTGAAAGAACGATTTTACAATGTGTTTTTAGTCAAGAAAAAAACTTACGAATATACGTCACTGTTTTTCTTTTTGGAATAATTATTTTGAGTTTTTCGGAAATGCAAATAGCGCGACAAATATGGTCATCATCGCATATAGAAAATTGTCCCAAATGCAAAGCTGCGGTACAAGGAGAAGTGGTTTGGAATGCATGGGAAAATGAAAAAAATGTAGTATGTACACATCAATATGCATGGGGAGATGACTTACAGAAAGCCAGATATGGAGTAGAAAAAAATCAGGTGTAATGAATGTGGAAATTTTTTTGAGATAAAGATCAGGCAAGAAAAAATAGTCTGCCATGGGTATAATGATTAATTAGACAAATGTAGAAAAAAAGATTGACAAAAAGTAGGAAGTATGGTATTTTTTGTTATACAAATGTAGAACGTACGTTGACAGGTATAATAAATTTTTAAGGAGAAAAGTATGAAAGCGGTAAAGAAAAAAATTTCCATTTTTCTAATGACCTTAATGTTGGCCAGTACATTTTCTGCCAATGTAACAAAAGCGGATGTTATCGAAAGTAAGAATATTTTTGCGTATGAAGAAATTATGCCGTATGCTGCAGTTTGCCCGAGATGTGGAGGAAGAATAACATCGTCAACCGTATGGGGAAGCTGGATAAGCAGTGGTACAGTTACATGTACTCATGGTCACGCATGGGGAACTGATTTGAAGCAGTATAGAACAGGAATAAAAACTACAAAATGTTTAAATTGTAACGCAGGAAATACTGCTAATGTGAAAGAAACAAGAACAATTTGTCACGGATATGATAATTAATGGTTAAAACACAAGGCTGTTGTATGATATGTAAAAAAACAGAAGTCATGCAATAGCCTTGTGCTATATAGAAACATAGGGGGTAGGCATAATGATGGGAAAAAGGGTTAGAAGAAATTTTTGGTTTGATTCTGATTAACATCACATTAGTCAGTGGGAGCTTAAATGCAGAAACGGTATATGCAGATACACAAGCCAAGATTGAAATTGAAGAAAACGGAAATGACCATTAAAAATTTGTGTTGATGAAGAAAATAAAAAAACGGTACTTCAAATAGTGGCAGCCTGGAAGAAAATATATAAAAATAATGGAGTGGAACTAATGGTAATCCCATCAGGGCAACAGGCTTCGGAAGAAAAAGTACAGGAGATCCAGAATGAAATTACGACGGGAGAAGGGCCGGATGTATTTTTGGCAGAAGGGCCGAATCCGACCTGGAGTGAGCAAAGAGTAGTTGTTTTTGAGGACCCCCAAAAAGAAATGTATCAGGGAACCTTTCTTTCGTTGAAACCATACATGAAATATTTTGATATAGATATTTTAGAAGAGAAGATTTTGTCTGCAGGTATGGCTAATGAGGAACAAATACTGCTTCCTATGACATACGATTATTTTCTATATGCATTTACAACACAGGATTTACCGGAAAATACAGAAATATCAAGAAATTGGCTGGAATTAGCCAGACAAAAAGAAAAAGACAATTCAACAGATTGTAGGGCAAAGAAGTGGGGTTCAATTTTTTTGATACATTTAGTGAGGTAGTTGATTATAAGAAAAAAACACTTCTATATTCGGAAGAGCAGATAAAAAAAGTTTTGGATGAAACAGTAGCATTAAAAACAAGATCATTAGCTTTAAATTGGAAAATAAAAGATACAGGAGTAGTAAGTCTAAATGATTTGGAAGAACTTGGAGGTGAAAAAACAGTTCATACGGTATTTGCAATGCCGAATCAGGAAGGCGGATTCACTGCAAATGTTACACTTTATGCAGGAATTAATAAGAATACAAAGCAACCTTTAAAAGCAGTCTCCTTTTTACAAATGCTATACAGTGAAGAAGTTTTATCGGGAAAAGGAATAGAGTTAGAAGATAGAAGAGAGGCAAGCAATATAAGATTTCCGCAAGGGGTTTCTATTTACAAAAAGGAACTAGAAAAACGAATGCGGAGTCTTTCGAGATAAGATCAAAAACAAATCAAAACGATACAGGAAGAAGTAAAAACCGTTCGATTTTATTCGGTATGGGATAGGGAACTTAATTCCTTATTATCTAAGTATGAGGCACAGGAAGATGAAAAGCAAAAAGAGCATGTCTTCATAAAAACAATACAGAAATGGAAGGAAAAAATACAGAAATGACATAAAAAATACAGTCCTGTGGAGTGAGAGTTGCAAGAAACAGATTTTCCGGGGTACTGTGGAACAGTCTGTAAAGCCAAAGCGGATATTCGCAATCCGCTTCGTTACTTGCTCATAACTGAATAGCTGCTTCACAGCTTATCAGAACTTGGTTGATTCGGTTAAATTCTTTTAGGGTTTGTCAAGGGTAATGAGGAGCTTTAAAAACAGGCTCCTCTTCACCCTTAATTTATATATCGGTTAATGATCTGTGCGTTTGAGAAATTGATTCGTATATATCAAGACACACATGGCAGAGTATTATTTTTGACAGGGATTTTGAGAAACAATAACTTTTGTCGGTCGATACAGTTTTTCACCGAAGAAGTAGCCTTTCTGTATTTCCCCGACAACTCTGTCTTCTTCCACCTGGTCTGTCTCTTCGATGTGTACTGCATCATGGATATGAGGATCAAATATTGCACCATTTGCTTCAATCGGCAAGACATTCAGCTGGTATAAATTCTGTGCCAAAGCTGTACGGAAATCCATCATAAGAAGCTTTTCATCCATATAGGCCCAGCGATTTGTCGTTCTTTCCGAACTGACAATTCCATATTCAAGATTGTCTTTTACAGCCAGCAGCTTTTCAATCCATGTGCTGACCCGGATGTTTGTATCTCCGTCATGACAGTCTGCAAATACTTCTTGTGTCTGTCTGGCGATCATCTGGATTCCCTTTCCAATTGCAGAATCCTTCGTTGTGGGGTTCAGATTTTTTGCACCCAGGCAAAACTCTTTTCCGGCCTGAAGTACATTTGCGAGAAGCTGTTTCGGTACGAAAACGGTGTTTATCGGGAAAGGTTCCGGTTTTTCTTCTGTGAATTGACTCAAATCTATCTTTGCACGTTTCTCTCCTGATTGCAGTATCAGGGTAAAATCGCCGCATTCCATTCCAACCTCGATCCATGCTGAAAACTCGGCTTGCAGATCTTGTTTTCTGCAATTTGAAATTACACGAATTATAAATCCAACACAGGAATTTGTCCAATACCTGAGACAAAAAAACAGTCCAAAAAGTGCAACAAAAAAGTCAAATCAGAACATTTTCTTTCTTTGCGGGATATGCTAAACTTTTTCTATCATAAGAAAAAAGGATGTACGAACAGGGGTTTTTACGTACCGTCCGGAAAGAGGAAGTTTGATGAAAAAAACAGTATTTCTGCAATCCGTTAAATATGGATTACCGTTACCAGTTCATTCAGGATATGAGAAGCGGCGAGGACTAAGATTTCCCGCGAGGCCGCCGATCCGTCGATGATTTTATTTCAGGGAAAATATTATATTTTTGCGTCCATGACGTTGAGTGTCTGGGTTTCGGAGGATATGGTGCACTGGGAGAGCCACCGGCTGCCGGACAGCCTGCCGCTGTATGACTATGCGCCGGATGTGCGCGTGGTCGGCGATTACGTGTATTTCAGCGCATCCCGTCGTGGCACGATCTGCGATTTTTACCGCACGAAAGATATCTTAAACGGTCCGTTTGAGCGGATCCCGGGAACCTTCGATTTCTGGGATCCGAACCTGTTTCTTGATGATGACGGAAAGCTCTATTTTTACTGGGGATGCAATAACGTGACTCCGATCTGGGGCGTGGAGCTTGACCCGGAGACGATGGTTCCAAAGACCGAGAGAAAAGAACTGATCTACGGTCAGCCGGAAAAAATCGGATACGAGCGCGTCGGAGAAAATCATTCCAAAATGCCGCTGAGTGAAGAAGAAGCTATTGAAAAATTCAAAGAATTTCTGAAAGCACAGGGAAAAGATACGGATCATCTGACGGAGGAGCAGATCGGATTTGCCAAAATTATGTTCAGTCAGAGACCGTTTATCGAGGGCGCATGGATGACGAAGCATGACGGAACCTATTACCTCCAGTATGCCGGCCCGGGAACGGAATACAACGTTTACGGTGACGGTGTTTACGAGAGTGATTCCCCGCTTGGCCCGTTCCGTCTGGCAAAGAACAATCCATATTCCTATAAACCGGGCGGATTCCTGCGCGGTGCAGGCCACGGTTCGACGATGGAAGACCGCTATGGAAACTGGTGGCATACCGCGACAATGCAGATCAGCAAAAACCACGATATGGAGCGTCGCGTCGGCATCTGGCGGGCAGGCTTCGACAAAGATGGTGTCCTGTTCTGCAATCAGCAGTTCGGTGACTGGCCGATGGCGGTGGAGCAGGCAAAAGAAGAACCGTGGGCAGACCGGAGTGGTATCTCTAAGCTATCAGAAAGCAATGACGGCATCGTCCTCGGAAGAAGGCAGAGAACCGTCGTTTGCGACAGATGAAAATATCCAGACCTGGTGGCGCGCAGCCGGAAATCAGCCGGGTGAGTGGATTTCGATGGATCTTGGTGAGGTAAAAGATGTCCGCGCCGTACAGATCAATTTTGCAGATGACAAAATCGATGCACCTCTGCCGGGCGAGCGTCAGGGGGAACGATATATTGACCCGAGCCAGCATAAGACCAGATGGCTGCTTGAGGCATCCGCCGATGGAACAAACTATTTTGTTCTGGCAGATAAATCAGACGCAGAAACCAATTTGCCGCATGATTTCGTCGTAAAAGAAGAGGGTGTACAGATCCGTTATCTGAAACTCACCGTTTTTGAAGTGCCGTACAATCAGAATCCATGCATCTCCGGTCTTCGCGTCTTCGGATTCGGTAACGGCGAAAAACCGTCTGCACCGCAGTACCAGGCAGAGCGGATCGGAACTATGGATATGCGTATCACCATCGAGCCACAGACAGACGCTGTCGGATACAACGTCCTCTGGGGTTTTGCACCGGACAAGCTGTATCACAGCTGCATGACCTTTATGCCGGAGCAAAATATTGGAGCGCTGGTAGAAGGCGAAACGGTGTATGTGAGAGTCGATGCGTTTAATGAGAATGGAATTACGGAAGGAACCGTAAGGCCGCTTGCATGATACAATTATATTGAAAAAGCAGAAAAACAGCTTAGGTGCTCTTTGGAGAAATGAACATTAGAAATAAACGGATTGAACATAAGGAGTATTTATGGAAATACATGAATTACAGCAATTGCTGTCAGAAATGTCATTACAGGAAAAAATAGGACAGATGGTGCAGCTCACCGGTGTATACTTTGATAAAGAGGCAGTACTCACCGGTGTTGTTGGCGAACAGTTACCACCGGAATGGATCATTCAATATGCCGGTTCAGTGCTTGGAGTGATCGGTAAAGATAAAATTTATGATATTCAGAGCAGATATATGGAACAGCATCCCCATCATATTCCGCTTCTTTTATGGCAGATGTTATCCATGGATGTCGGACGATTTTCCGATTCCGTTGGGGCAGGCGTGTTCATTTCATCCGGAACTGGTGTCTGAGGCAGCGTCAATAGCTGCCTCAGAGGCCTCATCCGAAGGACTTAAGGCAACATTTTCTCCTATGATTGATGTTTCAAGGGATCCCCGGTGGGGCAGGATAATGGAGTCTTTTGGCGAAGACCCATATGTGAATGGAGTCATGGGGGAGGCCATGGTAGATGGCTATCAGCAGAAAAACGATGAAGGAATCGCAGCATGTCTGAAACATTTTGCAGGTTACGGGGCGGTCAATGCAGGCAGGGAATACAACGATGTTGAAATATCTCAACGGACATTTCTGGAACAGTATGTAAAACCTTTCCGCATGGCGTTGAAGGCAAAGCCTGCTATGGTTATGACCGCATTTAATGCAATAGACCGAAAACCAATCAGCGGAAATAAAGAACTTCTCAGAGATCTATTGCGGGATAAAGAAGGCTTTGATGGTACAGTGATCTCAGATTGGGGCTCTATTGGGCAGCTGAAGGAACAGGGTGTGGCAGCCAATATGGATGAAGCGGCGTCTCAGGCGATAGAAGCGGGAGTGGACATAGATATGATGAGTCCTGCTTATATGTTTCGTTTAGAAGAACTGGTGAAAAACGGGCAGATTCCGGAGTCTTTTATCGATGAAAGTGCATTCAGGGTTTTGATGATGAAGAATCAGCTGGGGCTTTTTGAAAATCCTTTTGCAGGAATTGGAAAGAGTGGAAACCTCACTCAGTATAACCGGACAAAGGCATATCAGATGGCCAGCGAAAGCTACGTCCTTTTGAAAAATGAAAAAATTCTGCCTTTGAGCCAGAAACAGAAAGTTATCTGGGCAGGACCTTATGTGACATCAAAGGAATTCCTGAGCCGTTGGGCAATCTTTGGTGAGCATGAGCCTGTTGAGACAATCGAAGATATTCTTCAAGATAAGAAGATTAATGGGGTATGTATTCCTGGATGCAGAATGCTTTCTGAGGAAGAATGCAGGATCTGGCAAGTGAAACCGGTTGATTCGGATGAAGAAATAGATGAGCAGTGGCTGGAAACGATAAACCGGGAAGATACGGTTGTATGTGTACTTGGAGAACATGAATCTCAGTCCGGAGAGGCTGCCAGCAGAGCATTTCTGACTTTACCGGAAGAGCAGCAGAGGCTTTTGTAAAAAATAAGTAAAACGACACGGATAATATCGTGACAGTGATAATCTCAGGAAGACCACTGGATCTGCGAAGAATCTCAGAAAAATCCAAAGCCGTCATCATGGCATGGAGACCCGGAACCATGGGGGCAGAGGGAATAGTAGATCTTGTATATGGCATGATCAATCCTTCCGGAAAGCTGGCTGTAAGTATTCCATGGTGCGTTGGACAGGTGCCGATAAGTTACTGGGATATAAAAACCGGACATGTGCTTACAGAGGATAATCTAGAGAACCGTTTCACAAGCAGATATATGGATATTCCTAATTCACCATTATATCCTTTTGGTTTTGGATTGTCCTATACAGAATTTGATATTTCGGATGTTGAAGTCAAGATAGGACAGGACAAAAGAGTGCATGTCCATTGTAATGTAAGTAACACAGGTAAAGTTACAGGGGCAGAGGTTGTTCAGTGCTATTATGAAACATTACAAACATCTGTGGTACGACCGAAGAAGGAACTTGTCCGTTTTCAGAAGGTTTTTCTGGATCCGGGAGAAGCTAAGAGTGTGGATTTCTCTATTGATTCAGAAGAGTTTTCTTACTTTGATAAAAATATGGAAATCGTTAGTAGCGGAATGCAACTTCGAATCAGTGTAGGAAACAGTAGTGACCATGAATGCGGAAGTAGTGAGATATATATTTAGGCATAAGTAGAAATAGATTTCTATTGAAGGATAATTATTACACTAAAGCAAGCGGGCTGCTTCGTCAGTCCGCTTGTGTTATTCTTTATGTTAATCGAGGTTATTAATACTTTCAATTATACATGTATGCTTTTTATTATCAGATGTGTTGCTGTAGTTAATTCCGACAAGTAAGATCTGATTGCTGTATCCTGATAAGGCTCCGTGATATCTGCGGTTTTTAATCTGTGATATGGCAGAATCAGCGGAAGCATTGTACTTAAGTTCAATTACTATTGCAGGTCTGCCACAGGCATTCGCTCTTGGAATAAAAACAAGATCAGCAAAACCTTTGCCGGCTGGAAATTCTCTGACAATATTGTAATATGCATTTGCAGTAAAATATGCCATTGTGAGAACACAGCTTAAAGAATTTTCGTCGTTGTATTTAAGAACGGATGTATATGTTTCATGTGCTATTTCTACCAATTCAGCGACTTTATCAGCATCTTCATTTAGGGTAGCATCTAATAATTCATCGCATTTTGAAATGGAGTTGGCTACTTCACTCCATGAACCGGTCTGTAATGCAAGATCATATGCAGCAGCAACCTCATAATTAGGTATATATGCCATTTTTTTGTTGGCATCATAAGCCAGATAACCTAAATGAATTAAAGCTGTAAGTGCATCATCCTTTGAAGCAACTGTAGTAAGGTCATTTTGGAAGGTATTTACATTAACTCTGATTTTATCGCCGGAAAGCATGGCGAGCACATCATCCTTTAAACCAACGTAGTTCATGGTGATAAATGTGTTGATTGATTCAAACGAGGATGTATTTTTCCAGTAAAAATCATAGTCATGATCTAGCATAGCCTGAACAACGGAATTAGGATTATACATATGAAGCCCGTCTATCAGATATCCGTTATACCATGCTTTTATTGATTCGAAATCCATATCATATGTGATGCACAGTTTTTTAACTTCATCCTCTGTAAAACCAAAATATCTAGTCAATTGTTTAGATTTCAACATTGTAAACTCACGGAAGTTGTTCAGAGCTGATTCATCTTTAATTTTTTTGATTGGCAGAATACCGGTGATATATGCCAAAGCTAAAAAAAGTTTTTGACTCTTCGCTCTTAAATAACAAATGAAGAAACTGAAGATAGCTGTGAACCAGTGTTTTATTTCCACCATTTCGGATTACACAATCCCATTCATCAATTATTATAACAAATGGAATACCGGAAATGTTGTAGACGGACATGAGCACAGCACTGATCATCTTGGTATAATCTATCTGATCGCCATATACCTGTTTAAGCTCGTCATAAATATATTCCTGAATTTTTTCTATCACATTATCTTTGTAAGCATCCCAAAATGATGATACATCAATGTGTATGACATTGTATTTATTCAAATGTACAGCATAGCTGTCCTTAGCTGCAATTTCAGAATCTGCAAAAAGATTTGATGAATCGCAGCCTCTGCTGTAGTATGCATCGATCATTCCTGCAGCATGGGATTTACCGAACCTTCTGGCATGGCTGACACTTATGCAGTTGGCATTAGTACAGATAACTCTATTTAAATATTCAATCAGACCGGTTTTGTCAATATATAGCTGACTGTTTTTGTCTTTTGTAAAGCTGCCATTTCCCGGATTAAAATAAATACCCATTGTCCCATCTCCAATTCATTTTTATATAATCAGTATAACAGATTTGGAGGAGTGATGGAAGTAGGCAACAAGAGATTATGTGCACTGTCTACGGACAGTGTTTTTGTAATATTTTTGGATTTTTGAAAATAAAAATTACAATGTTGGAAAAATCATATTTTATCATTGGTTGACTTTCAGAAAAAATTTATCTATTATTAAAATAAGATAAAATTGTTAACTGTTCAGTATAACTTTACAGTGGCGTGGAAAGAGGTAAAACAGGAGTAGGGAAACTGGTATGAGAAGGAAAAACAGAGGGAAACAAACGCTTAAAAAGAAGATGCTGAGTATTCTTCTGCTCAGTGCAATGTCAAGTATTCTTGCAGTAGTAATCGTGTCGTATATGACGATCCGAATGATACAGAATGACGGTATCAAGGAGAGTATGCAGATATATCTGGAGCAGATTACACGAGAGATGGACAGTGATTACTATGACATGATCGGTATTGTCAATCAGATGAGTCCCGATGGACTTATTGGAAGTGCGACAGAAAGATATTTGAGTTCAAATGATAACTATGATCGATATTTGGAGCAGAAATTTCTCAGAGAAGAACTGATAAAGCTTGGATATGTGAATACAAAGCTTCTTGGCATCACTTATTACGATCCGAAAGAGCAAAAAGAATTGATCGGAAATTTTAACGTCAGGGTGCTGGACCCGACATATCAGACAATCTCTAAAGTGGTAGTAGGTGCCGATAATACCATTCAGGCCATGCATGATTCCTATCTGGGAATTAAGGAGACACCGGTAGTATCCGTGATGCGAAGAGTTTCTTTTGGTAACCAAAAGATGCTGGATATTTATGCAGAAATTGAGCCTGATATGAGTGTTTCAGATCAGCTTAATAAAGAAAAATGGCCATATACCTATATGGAGATGGATGAAAATGGCATTGTGCAGTACAGCAATAATCCGGTGATTGTCCGGGGCCAAAAGATTTTGTCGGAATTACCGAAAAAAGAAGGATATGCTGTAACAAATCAGGAAGGATATAAAATCATGGTGTATCGCAGTACCATTGGATATGCCAATGCCATTGCACTGCCGGAAAATATCTATCAGAAAGAAATGAATATGTGGAGATTGAAGCTGGTGGTTATCATTCTGTCAGCATTCGGTATTTTTTCCTGTTCTGTTATTTACCTGTACAGGTTGATATGCAAACCACTTAATCAGTTACAAAAACAGATTATCCAGGTAGGAAATGGGGCATTACATGGAGAAAGGCAGGAATATGAGATCAAGGAATTTGATGACTTGATGCACGAAGTGGAGCAGATGAAGGAACAAATCAGAAATCTGATTGATGATGTTGTGGAAAAAGAAAAAAATATTCAGCGGACGGAATATGAGAAGCTTCTGTATCAGATCAATCCTCATTTTCTGCTCAATACACTAAATTCTGTTCAGTGGATGGCCAGAATGAGCAAACAGAATAATATTATGGAATTTGTGCAGCGATTAAAAAGACTGTTGTCCTACAATCTGGGAAAAGAGGGAATGCAGACGACACTTCGAACAGAAATCGATATTGTGAAAGATTATATAGCATTGGAACAGATGCGTTACGATTTTGTGATTGAGATGAATGTGGAAGAGGGGCGTTATCTGGAACAGCCGACGGTAAGGATGCTGCTGCAGCCACTGGTAGAAAATGCCATACGATATGGACTTGGAAATGATGAAAAGATCACAATTCAGGTCTTTGAGGATAATATCAGGGGACTGGCGGGCATCACCATATTAGACAGCGGTAATGGTCTGACCCAGGAGGAAATTTATCAGATCAATGAACCATTTGACTACGATGTAAAAAAAATGCAACATGGAAACAGAGGAATCGGTCTGCGATATGTAAAAGCAATGTTGGACTCTTTTTATGAAGGAGAAACGACTCTGTTTGTAAATTGCAAAAAAGGATATGGAACCAAAATTACAATTTTGATTCCGATTCAGGAAGAACTTCGGAACAAAATAAAAATTACAGGAGTTGAGACAGAAAAAGAAGGTAAGGAGAAATGAAAGTATTAGTTGTTGACGATGATAAACTGGCAAGAAAAGGTTTGATCTCCATAATGGATTGGAAGAAATACGGATTTGAAGTTGTGGGGGATGTTCAGAACGGTCGTAAAGCGCTGGAATTTCTGAAGGATAATGAAGTGGATATTGTATTCACGGATATAGACATGCCGGAGATCGATGGAATTGAATTGATGAAAATGTGTAAAAAGGAATATCCGGAGGTGAAATTTGTAGTCTTTTCCATGTATGAAGATTTCCGTTATGCGCAGAGTGCTCTGAGACTGGGAGCTTTGGACTATATATCCAAGATAAGTTTTTGAAGGGGATGAGTGTGACCGGATACTGGAACTTGTGGAAAGAAAATATAAGGAAAATCATTCCCAAAAAGAAACCAGGAATGAGGATTCCGAACTCATAAAAAGGTTGGAAAAAGCGTGGATGAACACCAGATGGATCTTCAATGACAGCGAGTTCAACAGACTGTATGAGTTAACCAGGGGAGTGGAGTTACGGACTGCTGAAAGGGTTTTCATAAAAAGCTTCCACAGCCTCCAGAAACTCACAGGAGAAGAACTGGAATTTCCATCCTTATCTTCCGTGGATTCCATGCTGGAATGGGTGAAACAATGGAAAGAAAACCTGTATCAGACATGTCTGCAGACAGATAAAACAAAGGATATCTATATGTTTGCAAGAGTGATCCTGTATACAGATGAACATATAGAAGAAAATCTGAAGTCGGAAGAGGCAGCAGCACAGATCGGAATGAGCAGAAGTTATTTCAGTACGAGATTTAAGGAGATGACCGGTGATACCTTTCATAATTATGTGATCAGCAGAAAAATGTATGCAGCTGCCCAAAAGATGGCAAAAGGAACAGAAAATATAACACAGATTGCCTCGAATCTGGGCTATGACAATTTTTATTATTTTACAAAGGTATTTTCGAAGGAATACGGATGCATGCCAACAGAATATGTAGGAAGAATAAAAAAATGTTCGATTTAATTCGGACATTTTTTTTGAATTAAAAAAAAAGCTGTGAAATCAGGAACAATATCGTCTAGTGAAAAATATGGTTACAGGATAAACTATCTATAAAAGAAGGGAGGTTTACTCATGTACATAAAAAGATTTGTGAAACACTATTACATCATGCTAATCCCCGCATTGCTGTGGCTGTTCTTTTTCAGCATTGTTCCAATGTTTGGAATTGTTATGGCTTTTCAGGATTACAATCCGGGACAGGGCATTCTCCACTCAAAGTTTGTTGGTCTGGCTAATTTTGAGTACATGTTTCAGATGAGTGACATTAAACAGGTTCTACGGAACACAGTTGTTATTGCCGTTGGCAAGATCATTGGAAATATTATTATTCCACTGGTGTTTGCTTTGTTGTTAAATGAACTGGCACTGAAGAAACTGAAGCGTCCAATCCAGACAATCGTATATTTACCGTATTTTCTGTCATGGGTTATTCTTGCGAAGATTGTGCTGAATATTTTCGGTTATACGGGACCGGTGAACCAAATCATAGAATTTTTTGGAGGCGAAGCGGTCAACTTTTTTGGAGAAGCAAAGATATTCCAGCCTCTGGTGATTGGTACGGATATCTGGAAAGGATTCGGCTACAATACAGTCGTTTATCTTGCAGCAATCCTGGGAGTGGATGGATCATTGTATGAAGCTGCAGCAGTAGACGGTTGCGGACGATTCAAAAGAATCTGGCATGTGACTTTACCGGGCATCAAGACAACAGTAGCACTTCTTGCTATCCTGTCGCTTGGAAACATCCTGAATGCAGGATTTGACCAGGTTTACAACCTGTATAACCCATTGGTTTACTCAACAGGTGATATTATTGACACTTGGGTATACAGAGCCGGTTTGCAAAATCTCCAGTATTCTCTGGCAACGGCCGTTGGTTTATTCAAATCTGTAATCAGTCTTGTATTGATTACGGTTGGCTACTGGCTGGCAGATAAATTTACCGGTTATAAACTGTTTTAGGAGGTGACAAACTATGATTGAGAATAAAAGCCTGAGATCAAAGATTTTTGATATTTTAAATATTGTGATTCTCATTGCGATTACTTTAATCTGTATTGTGCCGGTATGGTACGTTCTCTGCGTGTCATTGAGCAGCAGGGAAGCAGTCAATGCGGGAAAAGTTGCACTTTGGCCGGTTGGCTTCAACCTGCTCTCCTATAAAAAAATCATGGGAGAGACCGCATTTTTCGGTTCGTTTTTGGTATCTATTAAGAGAGTTTTGCTGGGAACCGGAATCAGTATGGTATGTATCCTTATGGCAGCATATCCATTATCCAGAACAAAAAAACAGTTCCCGAAAAGAGATATCTTTATGTGGATATTCGTGTTCTGCATGTTATTTAACGGAGGAACGGTTCCGTGGTATATCACCATGAAAAATTATCATCTGATGGATAACATTTTTGGACTGGTACTGGGAACAGGCCTTCAGGTATTTAATGTGATACTTGCAGTGAATTTCTTTAAAAATCTTCCAACAGAACTGGAAGAGGCGTGTTTTGTCGATGGCGGCGGACCTTGGAGAACTCTGATATCTATCTACATACCATTGGCAAAACCTATGGTCGCAACAGTTGCACTGTTCACCATGGTTATGTACTGGAATGAATTCTTCCAGGGAATGGTTTTAAGTACAAGACAGAGCAGTTATCCACTGCAGACCTACATCCAGCAGATGGTAGTAACCCTGGATTATTCTACAATGAATGTGGATCAGATTGCGCAGGCGATGAAATTAAACAATCTTTCATTAGATTCTGCGAAAATATTTATAGCTATGATACCGATACTGATTGTTTACCCATTCCTGCAAAGATTTTTTGTAGAAGGTATTACACTGGGATCAGTAAAAGGATAAAGGAGGAAGAAAATATGAAGAAAAAACAGTGGATTGCATTTGCATGTGCGATGGCATTAGGTGTGACATCACTGGCAGGATGCGGAAAATCAGAAGAGAACACACAGAAAAAGGCAGTAGGGGAGGCAGAAGGAACAGCAAAAGAAGATCTCCCGCTGTCAAAATATCCGGAAACCGTAACGGTTCATCTGGGCGGTTCAATGAATTCAAATGCCAAGATTCCTGACGGAATGAGCTATGATGACAATTCCTATACACGACTTTTGAAAGAAGACCTTAATATTGAGGTTGCATACGACTGGGTCGCATCATCTACAGACTATGATGAAAAAATGAATTTGTGTATCGGAAGTAACACAATTCCGGAATTGATGAACGTAAATGCAACACAGTACAGGGCACTTCTGAAATATGATATGATCCAGCCGCTTGATCAGTATTTTGATGACTATGCTTCTGATGAACTGAAAGCATATGTGGAATCAGGTGGAGAAGAGCTGAAAAAATGTATCTCAAATGATAAGGGAGAGATAATGGCAATCCCGGCTCCGAGTATGATGGGAGGAGAAGTGAACGAAATGTGGATCCGTCAGGACTGGCTGGATAATCTTGGACTGGAGGTTCCAAGAACCTGGGATGAAATGGCAGCAGTAGCAGAGGCATTCGTAACCCAGGATCCGGATGGTAACGGAGAAGCTGATACCATTGGAATTCTTGGACCGAGCAATTCAGATCACATGAATGCAA
>ENA-OQJW01000082-OQJW01000082.1-human-gut-metagenome-genome-assembly--contig:-NODE-82-length-15979-cov-3.295105_pt1 | contig 15979 bp, 13 predicted proteins | sample MGYA00242619_ERZ504786 | MGnify/ENA primary metagenome ERZ504786 (study PRJEB26092, sample SAMD00036357) | human gut metagenome | host: Homo sapiens | study: EMG produced TPA metagenomics assembly of... | reverse complement strand
ATTGTCCAGAGGCTCAAAGGTTCGGGTCGTTTCCTTTATTCCTTCAATCCGGTCTATCGCATAGTTGGACATTTTATCGAAGTCTTTGCGTTTCGCCACCAAGAACCAGCGATTATTGTACTGTTTCAAGTGATAGGGGCTCACCACAACTGTTCTGACATCTTTACCGAATGGATGGTAATTTATTTCTATTACTTTCTTTGCTACAATAGCTTCGAATATGGGCTTGTACCATTTGTCTATACCTGTAAGGTATTGGTTGTGCTGGAAACTGACTGCCTTTTGAGTCTCACTGCCTAGTTTTGAAGTGGTATAAAGTTTCTTTTCCAGGTCATCCAGCCAGTCGAACTGAGGAACACCTTCAAAGCGTTTCATGATGGCGGCGGCTTCGAGTATACAATCCATTTCTTCTTGGGAAGGACCGGATTCGGCCATAGTCTTTGAACCGACTGCATAGCGGTAATACTTTTTATGGCCGTCTTGGATTCTGTCGATAATGACTCCGTACATCAATTCCATATCGTTCATATCGTCAAAGATTTGACGACGCTGTACTCCTTCGGCACCTTTTGAACCGCTATCACCATTCTGTCGTTCAAGTGCCATACGGCAGGCCTCGATGAGGTCGTTCATGTAGTATTTTCTGGTTCTGCTGCTAAAGCATTTGTCTAAAGCTCTGTATCGAGCCATCGCGTTTTTATTTGTTGCCATCGCCTTCTGTTTTATGACTGTTTTTTATTTTGGTACAAAGTAAAATAGCAACTGTGCATTCTTGCCGCACAGCTACTATAAATTTCACTTTTCCATGCGGAATAACACCCTGTCTGTCATGGCATAAAGTTTTCAATGTCTTCTGTCCGGATTAGTCTTTCGGGTTTATTCGTTATGTCTGGTTTCGTCTATGATTTCGCCGAATTTTTCTGCGGTTTCCTTGATGTCGGTGAACTCAGATCGTTTCATGCCGCTTAAGCCGGTACTTGTCCATTCGCTGAGGTCATCAGCAAAAACACCTTTGTTCATACGGTCCAGATAGTTCGCGGATAAACCGTCAGGCATATTTTTCAGATCCATCATGCCGATACGTTGTACAAAGTATGCATAATCGCCGTCGATGATGATGTTCTTGTGCGCTGCCATCTTATAGATTGACATCCAATGACGCTTTTTGGTGAATAGCGGAGTGTAACTTTGCGCTTTCAGAATGCTGCGTTTCAAAAGGTCCATCTTCTCTTCTTCGTTCATCTTGTTAATAGGACACTCTGCCACCTTTTGGACAGGCTCATCCTCTTCGGAATTATCCCTGCTGTAAGTATCCATTTCGTAAGAGGCTGCAGGAGCAGAAGGATACATAACAGGAACGGTGACTCCCGAATTGTCAAGTTCACAACCTGCCATTTCCAAGTCTGTAATGCTGACCATTACGGCATAGATATACATGCTGACCACCATGTGGATGGCTGGAGCAACCTCTGCATCGGGGAGTTCCGGAGCATGGTGAACGTTCTCGTTTCTCCACTTTGAAATACACTTGTAGTAGGTTTCAAAAGTGTTCAATTTCGGATTTTTGCCATGATTATAGTAGAGGTTATCTATTTCATGGAAAGTCTTTACAATGGCCACCCAACCGTCTGCACCTTTTGTAGACATAAATTGTTCTCCCTCTTTCAGGTAATAGAGTTTGCGGAGGAATGCCTCATACTTGGGCAACAATGCTGCGAATATCACTTCAAGTCTACCGGCTCGTTCTCACCACGATAGAACTTGTTCAATTGATTTGGAATCATGGTGTTCAGACCATCCAAGTTTTTCACAGTATGGGTCTTCAAGATGGCGAAAAGACAATCGAGCACTTCTTCAAGTTCACGATAGCCGTGTCCGCAAAGTTCACTGAAAGTATCTTCTAGTTTCTCAAACATCACATCTTTAAGCAACTCCTCATTATATTCAAGCACGTTACTTGTATGGAAACTTTGCCCCAGGAAGGTTACCAGCATGTTTAAGAATTCCTCATTGAATGCTTGGTTGCTGTTGAGCAGTTTCTTCAAGTTGATATACTTGCCTAACTGTGTTGCGACTTTTTTGTTGAACTCCTTTTCTACCATCTTCAACAGGCTGGAGCGAGAGTTTTCTGCGCTGAATGCCTGTTTTATGTTCGGGTCATTTCTCAACTGGCGCAGCAACTCAAGGATGATCTGGTCATTTTCGTTAAGAAAACCTTCATAAGGCTCGTTCATCATGTGGATGAGATGATCGAGATGATCAAACTCCTTCTCCCCGCCGCTAATGCCAGCAGTACTTGGAGGCGTCAGTTCGCCGTCTTCTCCTTCTAATGTGATACAGCCCTGTTCTGCCAGCTGGATACGATACTTGTCGAGGTCAATCTTTTCCAAGATGTCCAGTGGCAAAGTCTCCTTAGTATAAGGCAGGTATTTGTAGTAGAGCTTGCAGAACATGTAGAAACGTTCCAAGTCAGGATCAAGGAATTTCATTAACTGAGCAAGCAATCCGTACTGGCGGATGTAACGGTTCACCTCCTTGCGGATGAGTTCCTGTTCCTCTTCAGGTAACGGTTTCACATATTCGTTTACCAGTTGTCCTAAGATAGATGGAATGCCGGCTATCTGTTGTTCATCTCCGCAGAGCAATAAGGTTACCACCTTATCTATATCGTTCTGTGTAAAGAGTTTCCTGCGCTCGATGTCATTCTTATATTCATAGATGTTCGACGGGTTATAGTTTCCTTGCAACCAGGTCGTATCATAGTAGGGTTCGAATGCAGCCTTTATGTCTTCGTGTTTGTTTACGAAGTCGATAATCAGGGTATCTTGCTTGTCGGGATGGCAGCGGTTCAAACGACTCAGTGTTTGGATGCACTGCACACCGCCTAGCTTTCTGTCTACAAACATAGTATGGAGTAAAGGCTGGTCGAATCCGGTCTGGAACTTGTCGGCTACGACCAAGAACCTTTGATTAGGCTGTTTGAATTCGACGGCAATGCCGTTGTCTTTGATTCCGAAGCCGTTTATTTTCTCCTCTGTATATTTGTTGCCATTGATTTCTACTTCACCACTGAATGCCACAAGTGCTTTTATCTCGCCATTGTATTTCTCTTTCAACCGGCGTGTGATGGCTTGGTGGAACAATATGGCGTTGGCGCGGCTGGAAGTCACTACAATGGCTTTGGCCTGCCCTTTCATCTTTTGGGCAGAGTGCTGCATGAAGTAGTCTACCATCATATTGGCTTTGTAGTTGATGACGTATGGGTGCTGGTTCACATATTGCATCATCAAACGGAGTGCGTTCTGCTTTTCGTATTCAGGTGTGTCTTCAGGAAGGTCTATCTTGCTTACCAGCTCAAACATGGTCTGGAAGGTGGTATAGTTTTTCAGCACGTCAAGGATAAAGCCTTCCTCGATGGCTTGTTTCATGGAATAGGTGTCGAATGCCTTTCCGTTACGGCCATAGAGTGCAAAAGTCTGTGACTTTGGTGTGGCTGTGAAAGCAAAGTAACTGATATGGCCGCTATTGATGCTGCGGGCAGCTTGCAGTTCGGCCAACATTTGGTCTTGCATATTGTTCTCGGCTTCACGGCTCTCAATTCCAAACTCTTCTACTGTTTCGCGAAGTTCATTCTTGTCGGTGAGAACTTGACGCACATTGTGCGATGCTTGCTTGCCAAAGGCTGTATGCGCTTCGTCTATGATGACAGCGAAGTGTGAACCGGCAGCCTCCTTCAACTTAGGTAATGCAAAGCTGAACTTTTGTTCCGTGGAGATGATGATGCGGTGACCGCCTTCTGCTAATGCCTTTGCCAGATTACGTGAACCTTTGCGGATGTCTTTCACAGTACCGGCTACTTCTTCCATTCCCTTTATTTCATCGGCAATGTTCCGGTCGAGCACAATACGGTCGGTAATCATGATAACCGAATCGAATACCGGGGTGTTGTCTGCATTCTGAAGGTTTGCCAGCTGGAAGGCCAGCCATGACATGCTCTTTGTTTTGCCTGAACCTGCAGAGTGCTGCACGAGATAGGTTTGACCTACGCCTTTCTCGCGCACGTCGCTAATGATGTTGCGTACGCAACGCAACTGGTGATAACGGGGGAATATATAGAACGGTTCACCTTTCTTAGGTGTAATGCGTTTAATGAAATGCTGAATGAGATTTAGTAAAGAATCAGCTTGCAGCACCTCTTTCCACATATAGCAGGTCGGATAATCTCCTTCTACTTGTGGATTCACCGTTTCCTTGTTGAATGGGAGGAAGCGTGTATTATCGCCGGCCAACTGGGTGGTCATCATCACCCGGTTGTTATCCATGGCGAAATGGACCAGGCAGGTGCGAAGCATGCGGTTCTGCGGGTGACGGTTGGTCTGATATTGGTGCATGGCGTTTACCACAGTCTGACCGGTAGCTTCGTTCTTCAGTTCCAGAGTAATGATAGGCAGACCGTTTAACAGAATGCAGAGGTCGAGTTCGTTATCCTTATCGAAGCCCTGCGTGCTGTACTTCATCTGGCGAACCACGCTGAAGATATTTTTCTTGTAGAGGTGGTCAGCATCATCATCAAGGGTCATCTTCGGTTTGAAAGCTGCCAACCGGATGCGTCGGCCTTGCAGCATGAAGCCATTCTTCAACAGTGACAGCAAACTTTCACCACGATTAATTTTCGTGTTGATAGTTTCAATCACAATGTTGAGCGCATCTTGTTCGTCTGCGAAACTTTGAGTGATAAGTTTCTGCCACATAGGTTGCTCGCGCAAAAATTGTAAAAGCATATCTGAGTCCACCAACTTTTGAATATTGAAATCCTTTGGTGTGCGTTGATTGTACATCTTGCTTCCTGCAAGGTATTCTGCTATGTGTTTCTCAAAGAGAGTTTCGTTTAGTAGTTCAAACATATCGGTTCATATTTTTCGTTTTATGATTGCAAAGCTCGTATATAACCGTGCAGTGTTTCTGCACAATTTACTCTTCTATTGCATTTTCTATGTCTTCAATACTTGGCAGTTTCTCTGCCAGTGTCTTTTTCAGTACTTCATCAAGTTCATAGGTTGCTATTCCCAACGGTCGGTCGATGCCTTCAAAAGCCCATTTAACCACCGTCTCGTTTTTCGACTTGCATACCAGCAGTCCTATACTGGGGTTGTCATTGTCATCTTTCAAAAGATGGTCTGCCGCCGACACATAGAAGTTGAGTTTACCGGCAAATTCAGGCTCAAATTTCACGACTTTTAGTTCAAGCACGACATAGCATTTCAGCTTTGTATGATAGAATACCATATCCGGAAAGTAGCTGGTTCCACCAGGCATGCGAAGTTCCATCTGACTTCCAACGTATGCAAAACCTGTACCTAATTCCAGCAGAAACCGACGGATATTGTGTTCTAAGGCTTCTTCAAGCATGTGCTCATTGTATGGTTCTCGCAATGTGAGGAAATCGAAGTTATAAGGGCCTTTCAATATTTCTTGTGCCAGTTCATCTTGTGGTTGTGGCAACTTGTCGTTGAAATTGGTCTGCGCTTTTCCTCGTTTTTCATAAAGACTTGCTTTCTGCATATTCATCAGCGTGGCGCGACTCCAGTTGCCGGCAATCACTTCGTTTATATAGAATAATGCTTCGTTCACAGTCTTACTCTTTGCCATGATTTCAATGTGATGTCCCCAAGGCACAAGAGCGAATTTTTGTGGCATGGATAATTCGTCAACAAGTTGTTGGCAAATTGACTCATCATCGCTTGTATAGAATCTGAACCACTGTGCCGCATACCGCAAGTTGGTGTATGATAATCCTTTCATACCAGGAAACTCATCTCGCAAATCAAAGCTGAGCTGTTGCAAAACACCACTTCCCCATGCTTGTTCCGCTTTCATCTTTACAATGTCACGACCTAAGCTCCAATAGAACTCCAGCAGCGTGCTGTTTACTTTGATGGCGGCTTTTATCTGACTGTTTCGCAAACGAGATTTGATATCGGCAAACCATTGCTTATATTCTGCGGTTATAGCAAATTTATCTCGCTTTACGAAATGAGGTTCTTCTTCTTTATTGCTTGTTTTCATGGTCTTATGCTTTATGTGTCAGCTTACTTTTATCTTGCCTGTCACTACGTTGGTAATGAGGCTTTGTTTCAGTTCTTGAAGATAAGCAATTTTTTTCTTTTGGGTAGCGATAATGTGGTCAATCTTTGAACATTTTGTATCAAGGTAGGTGGCGATTTGTTGTTGCTCGGAAAGAGGAGGTATTGGAATCTTTGTTTTATTCATATCACCCATTGTAATGTGCATCATTGTACTTCCATGCATATCGCTCATTTTTTGATTTGTCACTGCTCTTAATAAATAATATGAATACATTTTATCCATTGATGTAGCCAGTTGCACTTTCCATATATGGTAATGATATATTGTTTTTGCTTCATTCCAAATATATGGGCCAACTGAAGCTGACCAAGCATATAGTAAATCATCCTTATCACAATACTTATCGGGTTCTAGTTCCATATTTGAATAGTACCACGAATCATTTGTGAAGAAGTTTCCAACACGAAGTACCTTGTATTTTCCACTTGGTAGCAATTCGTTTTGTGAATACGCACGTCCGTTTATAAGTCTTAAGAAGAAACGTAAACAGGCGATGTCCCAGTGCATAGGAATATTACCAATCCAGTTTACACCACTGTCTTTTAGTGGCGTATTTGGATTCAATCCCCGTGTCACGGCACGAGTGATAAGTGATTGTTTAAGTTCACCAAGATATTCTATTTTCTTTTCTGCCTTAGCAATCATCTTGTCAATCTTCTCGGTCTTGACATCAAGGTAGGAGGCAATGGATTGCTGTTCGGATAACGGAGGAACAGGGACTTTTAATTTTCTGATTATATCTTGGCTTATATTAGGTTGTCCACCTCCAAATGATGATAATAGTAATTCTTCTTTAGCTATGATAAATGAATAAAAAGTATACTTTGGGCATATTCTTTTAGATGGTACAATTATACAACAGGCTTGATTGGTTGCTGTCTCTATATCAAGTAAACCAACTTTACCAATTGTTGCTCCATACATTGCAATCACAACAGAATGAATAGGATAGAACTTCATTTTGCATTCATCTACAGCTTTTGGGGTTATTTTCTTACTTGTTTCAGTTATCAATCCATTATTTAAATCACCTGTTTGAAGCCAGTTGAGACCTTTTTCTGAATAATAGTCTTCACGCGAGGATAATGGCGTTGTACCACTTCCTATTATTGGATGTACACGTGATATCTTTATCGCCTCCCAATGATTGGGTATTTCTCCAATCCATTTCACTCCACTATCTTTATAAGCATCATATTTCTTCATCATCCCTCTTTTTAATCATTCAACAATGAAGATAATTCCTGTTCTTCATCTTCTTCAAGTGCCCGAATATCCGCAAGGATATCCTCTACTGAGCGTAGCGGCTGATATTCATAAAACAGTTTTGAAATAGGGAACTCGCAACCTATCTTATCTTTCTCTCTATCCATCCATGCGTCAGGAGCAAAGCGAAGGACTTCGTTTTGAAAATACTCTTGAATATCCGTCTTGAATGGAATCGATTCATAGTCACGCAAATTAGTGTCAGCGACCAAGTCGCTGTTATCATCAAGTGGTATGACATGAACCTCGGGGGCAGTTTCAGACACTTCACCAAAGAAGGTGCGACAATCTTTGATAAGTTTTGCGGTAGTCTTTATCTTTTTTGACTCCAAGTAAGCAAAGAACTCAGCATCGGTGCGCTCTGTATCAATATCGTCCAACGCAATGATGTTTGCCAAAGCTTCGCTCTGTTTCTTTTCATCGAGCGCAGCATATTTTGTCTTCACATCCTTGTATATAAGACGGAGAGGACGTTCAACGGTAATATAAGTATAGAAGAAATCATCCTTATCCATAAGTTTTGCATTGTCGCAAGTCTCAAAAGCATGGTAGATACGACCTATTTCACTTCGACCGTAATCGCTGACCAAGACATTTTTCATACCGAGGTTCTTGCGCATAGGCTGTACGTACTCGTCTTTAGCTGCATTTATCAGTAGCACTTTATTCTTGTGGCTTTCGGGTTTCTTGTTATCAAATATCCAAAGGTAGGTAGCGATACCTGTGCCATAGAACAAACCACCGGGCAAAGCAATGATAGCGTCAAGTAAATCATTGTCAAGCATGTGCTTGCGAATATTGCTCCAGCCGGAACCTGCACCACCGTTAAACAATGGTGAGCCATTAGAGAGAATGCCTACACGACTGCCTTTGGGGTCCATCTTATGGAGCATGTGCAAGGTGAATAGTAACTGACCATCGCTTTTGTCGGGCAGTCCCGGAGCAAAGCGGCTGTTTTTATCTTCCGCTTCGGCAGAAACGGAGTCGTATTCACGTTTCCAGTCCACACCGTACGGAGGGTTCGCCAGCATAAAGTTGAACTTTTGGTCGCGGAACTCATCGACAAGAAGCGTGTCACCTACAGCGATGCCCTTTGCTTCGTCCCCTTTCATGATGATATCACTCTTGCAGAGTGCGTATGTTTTGTCGTTTAATTCCTGACCAAACAGGTTGACGGTTACATCCACTCTACGCTCCTTTGCTGTTTCTTCTATGGTGTCCTTGGTCAATGTCAGGATGCCGCCTGTACCACAGCAGGGGTCATACACAGAGATTATCTTCCCATCTTGGTAAATCTTATCTTCTTGGCCGAGCAAGGTAATCTCCGTCATCAAGCGGACGATGTCACGAGGAGTATAGAACTGACCGGCACCGATACCTACAGATTCTTTTGCGTAACGAATGACAATTTCGAAAACAGTACCCATCATGTGGTTGTCTACTTTGTCGGGACTGAGGTCGATGTTCAGTACAAAAGCTTTAGTCACTTGGAGCAGCAGGTTCTTGCGGGCAAGGTTTGAGAAGATGTCGCTCAGGCTTGCGTTTTCACCTTTACCGGTGAAGTTTTTCAGAATCTCACGGATGTTTGGACTGAAACCTTTAAGGTAGGTCTTAAAGTTGTTCGTCAAGTCGGCAGGAACTGTTATCAACTTAGAGAGTGACAGACCACTCGTGTTGTAGAATTTGTAGCCGGCAGCATCCATGAGCATCGGCATCATATTGTCGATATCCTCTTGTGAGGTCTGACCAAGTTCTTCAAGCTGCTTCATGTTAGTTGCCACAAGGGCCTCTGAACCTACAAGTACGCAGTCCAGACGGCGGAGGAGAGTGAACGGAAGAATTACATCCTCCACGTCCTTATTGTCATATACATTGCGAAGGAGCTCCTTCACGTTCCATATCATCTGACCTAATTCTTCTGCTGTCATATTGGATTTTTCATTGTTCGTTTCTAGTCATATTGTGTATAGTCTTTTACTCAAATACAAAAATAGTGGATTATTCTCAAATTCTTTTCTCGTTGACTAAAAATCTATTTCCGTTTACCAATGTCTTTTTCCAAGTTGCTTCTTGGGCATAGCTAAGACTTTTTATACGGATGACTAATCTTTTTATACAGCATACTAAGACGCCCCATTGCAATAGGATATACGTCCTGCTGTCGTAGGATGTAGTAAACATTTGTATAAAAAGCCTTAATAATACGGAAGAAAGGCTTTATATCTGTGATGAAGTTTTAGGGGATCAGCAACGAACTGTCTCCATAGCTCAGGAACCTGAAATCATGTTCCAAAGCATAGTCATAAATCTTTCGCCAGTTTCCTCTCACAAAGGCAGAAACCAATAGCAGTAATGTACTTTGTGGTTGATGGAAATTGGTGACCATTTTCCGGACTATTTTGTATTGATATCCCGGTGCGATGATAATTTGAGTACTGCTATGCAACGCTTCCATTTCGTGGCGGTGCAGATAATCCAGAATTTGTTGCAGGGCTTCCACTGGAGTCAGTTCATTCTTATCTTCATAGGGCATCCATTGCTGTACGTGCAATTCGTTTTGGGCGGCATCAGGGTTATGGTGGATAAGGACCCCGATATAATAAAGACTTTCCAGGGTGCGTACAGAAGTGGTTCCTACCGCAATGGCTTTTCCATTATGGGCGATTAGTTTTTCAATGGTATGCTTGCTTACAGAAATGTATTCCGTATGCATCTCATGTCCCTCTATCTCTTCACTTTTTACGGGCTTGAAAGTACCTGCGCCTACGTGTAAAGTCAGTTCCTCACGGTCAATTCCCCGTTCGTCCAGCGCTGCCAGTACTCTTTCCGTAAAATGAAGCCCTGCGGTAGGAGCGGCAACGGAACCTTTTATCTTTGAATAAACCGTCTGATAAGTTTCCTTGTCACTTTCTTGTGTTTCACGGTTCAGGTAGGGAGGGATGGGCAGTTCACCTATTACTTCCAACAGGTCGGCAAATGTGATTGAATCATCATCCCATGAGAAATCAATCCAATGACTGGTTCCCCTACACTCTCCACGGGTGGCGGACAGGACAATTTGCTTTCCTTTCACATCCACCACGCGGCTTAACGTACCTTTTTTTCCATTTTTTCAGATTACCTATCATGCATAGCCAGCTGCACCGGCGTGTTTGTTGAAAACTTAGCACATAGTCATTGGGCTGGATAGGTTCCAGACAGAAGACCTCTATCAATGCCCCTGTTTCTTTACGGAAATGCAGACGCGCTTGAATTACTTTGGTATTATTGAATATCATCAATTCTCCGGATTCCAAATATTGCGGCAAAGAAGTAAAGACATCTTCGTTCACCTCACCGTGGCGGTAAACTAACAGTTTGGACTGGTCGCGTGTGGCGAGGGGGAATTTGGCGATCCGTTCATCGGGTAGCGGGTAGTTGAACTCACTTATTTTGATATGTTTGGTATCTTCCATCTGAATCTATTTCTTTTTCTGCGCAAAAGTACCGATATTTGCGCTAACTAAAAAAGAAAAGAGTATGAAAATAGGAGATAAAGTCCGTTTCCTTAGTGAGGTAGGGGGCGGTGTTGTGACAGGATTTCAAGGAAAAGACATGGTCTTGGTAGAAGATGCCGATGGTTTTGATATTCCGATGCCCATAAAAGAGTGTGTGGTTATAGACACGGATGATTATAACATGAAGCGTAAACCCGTAGCTCCGGCTCCTAAACAGGAGGTTGTCAGTGCAAAGGCAAAAGGAGCGTCAGTCAAGGTACGTCAGGATGAAGAGGAGGATGAACGTCCCATTACTTATCGTCCGGCTGAGCGAAAAGGGGGGGATATCTTGAATGTGATGCTTGCTTTTGTACCACAAGATCTCAAGGCCATTTCAGCAACGGCATTTGACTCGTATCTTATTAACGACAGCAATTTCACATTGTACTTTACTTATCTTACTGCCGAAGGAAGTAACTGGCGGGTACGTAGCCATGGCACGGTGGAACCGAATACTAAATTCTATATAGAGGAATTCGAGAAAAGCGCTTTAAATGAATTGGAAAGGGTGGCGGTGCAGTTCATCGCTTTCAAGGATAACAAAAGCTTTTTGTTCAAGCCTGCCGTATCGGTAGAACTACGTATAGATACAGTGAAGTTTTATAAACTGCATACTTTCCGTGAGAGTATTTTCTTTGAAGAACCGTCACTTATTTATGATATTGTGAGAGATGATGTTCCGGTGAAACAGGTTTTTGTTTCAGCGGAGGATATAAAGGATGCATTGCTACAGAAAAAAGAACCGGAACCGCAAATGGCAAAACAACCACAACCCAAGAAGGTGAAGAGTGAAATTGTAGAGATTGATCTCCATGCTCACGAGTTGCTGGATACGACTGCCGGTATGAGCAACAGCGAGATATTGAATTATCAATTGGATGTTTTCCGCAAGACATTGGAAGAATACAAGAACAAGAAGGGACAGAAAATTGTCTTTATTCATGGTAAGGGAGATGGTGTGCTACGCAAATCTATCTTGCAGGAGTTGAAATATAAATATAAAAACTATGAAAGTCAGGATGCTTCGTTCCGTGAATATGGTTTCGGGGCTACGATGGTGATTATTCACTAAAAGTCTTTCATTCATACAGATTGTAATATGACAACATTGAAAGAATTTTTGAAGACGGATCGTTTCGCTACCTGTACGGGAGTGGAACTTCTTGAAATAAAGCCGGGTTATGCCCGTGCGCGTATGGAAGTGACTGATCGTCATCTGAACGGAGGAGGGGTATGCCAAGGGGGAGCTTTGTTTACATTGGCAGATTTGGCTTTTGCCGCTGTGGCGAACAGCCGTAAGAAGCTTACACTTTCCGTGAATGCCAATATCACTTTTCTCCGTCCCGCCAAACTGGGTTACGTGTATGCCGATGCTACTGAGGTGTTCAATCATCATCGCATTCCTTTTGTCGAGGTGAAGATAACAGATGAACAAGGAGAACTGATAGCTATATTTACTTCATCAGGCTATCGTAAAGAATCAGATTTGCCGGTAGATACGTTAGAGTGATTCACGAGAATAAAAAAGCCTGTTACCGTTTTTCGGCAGCAGGCTTTTTAATGGTTATCGGTGAAGATAATGTTTCGTTATCCTATCCTTCTTTTACTTTAGCTTTTCCTATTCTTCCCGGTTCTACAAACAGATATTTGTAGCCTACACGAATACTTGCCAGATGCAGTGTTTTTAAATGTGCGCGGCGTACTAGCAGAGCGGTCATTTCATGAATACGCCCGTCAACATAGCCTATCATCTCACTTTCTGTTGTGTTTTCAGAGCCGTAAGTACCTGCTCCTTGAACAATCATAAAAGGTGATTCGGTACCTGCTTTATCCATACCGATAGCAATAGCCACATAAATCCACATAGGACCATGAGCAACTACTTTACGTGCTGTGGCTGTGCGGCTTTCGCCTTTTGTCAGTGTCTTGTGGCAACAGCCTTCTATGGATTTGATTTTCTTTCCCAAATCATATACGGTTACTTTGTCATCGGCGGCATCCAAAGGTTGCTCGAATAAAATTGTGTCTTTTTTGTCCGGATAGCTGATGTGATAACATTCATATTCCGGTTGCATTCCTCTAGGTTCATCATCGCCCACGGAACCTGCTACAAGTTTAACTTCAAGAAAAGAGCCGTTCAGGGCGGTTTCATATACCGCATCCGTCAAAGCGGCGTTACTGGTTAATTCTAATTCTTTCATAAGTCAAGGTTTTTAATAAGTTTCTCTCATAACATTAGGTGGAAAGAAAAGTTCGAAATAGTTTGATAAGGAACAAAAACGGGTGTTAATAGATGAAATAAGGAGATTGGTCGATAACTCTTGTCTCAATGATAATAAAGCTTTAATTTTACTTGTAGGAAAAAGAAAAAGTTTGAGAATCAAGATTGAGTAGAAGAAAGGTGGACGGATTATTAGTTTGTCTGGATAGAGGGATCGATATGGTTGTAGGAAGGATATGAAGAAGCAGTTTTATAAATACGTTAATAATAAGTTTGTTAGTAAATAAGGTCGGATGAGGCTTTGTTTATAAGGAAAACGCTCGTTGTGAAACGGGCGTTTTTGATTTTGTATCAGTATGTGTTTAAAAGTAAATCCTACAAAAAACGTTCTATTCGGTGAAGAATAGAACGTTTTTTTATAGAATGGAATGAAGTTTACAAACGATAGTCGGCTAAATCATCTGCTTTTATTTTACGGATGAAATTGAAATGTTTTTCTATTTCAGCTTCTGCATAGTTTACATATACATGGGCTGACTTGGCGAACAATTCAGGTGCTTTTGTCGCATCTTGGATAAGAAGATGTGACATGATGCATACGGCAGCCATTTCATAAAGACGGCGTGCAACGAAATCAAGCAACTCTTGATTCTGGGCCTCTTTTACTGCATTAGTGCATGCGTCAAATTTGTTGGCCATTTCTTTCACACGGTCCATCAGCGGTTGCATTTCTTCACTGCAAGGAATAGCCTCGTAATTACGTAAGGTTGCGATATAAGAACCGTTGGTTACATAACGGATAGCGGCTACAGTCTGCAACTGGGTCGTTCCTTCGTAAATGCTGGTGATGCGTGCGTCGCGATAGATGCGCTGGCAAGCATATTCCATCATGAAACCTGAACCACCGTGAATCTGGATACAATCGTATGCATTTTGGTTGGCATATTCAGAGTTCATACCCTTGGAAAGCGGAGTAAAACTGTCTGCTAGCTTGGCGTAGACTTTTTGTTCCTGACGTTCTTCAGGAGTCAGTTTGCGTTCGCGGGCAATATCATCCAATGCTTTGTAAATATCCACATAGCGTGAAGTCTGGTAAAGCAATGCACGGCCTGCATCCAGTTTGGCTTTCATGATAGACAGCATGTCATATACTGCTGGGAAATCGATGATGGCTTTTCCGAACTGCTTACGTTCTTTGGCGTATGCCAGTCCTTCGTTGTAAGCGGCTTGTGACAAACCTACTGACTGGGCGGCGATACCCAGACGCGCACCATTCATCAAGGCCATTACGTATTTAATCAAACCGAGCTTACGGTCACCGCAAAGTTCGGCTTTCGCGTTCTTGTAAACCAGTTCGCAGGTAGGAGAGCCGTGGATACCTAATTTATTTTCGATGCGGCGTACATCTACACCTCCTTCGTTTTTGTCATAGATGAACATAGACAAACCACGTCCGTCTTTGGTTCCTTCTTCGCTACGTGCCAATACCAGGTGAAGATTAGCGTCACCGTTAGTGATGAAACGTTTCACACCGTTCAGACGCCAGCAGTTGTTGGCTTCATCGAAAGTAGCTTTCAGCATTACTGACTGAAGGTCGGAACCGGCATCGGGTTCGGTCAAGTCCATAGACATGGTTTCACCCGCACAAATACGGGGAATGAAACGGCTGTGCTGGTCTTCGTTACCGAACTCATACAGCGTTTCGATACAGTCTTGCAAAGACCAGATGTTTCCGAATCCCGCATCGGCAGCGGCAACAATTTCCGCGCACATGGTGTACGGGGTGATGGGGAAGTTCAAGCCACCGAAACGACGAGGCATGGTCATACCGTTCAGTCCGGCTTTTACCATAGCGTCGAGGTTCTGCTTGGTTCCTGAAGCATATTCCACACGTCCGTTTCCACAGTGAGGACCTTCTTCGTCTACCCCTTCGGCATTGGGAGCGATAGTTTCACCTGTAATCTCACCTGTGATCTCCAGAATCTTATCGTAAGAGTCCATTGCATCGGCATAATCCTGCGGTGCATAATCGAACTCGTCTTTATCTCTATAGTCGCGCTCTTTCAGTTGGCAGATGCGCTCCATCATCGGATTGTTCAAGTGATACTTGAGTTCCGGTATATCGGTATAAAAGTTTGCCATTACTTACTGTTCTTTTTATAATACTTAATCAATTTCGGAACGACTTCTTCCACAGTGCCGTTAATCACATAGTCGGCAATGGTGTTGATCGGAGCGTTCGGGTCACTGTTTACAGAGATGATGATACCTGCATCCTGCATACCTGCGATGTGCTGGATTTGTCCGGAGATACCGCAAGCGATATACAGTTTGGGACGGACGGTTACACCCGTCTGACCAATCTGGCGGTCATGGTCTGCATAACCTGCATCGACAGCTGCACGGCTGGCACCCACTTCGGCGTGAAGTTCTTTGGCCAGTTCGAACAATTTGTCAAAACCTTCTTTAGATCCCATTCCGTAACCTCCGGCAATCACGATAGGTGCGCCTTTCAGGTTATGTTTGGCTTTTTTCTACATGGCGGTCGATGACTTTTACTACATAGTCTGTTTCAGGAACAAACTTGGCAACGTCGTGGTTCACCACTTCTCCCTGGTAGCTTTCATCCAGAATCTCTTTCTTCATCACGCCTTCGCGAACGGTCGCCATCTGCGGACGGTGCTCGGGGTTGACAATGGTTGCAACGATGTTACCACCGAAGGCGGGACGAATCTGATACAACAGATTTTCGTAAGTGATGCCATTTTTCTTGTCTTCGTGGGTACCGATTTCCAACTGGGTACAGTCG
>ENA-OQJW01000081-OQJW01000081.1-human-gut-metagenome-genome-assembly--contig:-NODE-81-length-16177-cov-3.001184_pt1 | contig 16177 bp, 17 predicted proteins | sample MGYA00242619_ERZ504786 | MGnify/ENA primary metagenome ERZ504786 (study PRJEB26092, sample SAMD00036357) | human gut metagenome | host: Homo sapiens | study: EMG produced TPA metagenomics assembly of... | reverse complement strand
TTCTTTGAAGGTTACGCAACGCGCAGAAGGATAATGCAGTAGATAACTAACTAAATCGTAACCTATTACTATCAAGAGCGATTAACCTACGCTCATTTCCAATAAATTACACTCTTTTCGTAACTTCACGTTGCAAAGATACGATATACTCTGATAAAATGCGTACATTTGCAGCCATAAATAAAGTTGAATTATGAAAATAGGAATTATAACAGCCATGAGTTCCGAGCAGAAACAAGTAACGCAACTGCTCGAAAACAAGAAAGAATACACCGAAGGTCCTTTCCAATATACTGAAGGCAGCATTAGAAATAATACCATTATCCTGATGAAATGCGGAATAGGTAAAGTGAACGCTGCTGCCGGTACTGTAGAACTGATCCGTACCTTCCAGCCCGACTGTGTCATCAGCACCGGTGTAGCAGGAGGTATAGACAGCTGCCTGAAAATAATGGATGTTGTGGTGAGCCGACAAATTGTATATCATGATGTATGGTGTGGAGAAGGCAATGTGTATGGACAGATACAAGGACTTCCCGCCCGATTCGAAGGTAATGCTACATTGTTTGATTGCGCCATGTCACTGGATACTCCGACCGCCATTCATGGAGGCCTGATATGCAGTGGAGACAAATTTATCACCGACCGTTCCGAACTTAACGACATTAAAGAAAAGTTCCACGAAGGGCTGGCAGTAGATATGGAATCGGGAGCCATCGCCCAAATCTGTTATATATATAAGGTACCGTTCATCAGTTTCCGTATCATCAGCGATACGCCGGGAGCCGACAACCATTGGGAACAATACACAAATTTTTGGGAGACTATAGCCGACCGTTCCTTCGAGGTCACTCATACCTTCCTTTCCTCATTACCAGCTAATTTATAAAAACGAATAATATGAAAACAATACCCAGTTTTACCATTGATCATATCCGCTTGCTTCGCGGTATCTATGTATCCAGAAAAGACGAAATGGGCAGTGAAACGGTCACCACCTTTGACATCCGCATGAAAGAACCTAACCGGGAACCTGCTTTGGGACAAGGAGCCTTGCATACTATAGAGCATCTAGCTGCCACCTACCTACGTAACCACCCTATATGGTCTGACAAAATTGTCTACTGGGGACCGATGGGATGCCTCACTGGCAACTACCTGTTGATGAAAGGCGAATTTAAAATCAGAAGATATTGTAGAACTGATGCAGGAAACGTTCCGCTTTATAGCCAATTTTGAAGGCGAAGTTCCGGAGCCGCCCCTAAAGATTGCGGTAACTACTTGCTTCATGACCTGCCTATGGCCAAATGGGAGTCGGCCAAATATCTGCATGAAGTATTGGAACACATGACAAAAGATAATCTGTATTATCCTACTAAAGAGTAATTCTCTACAACAGAACAGTAGAAACGTAATAACAGAAAATAGAAAAGCCGCTCTCTGAAAAGAAAGCGGCTTTTCTTTAAGTCCTTTTTCAATAGAGATTGAATTACTTACGTAATCCTAATGCTTTAACAATAGCACGATATCTTTCGATATCACGATTCTTCAGGTAGTTCAACAACGCACGGCGTTTACCTACCAAAGTTGTCAAAGCTCTTTCAGTGCTATAATCTTTTCTGTTGAGCTTCAGGTGCTCAGTCAGGTGAGAAATACGGTATGAAAACAAAGCTATCTGCGCTTCAGCTGAGCCAGTATCAGTGTTAGACTTTCCGTACTTTTCAAAGATTTCTTGTTTTTTAGCTGCATCTAAATACATAATTCTTAGATTTTTTGATATATAAAATTTTCATTTAGCGGGTGCAAAGATAGACATTATCTTTTATATCACAATGAATTAGAGCGATTTATTTTTTAAATAATCTTCTATCTCTTTTACTGTCGCATCTTTCAGCAACACCTTTTTGTCCTTATCCAACAGATAAAGAGCAGGCATCGCTTTCAAATCATAGCATTCTTCGGTCAGTACCGTCAATTCTTTATCATAGCTGTTGATCCATCCATCAGGAATTTCATTCTGGTGTTTCGTCCATACTTCACGGTCTTCATCGGGATAGAAAGCAAGAATTTTCACTTGTTTCATGATGTGGGGACTGTTCAATACAGCAGAGGTCTTCATTGTCGCCAGTGTTTCGGCACAACCATGACAATCCGGATTATAGAATAACAATAAAGTGTAAGGAGTGCAGATATCACGCATACGTTTCTGCATTCCCGAAGGCAAGGTATAAATAAAATCAGCGGCAATACTGCCCACCTTGTTCATACCAATCAATTTCAAATCATGTTGGGCACGGCTCCGAGCAGCCTCATCGGTCAGCGAAGAAGCAGACAGAAAACGGCAGACAGGCTCATAAAGCTCCTCATTCCGAAGGGGAGGAATTCGGATCAAACAAGTATCTGCGGAAAATTTCCACAAAATAACCAAACATTTTTTTCTCCTGCGAAGCCTGCTGCATAATCCGGATTAAACAACTGTCCGACAGGGAAGATGGCACACGGTTCAATAAGTCCATGTAATCTACCAAAGCTTGTTCTGTGATATCCGGTACATGAATATAGGCGGTATCCTTAAAATTAAAATGATCCCAGTAATGCTGTACCATAAAGTTCAGCCGGTCTTCCGGGATTGCAACATAATAGGGACCTCCGGCAAAGTGAAAGTCAACGATTTATTATCATCATTCACAGATAGAGATTTTGTTTTTTGCCATCACAAGCGATAAGCAAAAAACAGCACAAGACTCCGATCCATATATCAGTTTTTCTCATACGCTTTTAATTAGGCATTGCACCTTTTACAAAAGTAGAAGGAATTCTCTGAAAAGCCAAATTACTTCGAAATTACTTTATCTCAGCCAGCCACTCATGAAATCCATTGTGAGGGGTATAATGTAATACATATTCCGTTTTGCTGTAGCTGATAATATTTTCGTGCGAAATCCGGCTTACATCCACTTCTGCTTTTGCCAGCCACAAAGTATCCTCCATGACATAACGCCCTAAGGACACTCCCAGCATCATCTGGCTCAGGTAGAAAGCAGACTGTTCATAGGCATACCACTTTCCATCCTGTTCCCAATAGATATATATCAAGTCGGAATTGCTCAGCTCCCTTTCTAATATGGTCACTACCTCTCACATAGGAGTTGGTGGTAATCGTTTTTAATCAATATCATCTCAGTGTCTGAACACAGGGCAACAAACCACGGACCGTTCAGCAGTTTGTTCAGGTCTACTTCTACCTTGTCTAACATAACACCGTAGAAAAAACATGCCTCTTTCAGTTTCAAGGCCGCCTCACTAAGTTTGCTTAAGGATTTGGCGGAACGATGGTAAGCATACCAGCGCCCTTCCTCTTCATACAGATAAACTTCCGATTTACTACATGATTCTTTGTCCATTATTTCCAGTAGGTTGTTCATACTATTTAACATCTTTTACACAACGAACTTTTAGATCAGCATCAGTAGCATGGACAGTTACATTGGTTCCTTGGAACCAAAAACCATAAGAAGACCTATAAGCACCATTTGCTTTACTTCCTGAATAGTCCGTGCGGCAGGTAACATAACCACTCAACAGATTGTTTGCGCTCATCAGACCCAGTTCTTTCTGATTAGGCATTCGCCAAATTCCTTTATCAGTTTTTCCGCTATCCTCATAATAGTATTTACAAGGATCATATTCCGGTCTTTTCTTATTCTTAATCGTATAATAATTATTATTCCATCCACCATCTTTTGTTTTAGATAGTCTTTAGACACTTGTATCCGTGAAGACAATCCATTGATTTCATCACGCTCCAAATGGATATCTATAGTTTCTGTAGTCCCTTTGGTTGCAGTCAAACCTGTCAATGTAAATATATTGTCACTATACTGATAGAATTTATTCGCTTCGTACAGTCCGTCGTCTGATGCCAACGTACGCACACAGCGAACCAAATTCGCATGTTGCCAACCGGTATTAACCTCTTTATTACTTGTGGACAACCCTTCTTCAGCCCAAAAAAATGCTATTGGTACCGGTAGAAGCCGTGAAATAGTGATATTTAGCATTCTCTTTGTCATTATCATTGAGCGTGCTCATTTTAGCCCTAAACAAGCGGGCGTCCGGGTCAACGCTATTCAATGCACCCTCGCCATACCACAATCCGCGATACTGATCAACAGAGGCCATATACCATTTTACCTCATTAGCTTCAATCGTGCCGTTTCCATTCAAATCCCGGTTACGGCTCATACATGCCCGTACCGCCTGTTGGTACATGGGTTGCCTCCCGTCTGCCGGTACAATCATATTAGTGTCCGGATACCATGATTTTTCCTTGTTGCTTTGTACGGCACTGTTACGGGCATTCCAAGCATTAGGATTCTTGTGCTCACCCAAATTATTCTTATTCAAATAATAAGCAGTAGACAATTCTTCCTCGGTTATATTCTCCGTTCCATAAGGATAACCATTGAAACCGAAATGATAGAACGTAGTAATGGAACGCTGAGAAAGACTGTAACGCACTTTTGCATAAAGACTCTTCCTGTCCGTGCTCACCGACAACTGATTGGCAATAAGTATGGTACGAGGCGCACAATTGGAATAGACAGTCCATGATTTCCCTTTATAATAGTTTTCGTCCACGAAACAGGTGTAATAAGCGTATCCATCATTTGAGAATACTTCATCTTGATTGCTATCCGCATTTTCGTATAATGCCTTCAACATAAAGAACACATTAACCCAAGATGCGCCATATTTATTTGCATACTCATTATTGTCACCCGGATATTTGGCAACGGTGGTTAAACTCTGTCCTGAAATTCTGTTTTTAGAAACATTGCGTACAAAACGCAGCCATCCATAATCATCCTCTCCATTAAAAAGGCTCTGCCCGCTTATCGGACGGATTGTTCCTCCATCAAACGTAGCCAATTGTACATCACCTTCGGCATTAAAGATTCCCCCATCGGTAACATACAAATTCTCCGTATAACCGAAAGGTGTTGAGATTCTTACTATATATCCTTTTCCCGCCTCTTTCAGCGTCTTTATATTTTCCCGAGAGAATGTCAGCACTCTGGCCTCATAATGAGCGTCCAAATCAAAAGACTCTCCTCCTTCACTGTCAATCACCAATCCTTCCACATAGGGGTTGTCTCCCTCGACTTCCGCTTCCACTTTGATATCCTCGACACCGTTTACTTTCACCTTATATTTATAAGAGTAATTCCGGCGTATATTGAAGTCTTCAAGACTTCCGGTATTACTGAAGTTGCCAAAATGGATAGCATACGAAACCTCCCCGATAGTGGTGCCTTTCTTATAATTTCCACGAATCACGATATAGGAAGAATTATCCGGTGCATTATCGAACGATTTCACGTCATCCGTATAGGTATTCGTTTCACGATCCTTCCACATCTTTATCTCACCTCCCCGATAGGAACGGATATTCTCGGGAAGATAAAAAGTTAACGTTTCCCCGGCCATACCAGAATAAGATGACTCGACATCTGCGGTAGTAGCGTCAGCTGTACCATTCACCAACTTTCCACCGACAGCCACATTATGCAATTCATACGTACTGGGAGTGAAAGTTACTCCGTTACCGGCCTCGATGGTAAATGTATTCTTCGCCAATATTCTGTACAGTCTTATAACGTTGCTTTCGCTTATAACACCGGCTCCATTGGTTCCGGCAGTAATTGTAACAGCCTTGCCCCCATTCAGATAACCGGACATCATGAACTGTCCGTCGGTAGGATTAGGGGAAATAATGTGGCTGGCATTACCATACTGGCGTTTAAAGTCTATTGCAAGGAACTCGTCTCTTGTCAATGAGGAACCTGCCACATCCGCTTCATCAATTCCCGTCAATTTATTTTTGTCTGCGTCATCCAAGTAATAAATTGTACTGTTCAAGTTGGCAAGAGCATAGATATACGCTTCACCGGTTATTGCCTTTACAGTAACGGTTTCCGGTCCGGGAGTCGGTATAGGACTCGACTCTGTAGCCACCAGCTTTTTATATCCTGTCAGTTCTCCTGCCGCATTAAACACATAAAAGTGTAAATCATTCAACCTGTTTTCAGCAGTACTGGCGCGCGAAACAATCACTTCCTGATTGGTCTGCAACTGACAATTCAACTGCAAAATCACCTCTTTATTCTCTTCACCGGCAGAGTAAGCTATTTCCTCTTCCGAGCAAGCCCCCACGCCTATCAGTAACGAAAGGCAAAGCGCCATATATTTCAGTTTATTTTTCATATATAGTATCCTCCACAGATTATTTTCTTACATCACCGCCACCGTCACCAAAATCCAATTCGCCATTATCAACCTCTATCCAATCCATTACTTGATATTGAAGTTCTGCATCTATCTCGATCGTACTCAGTTTAATATTGAACAGGTATGAATGGTTACGGATTACATCAAATATATCTCCATCTCCATTCGTCCGGAATTTAATAGTTCCCACTTTGGTTTTGTTATGATAGGTATAATGAACCGTCAATGAAATTTCATTCCCACCTGTAGTATTCACCTTTTCCGGCAGATAAATTTCATTTTCATATGCTGTCGTCACCTGCAAGCCGTCATAAGTAATAGTCTGATTCTGTGCTCCGGCAGGAATAGAAGGATATATATATTGAACCGTTTCCACCGGATTTGGAGTTTCCGTTGAAACACAATAGCCTTTGTCGTTGGCATTGTTCACTATTATCTTTGTGATAGTGAATCCTTGATATCCATCCTGCATATTCACCCAAATGCCCACCTTTGCTACAGCACGATAAAGGTTGCAAGCCAAGTCCACTCCCGTACCGGGTACAGCTGTCAAATTGCTGCTTCCCCACATCGGGATAGCTCTTTCTGCAAGTTTCCAAGGTATCGTAGATCCACCATAATGATAAACCAATTCTTTATAAACTTTGGCGATATTACTTCCTTTCTTTGTTTCCAGAAAATTACGTATAGCCGCTCCGGTCGTATAAGACGCTATCTTATTGTCTTTCAAGTTAGCCAGAACAACCAGTTTCACTTGTTCGCCGCCGACCGTTCTCAACATGGTTCCTTCCAGCTGACGAGTATAATAGTTGTCACCTTCAACAGGATTGCCTAGTTTCAAATCCTGTACTTGATACAAAAAGTTATCATTTGCATCAACGACCAATACATATACATCATCCGCAGTCATGGCACTTTGTTCCACTGTGGTATAATCTAAATCACCTGGTTCGCTTGCGGCCCGTCCGCCGAAATTGGAGAATGCCAGTGTAAGGCGTACCGGTACCTTCCCGCCATCCGTAGCCTTTGCCACCTCCTCGTCCTTTGCACACGACGATAGGTACAAGCCGCAGAGCACCGCCATTAGTATATATGATAACCATCTTTTCATAGATTCTATTTTTTTGTTCGTTGTTACATATCCATCTCGTTGAAGCGTACCACCCAGTCATTGATAATGATGCTGGTGTTAATCCACTTCATGTTCTCGTCCAGGAAGAAAGTCATGTTGTATTCGTCCTGACGATCCAGATATTCCTGCTGGGTCATGTCGTGACCTTCGGCCTCGGTGAGCAATAGGTATTTTACCAAGGGGATGGAGAGTACGGTCTCGCCCGTATCCTTGTTGGTGATGGACAGGCGCGGATTTTGATCCACCATCAGTCGGCCTACGGTAATCTGGGCAATGGCCACGCTGATATTGCTATCCTCAGTATCGCCCTCGGCACGTGCGCCTTTTGTGTCCATGTCCGTGCTTCCTTGAACGCGGTAATAGGGATAATATGTTAATGTTTCGTCTTTCAACAGCTTGTTGTCATAGTTCATCAGGCCGTTGTCGTCCGTAATCGTGAATTCAAAGTTATCGACATCTACAGTCACTCCGTCCATTTGCTGGAGAATGATGCGGATGCTGTTGGTATTCTTCACCAACGGCACTGTCACCACCTGCGAGGTGGCAGCCCTGGAAAAGGATTGCTTGGTCACTTTGCCGTGCCACAACGAAGAAAGCTTGCTGTTAACGATAGCCGTTCCGTCTTCCGCACGGCTATACATTCTGTCCATCTTGCATTGCAGCTCGTCCATCGAGGATTCCCCCGCGGTAACCAAAGGTACCGAGAATGAAGCTTCGTTATTCAAGCCCGCCCAAGTGATAAGATGATAGTCACCTGGTTCCAAATCTACTTTCATGGTATATCCGTCTTCACCCAAAACGTCACCTTCTTCCGTCTTCTGATACACCAATTTGCCGTTATCGTCAAAAGCATAAAGCGTAACAGTCCCCACCTCGCGTGAGAAAGCATCGGCATACTTCATGTTATAATCATATTTGAACTTCACTCTGTACTCTACAGAGCAATCCACATCTTCTTCATCGAGTATGCTGCCGCACGACACAATGGCACTTCCCAATGTCATCGCCATCATTAGGCTGAAAGAGAGTTGTCGGGCGAATGTTTTTACTGTTTTCATGCTTTTGTTTTTTTAATGTTAGAATATTTAAAGAGAATAGCAGGGAGAGGAGGAACACTCCTCTCCTGCTTATATAATAGGGTTATTAATTAGAAATTAACAGTGTTAAAGCGTACAATCCAAGGAGCTATTGTAGTTGTCAGTTTCAAGTATGCACTTTCATCGTCTATTGTTCCACCATCTTCCGGTACAATTGTCGAGCTGCCGATTTCCTTGAAAGTTCCAATCTTCAATGAATAGATGTTGTTACGCATGATAGCATATTGCATATTGTTTTCGTTTCCTTTGAAATGTTCGATAGGTGCGTAGTAATAACAATATCCATCTGTATAAGTTACCAAATTCTCAGCCTTATAAGCCGGGTAAACAGATTTCAAAGCATCCATTGAACGGAAATACTGATTGGCATATTTATATATGGTACCTACATTAGTACCCTCATTATCCAAGATTTCGCCACGGAATACAATACCTGTTACCACGCCTTTTTGCTGGTGATCCTTTGTTACTGAATTTTCAAGGCAATAAGTCAGGAATGCATCGTTAGATTGTGCAATTTCACCAATTTCAACATCACTTGACTTAGGAAGGTCCTTCAAGAAAGCATTGTTATAAATATCCTGTGAAGTCTGTAATTCACCTACTGTATTGAAGAAATAATCTGTAGCTGTTTTATCTCCATCAGCCCACAATCCGTCTGTTAGTGTCACGCTATTCTTGTCCACTGACTTAGGATCTACCAAATAATCACTATTAGTCAATGTACCAAATGGAGAGATGGTACTCCAATCACTGGTCTTATGTCTTACCGCATAAACGGTTTTTGACAAGTTCACCATAGCATATTTATCCAAATACACAGTCCATGTCTCCTCTGCTGTTGTAGAAGTTCCTTTTTCATAATGGAAAGCACCCGTTCTATCTGTTGCTACAAATACAGGAGCTTCTATTGAAGTCGTTGTTTCATTCTGTTTAACATTACCTTTATATTTATTATCAAGAGTTGACTCCAACTGATATCTGCCCGTTTCGTTTCCACCATTTAGCAAAACCCAAATTTCTGCATTATCAGCGTCAAGTAAAGCCTTGTTCAATTTAGTGATATAAATGTAGCTTGGTTTTATCAGCTGTTGTTGTTTCAACCATCCGTCAGTGGTTACCGTAGGGATAGTGGTTACTTTAACCTTTACATTATATTTATTGTCATTATTGTTCGGTGTAAATGTTATCTTGGAAACCACACGCTCCACTCTTATGGCTTGAATGATAGGTTGTGTAGGGTCCTGACTTGTGATATTTACCATTGCCGCTTCACTATTAGCCATCATAAAATGATCTCTTGCCGATGCACCTTTCGTAACAACATCAACAGATGCGTCGTTAGAGCTTCCTGCGGTAATAGAATAATTTGTAACATACTCATATACACCGGCAGCTGTTGCACTTGTTTCTTTTGCCTTATTTGCTATATCTGCACAAGGATTCAAAATAACCAATACATTATAACTACCTGTTTGGTTCAATTGGAAGCTAGGTTCGTAAACGACACTCGTTACAGTTATATTATCAGCATACTCCACTAATCCTGTCGCTGTATTTCCCTGAACCGGGCTAATGATAATGACAGCATCTTTAATACTACCTTCCGAGGGTGTTCCATTTTCCACATCATCTCCTGTTTCAGCATCGGCAGCACGTCCTGAACCTGTAGAAGTAGAGATACTTAATGTAAGGTTAGCTTTCACCTTTTCTGGTTGTTCAATATTGTTGTTTTCTACAATATCATCGTTTGTACATGCTACCAAAGCGGCGCAAGCAAACATTCCTAATAATAAACCCTTAATCTTCATAATCTTAAGTTTTTCAGTTTATAAATTCTTTATTTTGTAATTTCTATTCTTGTTCATTGATATTGCAAAGGTAAAGGCCTTTTAAGGTTAGTCTTAATTGGTGTTTTCGGCAAAATAGATTGGCATCTTTGACAAAATGACTTTTGGAGTCTTTTTGAAGGGCATTTTCTTCATCCATGAATGAAACGCCCTATACTTTGCAAGAATCGCCACTTATATTTTTCGTAGCGATAAACAAAAATACACCGCCATATATGTTTGTATTTTTCAATTTGTTAAATTGTTCAATATTCATCCTTTTGTCTAACTGAACTTCCTGTTACGCTTCCCCCTTTTGATACTCCTTCTGAAGTTGGTGAAGTGCATTTCATTCAAACTCCTTATTTATCTGGTACTTTCTTTCCGTATCGGATAGTCATGGAATATAGCGGATTCAGAGATTGCGAACAAGTGGGAGAAAATACTAAGAAATTCAGCTTCACGGCTACTACACTACGCCAGATTCAATCCGCACCTACAGTAGAGGTTCTTCAAAGAGATTGGTTCAAATCCAGCAATGAGGTATTTCCTTAAGGAGTCGTTCACAATTATTTCACCTAATATTCCGGTCTGAATTCCACTCATAATGCAGTTCCAAAAAGTAAGTGCAGTTCATGAAGCAAGTAAGTGGCCTTACTTTTTTTCTATAATATGGGTAACTGTCCGGATGAAAAAATAATAAAGATATTTGCGAGTATCTACTTATCAGGTTTAATAAATAGCTATAGCCATAAAATTCAAAATCCGGGAATAGACTCTACTACCCCGGATTTTACCTTGTGCTTTTCACAAAGAACAAGTTTCTTCTAACATCTTTTATTGTACTGTTTGTCTATATGTCTTATTTTCCAAAGATTGCATCATCTTTACGTTTATTGACCATTTCTTCCAAATTGGCACCGGCTTCAACAGAACCTTTGGCCTGCGCCTGTTTGAAATAACTTTCGGCAGAGTCGAGATCCCCTTGCAACAGTTTCAGCACGCCTCTGTTGTTCAGCGTCGCACTCGCTTGTGCATCAGCCTTATCCAAATAACGGACTGACTGTTGCAAGTCACCTCGTTGGAGTTCGATAGCGGCAGCGTTTATATTCGCTGTTGGGTCATCAGGGAACATGCGCACTGCCACATCGAACACTTCGTTAAACTCGTTGCTTCCCTTTTCGTATGTCTGAGCAACCAAGAACATTTCCTGCAAGCTCAACTGCTGGGGACGGGTTCTTATAATCTGTTTCGCTTCCTCTACATTGAATCCGCGTACTACATAACGCACTGTGTAATCAGAGTGACGCAAAGCCGGATAGCAATCTTGTAATAACGTGGCATATACTTTTCCATCATCCAAGGCTTTAATGTATCCCTCCTTCACATCATAATCGTTTTCATTCTTATCTATTATAGACAAAATTTCATCTTTCAGCGGTAAAGCATTCTTTGTGACATATTCACGCAATCCAGCCCAGTCTTCGGGCACAGAATTCACTTTGAACAGATCTGCTTTAAAACCATACTCGCTCATTACATAGTTCTTTAACGCTTCAGCACGACCTTGCGCCAGACGCGCATTAGCCGCATATCTGCCCTCAGGAGAGGCATAACCCACGATATCTATTTCAGTAACGGTAGTATTGGCATCATTCTTCACCACATCCACTGTACGCTTGATAGCTGCCAGTTCAGAGGGATTACGACGATAATCAGGATAAATCCTGGTCTGGTTTACCGGAAAATCCAAATAAGCACGGCCTTCTTCAGCACGATTCCTCACAGTCTCGACAGCAGGAGAAACAAATACCACAGCAGGTTTCACCACATAACGCTCCAAATTGGCACGGGTCACAAAGGCGCTGCTTTCTTCTTTTTGGCAATTGGCACAACCACGGACATCAGCCAACAGTTCCAGTTCAGCACCATTCATCCATTTCTCGTATGGAATACGGGCTGAATAATTTACAGTCTGTTCCGTTCCATTCTTACGACGAAGAATGGTATATGCATCCGACGGAATACTGCGTTCACGCTGTTGCACGATGGAACGGATACGCCCATATACCCAAATAGCAGGCAAAATCCTGTTATAACTGTTATCCTGTGTCTTCAAAACCGGAGTCAGAGTTGCCACACAGTTGGAAGAAAGCTCCATTGCAGTCGGCAACGTGATATCCATTCCTATCATCACCTGTCCATTATCACTAATCAGGATTGACTGGTTGCTGACTTGTACCTGACCACCTGATAATGTCTGTGCACCTACCGGAATAGTCGGAATCAATAATATAAGAAGTATATAACATATAAGTTTCATAATCCGTAATTTTTAGAATATATAAATAAGATTCAGAGCAGCCTTAGTAAGACCCCAATAATTCTTGTTGGATTTCTCCAACATATCTCCACATTCTTCACACTCATATTTCTTATAACGCACATAAGCATAACCCAAGCCGATGGTGGCGCCCAGATTCCAATGACGTCCCAGCACAAACTGATAACCGTAACTGACACCGCCACCATAAAAATGTCCCTTATAACGGAAGTCTTTCAAATCATCGAAAGGAGAAAACGGCAAATCAATACCGGTAGTATTGTATGCTCCTCCCATTAAATGGAAACCGAAGAAATGACCATTGAACTTATCACAAAGCCAATAGCGCAACTCAGGCTGTACCATCACCAGTTTCAGCATTTTATTATCGCTGTATTTCCAGGGATTATAATAAAACGGAATATCCACTGTAAGCTTCTTACTCAACCCTACTTCCACTCCTAAGTTTGGTATGGCGACAGCATCCATCGCCACATTAGTTTTAACAGCCATCTGTCCATACATAAATAAGGAAGAAGCCAACAGACACACCCATGAAAATAAAAATCTTCGTATTACCATATTCTATTCTTTCTAGCTAAATTATTGTTTACTTCACAAAGGTAAAGGCTATTTTTTTAACAGGATATTGGCAAATTAATCTTTATTAAGAGGTAGTTTCAGCAAAATGCAAAATGAACAAAAAACAATCCTAGTTCCTATTTTCGTCAAAAATAGAACATACATTCAATGAGAAACATTCCAACTATCAAATGGAACACCAACGGAGTTTTCTCCATTCATAGGTGAAACTCCTTTCATCATGATAGAAACGCCCCTTATATAGCCAAACACCCCCTTCTTTCCAACATAGCAGGCATTTTCATCAAAAAGAGGGTGTTTTCATCAAAAAAGCTTGAAAATAATTTGGATACATAAAAGGAATACCTATTTTTGTATCGGATGATAATGGGTCAATCATTCAAATAATCAAAAAACAATAAAAAATTATAGTTCTATGAAGGCAATGCATTTAATAATTGTCATGCTCGTCATGATGAGTTTGGCATCCTGCTCTGCAGATGGTAATGACCCCGTTGAAAACTCTGTTTCAACGTATCTCCTAGAAAAAACGTATGGAGCCAGAAGCGTTACATACAAAGAAAATAATTCTGACAAAGTTAAAATTAAGTGAATTACCGGCTATCAGTCTTTCTGAGGCCGACCATATTCTATCTGTCCTACGAAAACATACTGATGCTCAAGAAGAACTTGATATTCGAACTGCTACCAAAGGAGAACAAACATGGCTGAGAATTGTAATGAAGCAAACAATAGATCATAAATATGCTTTCACTATCCAGCTGAATATGAACTGTTACAGTGACGGAAGCTTGTACTATGGCGGATATCAGGCGGAATGTTCTTCTTCTTTGATAAAAATGGTATCTTAAAGGTTTTAGCCTGGCTACCGATAATGCCACAAAAAATTATAAATTCGAATCCCAAAGCTATATTTATATGAAAGTAATAGATAACGGAATCAAATATATGCAGATTCCTGTCACTATAAAAGGCAACTATAATCCCCGAAACCATGATGCTGCATTTTCCTACAATTTATGATATATAATGCAATAATCACTTTATAATATATACCATCATTCCCCCCTTGTTTCTAGCTTAGCCTACATACCTTAAAAAAAGCAAGAGACAAGGGGTGCACTTCATTCAAATACAATCGTCTAATAATCAAGGAAAAACAAAACAGTATGAATGAAATACCTACCATCCTTTATTTCCACCGAACCTGTTGATACTAAAAACAGAATATATTCTTATGATTTTTAGTTGGTTATGAAAATATAGTTTGCTATATTTGTAGGAATTCCTAAAATAGATTAAGGAATAATATCAGGCAGATTGTACGTGACCAATTTGATTACAGGGGAATAAAAGTGAAACAATTTATTATAATGAAATCTTTAATAATCACCTTATTATGTAGTTTTTGTCTATCAACTACTAATGCCCAAAGTTATTTCCGCCAGTGTGGTATCCAACTACTTACCAAACAAAACGGATTGAGCAACAATACATTGACTGGAATCTATCAGGATAAAGCCGGCTTTTTATGGTTAGGAACCGATGTTGGACTGAGCCGCTATGACGGAATACATTTTCATAATTACAATTTGATTGATAAAGAGCCACGTGCCTTAGCTCATTTATATGAAACATCAAACAATCTGCTATGGTCCCATATCGCCAATTTAAACCAAATAGCATGTTTTGACAAGATGCGTGGAATCTATATGCCACTTATCTCACCTACCCCTGAGGTATTGAAAGATATACAGGATATATGTGTACTGCAAGACAAATTATATGCCTTGACCTCCAATGTCATAGTAGAGTTAAAGATGGAGAAAAATGCAGATGAAATAAGACTGACCGCCCAACCGCTTATAGATATAAAAACAAAAGTCCTAAGACTTTATAATAACGAAGATATTTTATGCGCACTGACAGTAGAGAATCAAATCTTACTTTATAACGTTTCCGATAAAAGTAGCGAGCATATAAATGGAACCGATCTAGGTATTGTGAAAGCCGACAACATTGAAAAAATACATATATATAATAATAATGTGTGGATCTGTGACCAAACCGAAGGAATCATCTGTTATAATACAAACACTAAAACATCCCGCACACTGAATGACAACAGCCAGTCATCCTTCATTCAAAAAGATATACGCGATATTATCCAGATAGATAAAACCACATTCATTATAGCCACATGGAGTTCACTGTCAGCCATAAGATTTGAAACGGACAACTACCTCCAGTCGCCATTCCACATTATAGACCTGACCCAACATGATTCTTACTATACCCCTATCCTCAAAAACAGAATTACCGACATCCATTTTGACAAATCCAACAATGTGCTTTGGGTAGGAACTTTCGGCAGAGGATTACTGAAACTGAATCTCAAAGGAAACGATATCAACCGTATCCTGTTGAACGATGAAATAAGATATGTGAATGGTATAGCACAAGATGCCGATGGATACATCTGGCTGGTCACCGAAAAAGATGGCATATATAAAAGTATAGAAAATAAGATCTTCCCCAATCTGCGCTTTTCCTTATGGGAGAAAAGTAACAAGAATAATCATTATTGCCTGCACAAAGATCGAAATGGAGGACTATGGTTCGGCGATAACAAAGGAAACATTCTTTGGGTAAATCCTACTACTGGTGAAACAGTGATTCACCAACTACCCCCCGAAACAGCAGACTCTGCTGTAACTGCTGCTATCTTGAAACTATATCTAAACTCACAAAACCATTTATGGATTGCCACCGAAAAAGGAATAATGGTCTATAACCATCAGACACACGAATGTATAGCAGCACAACCTTATACGAAAGAATTACAAAAAAAATAACCGACTACTTAATGACGGAAGAGTAGGTAGGAATTAGGGAAACCCGT
>ENA-OQJW01000079-OQJW01000079.1-human-gut-metagenome-genome-assembly--contig:-NODE-79-length-16344-cov-3.064315_pt1 | contig 16344 bp, 13 predicted proteins | sample MGYA00242619_ERZ504786 | MGnify/ENA primary metagenome ERZ504786 (study PRJEB26092, sample SAMD00036357) | human gut metagenome | host: Homo sapiens | study: EMG produced TPA metagenomics assembly of... | reverse complement strand
ACCATAATAGTCCGGATAACGCACCTGTGGAGAAGAAGAAACAATGACGATTTTCTTCGGATGCAGGCGGTCAAGAATACCGATAATGCTTTGTTTCAATGTAGTTCCCCGGACGATGCTGTCATCAATAATAACCAGATTATCCACATGAGGTATCAAACTACCGTAAGTAATATCGTACACATGGGCGGCCAAGTCATTCCGGCTGTTGCCTTCGGCGATAAAGGTACGCAGCTTGATATCCTTGATGGCCACTTTCTCGCTACGGATACGCCAGGACAGGATTTTTTCCAGTTCCTCGTGATTGGGATGATGTCCCAAAGCCTCTATCTTCTTTACTTTCAGTTCATTCAGATAATTGTCGAATCCTTCCAGCAGTCCATAGAAAGCCACTTCCGCCGTATTGGGTATAAAAAGAGAATACAGTATGCTCCACATCATAGTCTACCGCTTTCAAGATAGGATTCACCAGTTTTTCACCCAGCAGCTTTCTTTCTTTATAAATATCCATGTCGCTTCCCCGGCTGAAATAGATTCGCTCGAAAGAACAAGTCTTTCTTCTCTTTCGCCCGGTTGATCTGTGCCAGACGCATCTTTCCGGTCTTGCTCATAAGGATAGCCTGTCCCGGTTGCAATTCATTGATGCTTCCGGCAGGTACATTCAAGGCAGTCTGAATGACGGGACGTTCGGACGCCAATACCATGATTTCATCGTCCATGTACCAGAAAGCCGGACGGATGCCCCACGGATCGCGTACCGCAAAAGATTCACCGCTACCGGTCATACCGCAGATCACATAGCCTCCATCCCACTCCTTGCTCGAAGTCTTGAGGACATTGCCCAAGTCAATGCGGTCTTCTATGGCGTGAGTGATATTCATACCCTTCAGACCTTCCTTCTCACATTCCACATAGAGGCGCTCCACCTCACGATCCAAACGGTGTCCCACTTGTTCCAACATAATATATGTGTCGGCATATTTACGCGGATGCTGGCCGTCAGCAGTGATACGTGCGAAAATCTCATCCACATTGGTCATGTTGAAATTGCCGCACAGTGCCAGATTCTTGGCACGCCAATTGTTACGACGCAAGAACGGATGCACGTAGGAGATACCGCTTTTTCCGGTAGTAGAATAACGCAAATGACCCATGTACACCTCTCCGGCAAAGGGAAGGCATTTCTTGGCGTATCCGGCATCATGCAATTGTTCGGGTGCCAAATCCTTGAAATGATTTTGCACCGTACCGAATATCTCTGTTATCGCCCCTGAACCTAAAGCTCTTTCACGGAACATATATTCTTCACCGGGATTGGCCTCCAGTTTGACACAGGCCAGCCCGGCGCCTTCCTGTCCGCGGTTATGTTGTTTTTCCATCAGCAGATACAGCTTGTTCAAGCCATACATCCAGGTTCCATACTTTTCCTGATAATATTCCAGCGGTTTCAGCAGTCGTATCATAGCGACCCCACATTCATGCTTTAACGGTTCCATGCTCTCTCTTTACTCCTTAAATTAATATATCATTTTCAGATTCTTATAAAAACATCCCAAAGGTATGACAAGACCTTCTGTCGTTTTTCCAAACTTACGGCACATCTTTCAAGAATTATGCCGGAAACTTCCGGGAACTTCCTGCATAATCTCCGGCAGCATTGCCTTCTATTCTACTGTTACCGACTTCGCCAGATTTCGTGGCTGATCCACATTTTTCCCTTTGCAAATGGCTACATGGTAGGCCAATAACTGTAAGGGGATCGTAGCTATCAACGGTTCGAGGCACTCTAATGTTTCGGGCAACTCAATGCAATCATCAGCCAACTTGCTGATTACCGTATCTCCTTCTGTGACCAAAGCGATTACTTTTCCCTTCCGCGCTTTAATTTCCTGTATGTTACTCATTATCTTTTCATACATCGCATTATGCGTAGCTACCACAACAACAGGCATTTCGGCATCAATCAATGCGATAGGTCCATGTTTCATCTCAGCTGCAGGATAACCTTCAGCGTGAATATAAGATATCTCCTTCAACTTTAACGCACCTTCCAAAGCTACCGGAAAACTGTAACCTCGTCCCAAATAGAGGAAATTATGTGCATAGGTGAAGATACGCGACAGTTCCGCTATCTTGGGATTACTGATCAGAATCTTCTTTATTTTAGCCGGAATCACAGTCAATTCCCGAATCACTTCCAGGTATTTCTCATCCGTCATGCTCCCTTTCTCTTTTGCCAGGGTCAGCGCCAGCATGGTCAGCACAGTTACCTGTCCGGTAAATGCCTTAGTAGACGCCACTCCTATTTCCGGTCCTACATGAATATAAGAACCGGTATCTGTAATGCGCGGAATGGATGAACCTACCGCATTGCATATACCATAAATAAAAGCTCCTTTCTCTTTCGCCAGTTCTATGGCAGCCAATGTATCGGCCGTCTCGCCCGATTGCGAGATAGCTATTACCACATCATCTTCATGAATCACCGGATCACGATAGCGGAACTCGGAGGCATATTCCACTTCTACCGGAATACGGCAGAAACTTTCTATCAGTTGTTTCCCTATCAATCCGGCATGCCACGAAGTTCCGCAAGCCACAATTACAAAGCGACGAGCCTTGAGCAGACGTTCCTTATGATCAATAACCGCCGACAGTACTACTTTATCACCGTCCGCATTGATGCGTCCACGCATACAGTCGTTAATACAATCGGGTTGTTCGAATATCTCCTTCAACATGAAATGCGGGTATCCTCCTTTCTCCAGCTGTCCCAGATTCATTTCCACCGTACGTACTTCGGGATTTTGAAGCACGTTATCCAAATTGACGACTTCCAGCGCCTTGTCTCTGCGAATCACCGCTATCTCCCCATCTTGCAGATACACCACTTTATCCGTATACTCTACAATCGGAGTAGCATCCGAGGCCAAAAAAAAATTCATCCTTCCCTATCCCTACCACCAGCGGACTGCTTTTACGGGCTGTAATAATCTCATCGGGATTATTCTTGTCAAGCACCGCTATGGCGTATGCACCAATCACCTCATGCAGAGCCAACTGAACGGCAGTAAGTAAATCTAAATGGTTGGAAAGCTGGAAAAATTCAATTAGCTGGACAAGAACTTCGGTATCTGTACTACTTTTAAAGATGAACCCTTTTTTTTGTAGTTTTTCTTTCAGGGTAGCGTAGTTTTCAATAATACCATTGTGGATAAGAGCAAGATTCTCGGAAGAAGAAAAATGAGGATGGGCGTTAGCCTGGCAAGGCTCTCCGTGAGTAGCCCATCGGGTGTGGGCAATACCAATTGTACCGGAAACGTCTTTTTGGGAAACAAAAGCTTCTAGGTCTGAGACCTTTCCTTTCGTCTTATAGACGTTCAACCTCCTTTTTTTATCAATCAATGCGACTCCTGCGCTATCATAGCCCCGGTATTCCAACCGCTTCAGGCCTTTTATGAGGACAGGGTAAGCATCTCGTTTTCCAATGTAGCCTACTATTCCACACATAATTTATATAAGTATATGTTCTGATTTGGCTGCAAAGATACAAATATCAATTAACATAAATGCAATAAAAGACCATAAATAATTGACGAAAGCGATAAAAAAGTAAGAATAGAAATCGAAAAGAAATGTTTTATCCGTTTTTAAAATAAATATGAAAACTTACATTATCAAAGCAATTTCGCCAAATCATGTTACGATTTAAAAGTAATAGACAGGCAGAATAAACAATATGTAAGCATCAAAAGCAGAAGAGCATCTTTTTACTAACACAGCCCATTTATTTTATAGCAAAAAGAAATAAATTATCTACCTTTGCAAAACAAACTGGAATACAAATCAACATTATTACAAACTAAAGACAGTCATAATGGTAAAAAGAGAACAAAATGGTCTTTATGATGCAACCAACGAACATGATGCTTGTGGTGTAGGTATGATAGTCAACATTCATGGCAATAAATCACATGAACTGGTAGACTCCGCATTAAAGGTACTGGAGAACATGCGCCATCGAGGTGCGGAAGGAGCTGACAACAAGACCGGCGACGGCGCGGGAATTATGCTACAAATCCCCCACGAATTCATCCTCTTGCAAGGTATCCCCGTACCCGAGAAGGGAAAATACGGAACCGGACTAATATTTCTGCCAAAAGATGAAAAAGAACAAGCCGGTATCCTAAGTATTATGATTGAGGAAATAGAACGGGAAGGACTGACACTGATGCATCTGCGCAATGTGCCCACTAATCCCAATTGCTTGGGCAAAGACGCACGAGCCACCGAACCGGATATCAAACAGGTGTTCATCACCGGAGTGACTGATGTGGAAAACTTGGAACGTACCCTTTATGTTATCCGTAAAAAGATTGAAAAACGTGTCCGGCATAAAGATTTCTATATCGTTTCACTATCGGGCAAAAACATTATATATAAAGGGATGCTTTCGTCCATGCAGGTACGCGAGTACTTCCCGGACTTAACACAACCTTACTTTACCAGTGGACTGGCATTGGTACACTCCCGCTTCAGCACCAACACATTTCCTACATGGAGTCTGGCACAGCCTTTCCGTCTGTTGGCGCATAATGGTGAAATCAATACCATCCGCGGCAACCGAGGATGGATGGAAGCACGCGAAAGTGTCCTCTCCTCTCCGGCATTGGGGAATATCAAAGCCATCCGCCCCATTATTCAGCCAGGTATGAGCGACAGTGCCTCACTGGACAATGTGCTTGAATTTTTTGTGATGTCGGGATTGAGTCTGCCCCATGCCATGGCGATGCTGGTTCCCGAATCATTCAATGATAAAAACCCTATCAGTGAAGAGTTGAAAGCGTTTTACGAATATCACTCCATCCTAATGGAACCTTGGGACGGACCTGCCGCGTTGCTGTTCAGTGACGGACGCTTTGCCGGAGGAATGTTGGACCGCAACGGCCTCCGCCCTGCCCGTTACCTCATCACCAACAATGACATGATGGTAGTGGCCAGCGAAGTAGGCGTGATGGATTTCGAACCGGGAGAGATTAAAGAAAAAGGACGTCTGCAACCGGGAAAAATACTGATGATTGACACTGAACAGGGTAAAATATATTATGACGGAGAACTGAAAGAACAATTGGCATCAGCCCGTCCTTATCGCACCTGGCTGTCTACCAACCGCATCGAACTCGATACCTTGAAAAGCGGGCGCAAGATAGACAACCGGATAGCCGGTTATGACCGTATGTTACGCACCTTCGGCTTCTCGCGTGAAGATATAGAACGTACCCTCATACCAATGTGTAACACAGGGGCCGAACCTGTCGCCTCTATGGGTAACGACACGCCGCTGGCAGTTCTCTCGGACAAACCGCAGTTACTGTTCAACTACTTCCGCCAACAATTCGCACAGGTTACCAATCCGGCTATCGACCCTATCCGTGAAGAATTAGTCATGTCGCTCACCGAATACATCGGCGCCGTAGGAATGAACATTTTAGTACCCAGCGAAAGCCATTGCAAAATGGTACGTCTGCCCCATCCCGTACTAAATAACACCCAACTGGACATTCTCTGCAATATCCGATATAAAGGATTCAATACCGTGAAACTCCCCATCCTATTCGAGGTGAGCAAAGGAAAAGCCGGACTACAGGAAGCGCTGAGTAATTTGTGCAAACAGGCCGAGCAATCCGTGACCGACGGAGTAAACTATATCATTCTAAGCGACCGTTCTGTTGATGCGGCTCATGCCGCCATCCCGTCACTGCTGGCGGTAAGCGCTGTTCATCATCACCTCATCTCGGTTCAGAAACGCGTACAAACCGCATTGATTGTAGAAAGCGGCGAGATTCGCGAAGTGATGCACGCCGCCCTGTTACTGGGATATGGTGCCAGTGCCATCAATCCGTACATGGCCTTTGCCGTACTGGATGAACTGGTGAGAAAAGGCGATGTGCAGATGAATTACGAAACGGCCGAAAAGAATTATATCAAAGCCATCTGCAAGGGCTTGTTTAAAATCATGAGCAAGATGGGTATCTCTACGATCCGTTCCTATCGGGGCGCGAAGATTTTTGAAGCCGTAGGGGTCAGTGAGGAATTATTGAGAAGCTATTTCGGCACACAGACATCCAGCATCGGAGGTATTCGTCTGGAAGAAGTCGCCAAAGATGCCATCACCCTGCACGATGCCGGATTCTCTCCGAAAGAAGTGAGCGACATTTTACCGCATAACGGACTGTTCTCCTTCCGCAAAGACGGAGAACGGCATGCTTGGAATCCGGAAACCATCTCCACCCTGCAACTGGCCACCCGGCTGGGCAGCTACAAAAAGTTTAAGGAATTCACCTCTATGGTAGATGAAAAAGATTCCCCCCTCTTCCTGCGCAACTTCTTCGGGCACAAACGAAACCCTATTGATATTGAAAAGGTGGAGCCGATAGAAAACATCGTGAAACATTTCGTGACAGGAGCCATGTCCTTCGGTGCTATCAGCAAGGAAGCACATGAGGCGTTGGCACTGGCCATGAACAAACTGAGTGCACGCAGCAATACAGGTGAAGGTGGTGAGGACAGCGAACGCATTACAGGCACTTACGAAGGTATCTCACTATGCAGCAAGACCAAGCAAATAGCGTCGGGACGTTTCGGAGTCACCACCGAATACCTAGTTCATGCCGAAGAGATCCAGATAAAGGTAGCCCAAGGCGCCAAGCCGGGAGAGGGAGGACAACTACCGGGATTCAAGGTAGATGAGGTAATTGCCAAAACCCGCCACTCCATTCCGGGCATCTCACTCATTTCCCCTCCGCCCCACCATGATATTTATTCCATCGAAGATTTGGCCCAGTTGATATTCGACCTGAAAAACGTAAACCCACAGGCACGAATCAGTGTGAAACTGGTAGCCGAAAGCGGGGTGGGAACCATCGCCGCCGGCGTGGCCAAAGCGAAAGCCGATCTGATTGTCATCTCGGGAGCTGAAGGAGGAACCGGAGCGTCACCTGCCTCAAGTATGCGGTATGCAGGTATCTCGCCCGAAATAGGGCTGAGTGAAACGCAACAGACGTTGGTACTGAACGGACTCCGCGGACAAGTTAAACTGCAAGTGGACGGACAGTTGAAAACCGGACGGGACATTATCAATATGGCTTTGCTAGGTGCAGAAGAATTCGGTTTCGGTACCACCGCATTGATTGTACTGGGATGCGTCATGATGCGCAAATGCCACACCAACACCTGTCCCGTAGGCGTGGCCACCCAAGACCCTGAACTGCGCAAACGTTTCCGTGGGCATTATAAATATGTAGTGAATTATTTCACCTTCCTGGCACAGGAAGTGCGCGAATATCTGGCCGAAATGGGATTCACCCGATTGGAGGATATCATCGGACGTACGGATTTGATTGAAATACAACAAGCGCCAAGTGAGAAGAAATCCTCACTGCTGGATTTCAACAGACTGTTGCACCGGGTGGACAACGGGGCTGCCATACACCATGTCATGGAACAGAAGCACGACATCGCCCATGTAAAGGATGTAACCATACTGGCCGCCGCCCGGGATGCCATAGAAAACAGAAAAGAGATTTCCCTGGAATACACCATCGCCAATACGGACCGCTCGGTAGGCGCCATGCTGGCAGGGGCGGTTGCTAAGAAATACGGGCAGGCAGGACTTCCCGAACAGACCATCCACATTAAATTCAAGGGTTCGGCAGGCCAAAGTTTCGGTGCGTTCCTGACCCACGGCATCAGTTTCAAGCTGGAAGGCGAAGCAAATGACTACCTAGGCAAAGGGCTGAGTGGCGGACGCATTGCAGTACTGCCTCCCGTGCGTAGCAATTTCGATGCGGAAAAGAATACCATCGCCGGAAATACCCTGCTGTATGGCGCTACCGATGGTGAGGTGTATATCAACGGACGAGTGGGTGAACGCTTCGCAGTCCGCAATTCCGGAGTGACAGCCGTGGTAGAAGGTGTAGGCGACCACTGTTGCGAATATATGACTGGAGGACGAGTTGTGGTACTGGGAGAAACCGGACGGAATTTCGCTGCTGGGATGAGTGGCGGTGTGGCTTATGTATGGGACAAAAACCACAACTTCGATTATTTCTGCAACATGGAAATGGTGGAGCTCTCGCTTATCGAGGAGGCATCTTACCGGAAGGAACTGCATGAACTGATCCGCCAGCATTACCTCTATACCGGCTCCAAACTGGCACGAACGATGTTGGACAACTGGAACCGCTATGTAGATGAATTTATCCAGGTAGTCCCCATCGAATACAAACGAGTATTGCAAGAAGAACAAATGCGCAAGCTGCAACAAAAAATAGCTGATGTACAAAGAGATTATTAATACATCACACAAATTATCAACAAAGAAATACAACAAAAATATGGGAAATCCAAAAGCATTTTTAACCATTCCGCGCCAAGAAGCGGGCTACCGTCCCATTCACGACCGGATATCAGACTATAGTGAGGTGGAACAGACCCTGAACAGCCGTGACCGGAAACTTCAAGCTTCACGCTGCATGGACTGCGGTGTTCCTTTCTGCCACTGGGCTTGTCCGTTGGGCAACAAGCAACCCGAATTTCAGGACGCCCTCTACAAAGGTAAATGGGAAGAAGCCTACAAGATATTGAACGAAACCAACGATTTTCCTGAATTCACAGGCCGTATCTGTCCCGCCCTCTGCGAGAAGAGCTGTGTGCTGAAACTGAGCATGGACTCCCCCGTCACCATCCGCGAGAATGAAGCGGCCATTGCCGAAGCAGCCTTCCGCGAAGGTTATATCAGCCCCCGGCACATTGAACGCAACGGACGGAAAGTAGCCATTATCGGCGCCGGGCCTGCAGGACTGGCTACTGCCAACCAACTCAACGGAAAAGGGTACACAGTAACCGTCTTCGACAAAAATGAGGCTCCCGGCGGCCTGCTACGTTACGGCATCCCCAACTTCAAGCTGCACAAGCCCATCATCGACCGCCGTATCCGGGTGATGGAAGAAGAAGGCATCCACTTCAAAATGAACAACGATGTGGATGTGCGGCAACTCCCCGAAGGTTTTGATGCCTACTGCATTTGTACCGGAACTCCGACCGCGCGTGACCTCCCTGTCCCCGGACGCGAACTGAAAGGCATCCACCCGGCACTGGACATGCTGGCGCAACAAAACCGTATCCTTGCCGGCATGACGTTCCCGAAAGAACAACTGGTTACTGCCAAAGGGAAAAAAGTACTGGTCATCGGCGGAGGGGATACCGGCAGCGACTGCATAGGGACCAGCAACCGGCAAGGTGCCCTAAGCGTCACCCAAATAGAAATCATGCCCCAGCCGCCCGTAGGACAGAATCCTGCCACTCCATGGCCCCAATTCCCCGTCGTACTGAAAACCACCTCTTCTCACGAAGAAGGGTGCAGCCGCCTATGGTCTCTCGCCACCCGTAAGTTTTTAGGCAAAAACGGTAAAGTGTGCGGTGTGGAAGTGGAACCGGTGGAATGGACTCCCGGTCCCGACGGCGGCCGCCCTGTCATGAAGCCCACCGGAAAGGTGGAAGTGATTGAAGCCGACCTGGTTCTTCTGGCAATGGGATTCCTAAAGCCCGAACATCCCCAATTCGCCGAAAGCGTATTCGTAGCCGGCGATGCAGCAAGCGGAGCCAGCCTGGTGGTACGCGCCATTGCCAGCGGACGGAAAGCGGCAACGGACATAGACAGTTATCTCAATAAATAAAGCAACAAATACAATTATGTGTGGAATCGTAGGAATATTCAAGATAAAGCAACAAACGCAAGAACTGCGTCAGAAAGCATTGAAAATGTCACAAAAGCTCCGCCACCGCGGGCCGGACTGGAACGGCATCTATGTAGGCAGCTCTGCCATCCTGGCCCATGAACGCCTCTCCATCGTAGACCCTCAAAGTGGAGGGCAGCCCCTATACAGCCCCGACCGGAAACAAATCCTTGCCGTGAACGGAGAAATCTACAACCATCGGGATATCCGTACAAAGTACGCCGGAAAGTATGATTTCCAAACTGGAAGCGACTGCGAAGTCATCCTTGCCCTTTACCGTGACAAAGGTATTCACTTTCTCGAAGACCTGAACGGCATCTTCGCCTTCGCCCTCTATGATGAGGAGAAAGATGATTTTCTTATCGCCCGCGACCCCATCGGAGTCATACCTTTATATATAGGTAAGGATAAGGACGGCAAAATATACTGCGCCAGCGAGTTGAAAGCCCTCGAAGGGTTCTGTGATGAATACGAGCCCTTCCTTCCCGGCCATTACTATTGGGGAAAAGAAAGCAAGATGACCCGTTGGTACGTCCGCGACTGGTTTGAATACGAAGCCGTGAAAAACAACAATGCCTATTCCCAGGACATACACAACGGGCTGGAAGAGGCCGTTAAACGCCAACTGATGAGTGATGTGCCCTACGGCGTACTTCTTTCCGGAGGTCTGGACAGTTCCGTCATCTCTGCCATTGCCAAGAAATATGCAGGCAAACGGGTAGAAACCGACAATAAAAAAGATGCCTGGTGGCCTCAGCTCCATTCCTTTGCCATCGGTCTGGAAGGTGCGCCCGACCTGATAAAAGCCCGCGAAGTGGCCCGCTTTATCGGAACCGTGCATCATGAAATCCACTATACCATCCAAGAAGGATTGGACGCTATCCGCGACGTCATTTACTACATCGAGACTTACGATGTCACCACCGTTCGCGCCTCTACCCCGATGTATTTGCTGGCACGCGTCATTAAAAGCATGGGAATCAAAATGGTGCTGAGTGGCGAAGGGGCTGATGAAGTGTTCGGCGGCTATCTCTATTTCCACAAAGCTCCTACAGCCCAAGCCTTTCATGAAGAGACCGTGCGTAAACTAGGCAAGCTCCACCTCTATGACTGCCTCCGTGCCAATAAATCCCTCGCAGCGTGGGGAGTGGAAGGCCGAGTGCCTTTCCTGGACAAAGAATTTCTGGACATAGCCATGCGCCTCAATCCCGAAGCAAAGATGTCGACCCCGGAAACACCATTGAAAAGAAAGTCGTTCGCAAAGCCTTTGCAGACATGTTGCCCGACAGTGTAGCATGGCGACAGAAAGAGCAGTTCAGCGACGGCGTGGGCTATAGTTGGATTGATACACTGAAAGCCCTTACCGCCGAAGCCATCAGTGACGAGCAAATGGCGCACGCAGCCGAACGGTTTCCTATCAATACACCGCAAAACAAGGAAGAATATTACTATCGCAGCATCTTCCAGGAGCACTTTCCCAGTGAAAGCGCAGCCCGCAGCGTGCCAAGCGTGCCCAGTGTGGCATGTTCTACCGCCGAGGCCCTTGCATGGGACGCCGCCTTCAAGAACATGAACGAACCAAGCGGACGGGCCGTGAAGGGAGTGCACGAAGAAGCATACGATTCATAATATGGCAACGTGAATTCGATTCCGACAAATTCATGCATATCTTTAACGCTTCTCTTACAGCATTCATTAAATGAAGAGATGCTTTGCACCCCGAACTTTTGCGCAGCCTTGCCTCCGAAAAGAGGAAGGCTGCGCGGTGCTTTTGTCAACGTTTTCGAAATAGAGTGGAAAAAACAGCCCTTTCCATGCTGGGTATCAGAAAAAAATGGTGTAACTTTGTATAGCTATAAAAAAGAGAAGAAGAAAGATGGAAACAAAGAAAGCGCCTCAAATCCCTTACGGCATCTCGGACTTTGTGCGGATGCGGACTGAAAATTATTATTATGTGGACAAGACCATGTATTTGCCCCTGATTGAAGATACAGCCAGCTATATCTTTATGATACGTCCGCGCCGTTTCGGAAAAAGCCTTTTCCTAAGCATAATGAAAGCCTACTATGACATTTTGCAAAAAGACCGTTTCGAAAGTTATTCAGCGGACTATGGATTGGTAAGAATTCCACCGACCAGCGCAACCGTTTCCAGGTGATTTATTTTGATTTCTCAAAGGCAGGGGTTTCATTGGAAAGACTGGAAAAATGTTTTGAGACTTATTGCAATGTTGTCCTCTACCTGTTTATAAAGGATTACGCTTCTTATTATTATGATAATTTTGAAGAAAAGTGCTGTATCTGGCTCAAGGAACCACGTTACATAAAGTCCTGATACAGTTCAAAGGATGGGAAGTGGTGAGAAGTGAAAAAGATACACATTAAAAACACAATTAACAGATAAAATAATGAAAACACCTTTTATTCCTAAATTGATTCTCCTTTTTATCCTATTTTTTCTTTATTCTGCTGGATATGCACAACAACGGGATTCAGTAACCATACGCGGACAAGTAACAGATTATAACGGACAACCCATTGACAGTTGTTCCATCTTTTGGCAGAGCCCCTCTTTTGATGACATTAAACAAGCCATCACTGACAAAAAACGGATACTACACCACCCGTATTCCTAAAGGAAAGTATCAAAGTATGGGAGCTATCAATATGTCTACCTACCCACATACCGTAAAACCCGGACTAGCGGAAAAAGACCAACGTCTCGAATTTTGGGCATGGAATTTCATTGCCGATCGTGATACCACTCTCAACATTCGCTATCATCGTATGGAAGTCTATGGACTACGTATTTTCCACATCCCTGGAGGCATGCCCACCTATCAGATATATGTTCGCCCCATGAGTCTGACCCGTACCCTGCAATGGCAAAAGAAGAAAAATCCTCACTTGTACATGCACAGGATCTTAGCAAGATTGAGCAAACAGGTTTAAGCAAACAAGCCAAAGGCGTTTTGCTGGCACCATCGGCTGACAAACTAAAAGCTATCGTTTGGATAGATGGAGAAGAAGTACCTGTTCTGATGAAACAAGAGATAAAAGAGTACTTCGATGCTACCGAATACGGCAATGCCTATCTGCTGACCGTGGATATGCCCAGACACCAGAAAAATATTCTCCCCTACCGAATATTTAAAGTAGAGTTAACTGATTTAGAGAATGGTGACCGTGGAGAAGGGCTTTATTATATGGAAAAAGAGAACTATATAAAATAAAAAGAAGCGGTATTCTACCGCTTCTTGAGCCGAAACCGGGACTCGAACCCGGGACCTATTCATTACGAATGAATTGCTCTACCAACTGAGCCATTTCGGCAACTGTTTTTTCTGCAATATCGGGTGCTTTTCTGAAAAAGCGTTGCAAATATATATCTTTCTTTCGAAATAAAGAAACTAAAAGCGGATAATTTTTCAGTTATCCGATTTTGTTATGTCAATTGATGCCGGATTTATTGGTAGGCTTCTTCATGTATCCCTTTCATGGCCCATCCGCTTGGTTCGTTTATGTTCTTGAAAGCGGTATCCCACGTAAGAGCTTCAACGGTAGAATTGTTTTCTTTTATGTAAAGATTATAACATCAAGGCGTAAAAACTATTTTACACTAATTGCTCTCCTCATCAAATACCCGTGATATACTGAAATTTACCCACTCCATACCCAAACAATTCAATATCCGTCAAAGTTTGATGGTCTTTACCTTACCCGGAATGATGGTCAGATGCACCGTTCCATCCTTTTCTATCTCCACCTTCTGATATCTGGCCTCCACCACCACTTTTCCATCCAGCGCCATCACCCCCCACTGGCAGGCATTCCCTTCAAAAGCACAATAACCGCCTACAGGAATACAGATATTCCGGTAACAAGGAGGCACTACGATACGATCTCCCCATTTCAGCCCCCACTTCATCCCCATCCGGAAAGGAAGGACATCTTTTATTTCCTCCAGCCTCTTCCGCCTTTTCTCTTCCTCATTCTGTTGCCGTTCCCGCTGTACGCTCTCCGCACGCCGCCCGGCTTCCTTCCTCAGACCTTCCACCACGGAGGCAAAATCCGCTTCGCCCGCCTTAGGAGCATTACAAGCTATATACCGCTTCCCCTTTCCTTTCTCCACATGATAATAGCTTCCTTCCCCGTCCATCACCACAATGCTCCGGTCCGCCAAACAACCACAACACCAGTACACCTCTTCATCATCCCCTTCCAGCACGCAGGCGAAGACATCAAATATAGCAGACCACACAGGATCAACTAGCCGGCAAGACTTCGGAACACGGTAATCCGGTATCTTCAAGTAGAAACCAATAAAAACAAAGACTGTCTTTGTGCAAACCATGCATAGAGGTATACGCCTTCCGCGTGCGGCTATGGAAAGTCTCCCCCACCCGCAGCAGCTCTATGCCGCCGTATGAAAAAACCACCGGCCTCTCCTGATAAGTTCTGTTTGTCTTCAAATCAGTGTAACAGTCACTCCCATCCTCTTTGGTGACAGAAAGAAGTTCTCCCTTCAGGAATCTCAATCTCCGGCAACAGCCTGTCACCACCATGGGGACTCCGGACTCATCCACCACTCCTGTCCGGCCATCTTTAAAACGGACAGCAGCCCGGTTTGCACAAATATCAAATACTTCCCGGTATTGAGGAATCACTGTGATTTTGTTCCCGCACCTCAAGCCCCACAAACCACTCTGCCGGTCATGAAAGGCTTTCAAAACAGTCCATTGTTCCTCACCGACCGGACCACCTCCTCCCAAACAAATCAAATCCCCGTTCCGAACAGCATCCAGCAGACGGGCGTGTGTCATCACAATTTCCAGTCCTTCATTCCGTTTGCTATCTTCCGATAGAGAGCAAGACACAGACAGCCCGTTGTTCTCCATCCGTGTCCGGGGCTGAGCATTTCCCGCCATCCGTCCTTCGAACATCGCCTCCCAGTCACGGTCACGGACAGGCAGACCGAATATCCGGTGCAATCCCACATTATCTATCAGCACACATGATTCCTTATTATCCGACTTCCGCAGCCCCCGGCCCACCTGTTGCAGGTATTTCGCCAACGAAAGCGTGGGACGTGCCAGCTGCACGAACTCCACATCGGGACAGTCAAACCCTTCAGAAAAAATATCCACATTGACCAACACGCTGATCTTTCCCCGCCTGAAATCCTCTACCAGTCTTCCACGTTCCAAAGCGGGAGTCTTGCTGTCAATAGCAACAGACTCCACACCATGTAAGCTGTAATAGGCTGCAATCTGTCGGGCGTGTGCAATACTTACGGCATAGACAATTCCTTTCTTCCCGGCAGCATATCTTCGGACACTCTCGTACAATTGTCTAATGCCGGTTTCCCGATTTAACACCGCATTCATTTCCTTTACCTGATAATCCCCGTCCGCACCCCGTTTCTTCAACGAGTCAATCAGCCGCTGTTCCCTGCTGTTCGCACAGATGGACACATAGTCAAAGGACGACAACCAGCCCCTCCCGATAAATTCCGCAATACTCCATGAGGTAATCAGGGTATCAAACAAATCCGTGAATCCCTTGCGGTTCAGCCGACAGGGGGTAGCGGTCATACCCAATTTCCTCGCCTCCGGATAACTCTTCCAAAGCTCCCGATAAGTTTCTGCCAGGGCATGATGTGCCTCGTCAATAACAATCAAATCCGGCTGTCCGTTCACAATCTTCCGGTTTCGTGACAACCACTGGATGGACATCACCCTCACACTTCCGTCCTCCCTCCCCATTCCATAACGGGAGACCGTCTCCTCTATCTGCTCCACCAGTTCCCGACGATGCGCCACAATCCATACCCGGCTACCGGAACCACACAAGAACTCCCTCACTATGGCAGCCAGCAGGTGTGTCTTTCCCGTGCCTGTAGGCATCTGTACCATCACACTCCGGTGAAGCTCCCACTCTTCAAAGAGCCTGAGCCTCATCTCCTGCTGGTAGTCACGAAGACAATCGTTCTTGCAATACATTATACGGATGCCAGTCGCTACCGACAACAAAAACAAGGAAGGCCGCATACGTTATCGCATACAGCCTATAGTAAATATTCTATCTTTATAAATTTATTTTATCGGCGGTTATGAACTGTTCCTCCACCGAATTCAGACAGGACCTATTATTGTCTATCCCTCTATAATCCAATCACTCAAAGTGTGACTTTCCGAGTCAAAGTTTATCCCCACCTTCACTACGGGAAGTCCGCAAAGAACAAAGCGTTCGGGATAGTTCTTCAGATTTATTTGGGCTAAAGCGGAATCAGCACTTTTGTCCAGCTTCAATTCAATGACATACAAAGTGTGGATAGTACGCATCACCACGTCCACACGCCCTTTCGGGGTACGGACTTCCACATCCACATACATCCCGAACAAAGAAAAGATGATGTAGAATAGTTGCTGATAATGCCCCTCCATAATTCGTATTATCACAATACGGGACGGTGGAAAGGAATAAGTTAGGTCGAAAAGGACGTTTACTATCAACCCCAACCCCTAACTTTACTACCGTTCCGGGTA
>ENA-OQJW01000077-OQJW01000077.1-human-gut-metagenome-genome-assembly--contig:-NODE-77-length-16403-cov-2.678422_pt1 | contig 16403 bp, 9 predicted proteins | sample MGYA00242619_ERZ504786 | MGnify/ENA primary metagenome ERZ504786 (study PRJEB26092, sample SAMD00036357) | human gut metagenome | host: Homo sapiens | study: EMG produced TPA metagenomics assembly of the... | reverse complement strand
ATTTTTCAAGTATGAATATACAAAATGACAGCGGAAATAAAAAACTAAAAACTTTATGATGACTCTTTACTATAGTTCTTCTTTTAAAATAGAATATCCTTTATAAAAACAGGAAGAATTTTGGTCCAAACTATGATTCGACATGATTGAGAACTAAAACTCAATCATCAGATTTGTATACTTAATCAACAGATGCTTGATGCTTATTGGAAATTTAAAGAGTGTATAAATCTATAATAAAAAAAGAAGAATATTTTCCGTATTACCATGTTATTGACTGAACGTCTTGACATATTCCCATATGTACTTTTTAATAATAATGAAACCTATAAGTTCCTGTATTATCCCAATAATGGCCTTTATTAGATGAATGGTGCCTACATCATAAATAATAATTATACCAAGAACTTCAGACCAGAGACTATTAACCTTATAAAAAAAGATGTGACTTTAAAAAAAATACTAATATATGGATTTCTCAAATTGCTTTTAATTGAAAGATCCATATATCAGTATTTCATTTCCCTAGTTTTGTATAATATTTTTTTTGATAGGCTAAGCCTTTATCGTTTTTATCGGTAAAATTTCTGCAAATGCAATGAAGAATCCAATGTTTTAAGGAAGCATAAATCTTTTAAAGCCATTTTACAATGTATTTGTTCTTGACCGGAAACGGTTTCAGAATTCAAATATACATCGATAAGATCGTCATCATTCATGCCTTTATCTTGAAATTTATAATAAATTTCTCCAGGCATTTCAAGACTTATAAACGAAGAAATTGAGTTATTACTACTTTGTATACTATTATTAAAATACAAATTTAGATTCAACTTATTATTAGAAATATCTATATCTTTTTCGCCATCATAGTATAATAAAAAGAAAACTGGCTTATATAAATCATACTCAAAAGTTGGAACAATATTCATATAACCATTTTTTATATAGAATGCTCCGGCCGTTTTATCTAATGAATAAATACTCTTATTTTTTAGATGGATAGAGTCTTGGCCGGATATTTGATACTCTTCACTTAAAGTGTCAACATGAACTGTAAAAGTAGGAATCTGTTGGCTCATTCCATTCGTACTGTTTAATATAATATCATAAGTTTTTCCATCCTCCAATTGAGTTATATTTTCATTTTCCTCCAATAGATTAAAACTAACTATGGCACGTTGTACTTCTTTTAACCAAGGTATACGATTAAGACTTTCTTCTGTTGGAACTAAAATTGCACCAAAATCCGTGTATAACTTGTAGCCACGAATATTGTCTCCACTAACCGTAACATATACACCATTAAATTTAGACCATTGCGCATCATCGTCATTACTGAGACATGAGCAAAATAGCCCGATACAAACTACAAAAACTACAAAGAAAAAGAGAATATAAAATCTAGATTGTTTCATGTCATTTTTATAAATTATAATTTAAAGGTAAAAGAGGATGCTTTATACATATTGATGCATCCTCTTATTGTATATTTATTCTATTACCATCCTGCGTTTTGAGACAAATTAGGATTTTTCATACGTTCCGATTGTGGAATTGGGAAGAGATACATTTTATCATTCCAAACACGATTGACAACGTTTCGTTTATAAGTGATAGTACCATCCTCATTTTTTGTAAGTTTCATTTCTATGATGCTCTTTAATTTATCACCGTCTTTCCATCTTCTCAGATCATAAAAACGATGTCCCTCAAAAGCCAATTCTACCATGCGCTCATTCTGATATTTATTCCAAAAAGCATCTGCCGACAAACCTGTTGGAAATTCCGGCATTTTGACATCAGTACGATTACGTATGATATTTACCGCTTCACAAGCTGTCATCCCGAATTCGCCAGCATTATCAGCAGAACCCGTATATTGGAATATGGCTTCTGCATAGTTTAAGTAAAATTCTCCTAAACGATAAGTGATCCATGAATGGCGGCTGGTTTTTGTAGTACTATTGGCACTCAGATCAATGGCTGAATCCAAATATTTTTTCAAATAATATCCGGTAGGAGTTGCACCTGAAAGAGGTTCAGCATTCAAACCTCCATAAAAAAGTTTCAATAGGATTGGTATTCTTTGATGGCCATTTTGTATCGCCATTCTTCACAATAGTCATATCGAAGCGTGGATCACGTCCGACATATGGATTAGAAGCGTCATAACCACTTCCTGTTTCATTCCACATTTTTCCAGTAGCTTTCATTTCATAGGCATCAACCATATTTTGTGTTGGACAATTACCGGAATTTCCACCTGGTACTCCCATTGGAAAATTATATTCTTCCAATGTGCTGATGTTACCATTATATCGACGAACAAAAATCATTTCATTATTTGACCAGTTGTTAGGTCCCCACAATTCTGAGTACTTACTTAATTTAAAACCGTTAGCCGTACAAGTTTCAATCACTTCTTTATTAGCTTCAGCTGCTCTGCGCCACAAATCTTTGTTATTTTCCGGATTAAACAATGGACTGGCAGCATATAAAGCAGCACGTGCTTTTAATGCCAAAGCCGCATAACAAGTAACACGACCGTTCTCTGCTGGGGCAATTCCGTCCAGTCCAAGTTTTGTGTAGTCTGCAGGTAATTCAGTAGATAATTTGTCACATTCTGCTATAATGGCATTAAAAATTTCCTGTGCAGGGGTGCGTGTTAGACTGTTTACTTGATCCGTAGTTACCATTTCTGTAAAATATGGAACATCCCCATAAGCACGTACTAAATTAAAGTAAAAATATGCACGCAAAAAACGAGCTTCCTTGAAACTGTTGGTATAACGGAACATTTGTGCACGATAGTCATCATTTAATTTTAATTCATCAAATGTCAATCCTTGAAATTCAGCCAGATACTGATTACATATCTGAATTGCTTTATAGCTGCTAGTCCAGATATTAGACATTGGATTAGCCGGACTCCAAGATCCGTTTACAAAATCACATATATCATTGTTTGTATAGGCATATTCAGCTTCATCACAAGCGGATGCCAGCATTCCACCTTTATATGTTTGACCAAAGTCATAGTCTAATATGGAATAAACATTGGTAATCATACCAATTACATTTTCATAACTTTCATCTATATAGTCTTTTCCGTAATTGGCATATTCGTGATAATCCAGGTTACATGCAGCCAAAGTTACCATACATGCCATTCCGCTCACTATTTTTTTGATTTTCATAATCATGTTTTTAATTTAAGTTCAACAATTAAAAGCCGATAGTTAATCCAGCCACTACACTACGAGTTAAAGGATAAGTCGCTCCATAAACTTCGGGATCGGCAATATTAATCTTATCAAAACACAAAAGGTCAATACCTCTCACATAAATCTTTGCATTGCTTAATATTTTGCTTTTTTTCACCCATGTTTGTGGAAACTTGTAATACAACTCTATTGAACGAAGTTTCAAAAATGAGCGGTCTGCCAACCACAAGGTATTGGTCTGATAATTGTTCTCATTACTTTGAGAGCTCAAACGAGGATATTTAGCGTCTTGATTTTCCGGAGTCCACCGGTTATCATAATATTCCTGTGAAATCGTTGTATTATTTATTAATGGCCAGTATAAACTCTTCGTATTTAATACAGCAGAATATCTTCCTGTTCCTTGGAACATGGCATCAAAGCCTAATCCTTTCCATTCCGCGCCCAAATTGAATGAATAGTAAATTTCAGGAGCAGTCGTACTATACCCTATAGCAACTTTATCATTCGCATCAATGATATTGTCACCATTGACATCCTTATATTTTATATCACCAGGTTTTACATCACCAAATGACTGCTTAGGACTATTCTCAATGTCAGCTTGATCTTTAAAATATCCGATAACTTCCATACCATAAGTTTGCTTCAGAGGGTTACCTGTAGTTATAAGATTGTCATACATACGCGGTTCTTCCATTTGCTCGATAATCTCATTTTTGGCTAAAGCAAAATTAGCTCCTATATTTAAAGTAATGTCAGCAATTTTTTTGTGGTAATTAGCACCAATTTCAACTCCCCAACTATCTACAATGCCACCATTTTCATAAGGAGCAGTAAATCCTAAGACACTTGAATAATGGCCGCTTGAAGACACCCAAATATCTGAACGTCTTTCATAATAAGCATCAAAAGATACATCCAACCCATTGAACATACTGGCATCTAAACCGAAATTATATTTATATGCTTTTTCATGAGTAGAATTCAAAGAAGCCAGACGACCTAATGACCAACTTTGCGTTCCTACAGAATAATTTGTGTCAAATGGATAATAACCACCGCCACCATATGTTTGTTCCCAATAGTTAGTAACCTCGTTGTCATCATCCAACGGAAGACGGTCGGTATTAATGACGCCAAACGAAGCTCGCAGTTTTATAAAATTAATCCAAGAAATATCTTTTATGAAATTTTCTTTTGACATGACCCAAGCTAAACCAACAGTGGGAGATATAGACCATTGATGTCCTGGTGCCAATTTATTAGACGCTGAAGCAACTACACTCAAATCAGCAAAATATTTATCTTTGTATCCATAATGAGTATAGAAAGAGGCATTCTGACGATACCAAGTCTGATCAGTCCCTTTGGTATTACGGTATTCATAGTCCCATTTTAATTGACTATAAATCTTATTGTCTTTATTTATTTGTTTGTCATAAAATAAAGTTGCTGCAAAATTGAATACCCGTGTAAATGCAATACATTTAGCATCACTACTCATCGCACTTTCTTTACCATCAGTATAATAAGTCGTACTTGAGGGTACGCCATTTTCCCATGCAGTTACCGAATTACTACCATAAACAAAAGTTTTAGAATGATTTTCCCAATATTGGGCATAGTTATCATAAGATAACATACCGCTTGCTCCTAGTCCTGGGGTTATAGATGATAAATCTTGGGTAAGAGTCATATCAGCGAACAATGTACGTTCGTGGAACTTTGTGTAAGCCGCCGCTTGTGATACAGCTAAAGGATTTTTGGTTCCAGCCCAAGTCGCACTACCTCCCCATGTACCATTTTCCAAACGAGCGGGAAAAGCAGCGGAAGGTAAAGTATAAATCATATCCCATAAATTAGCACCTCCCTGATCGTCCGCTCCCGGAGTCCTAGTTTCTGACAGGATACCTAATACATTTAATTTCAATTTTGTTTTTTCTGTTAGATCAATATCCAGATTAGTACGTAAATTGGCTCTGGAGTATTGGTCCTGTGTAGAATATCCATCATTCATATAAGGATTGGCAATAAATCCTTTATTAGTAGTCAAGTTAGCCATGGCATAATAACGGAATTTGCTTGCCCCACCTCGGAAACTTATATTATATATATTGGTGGCATCCATATCACGATAAGTTTCTCCAAGCCAATCCACATTAGCATAAAGATATGGATATTGACCACTACGAAATGCGTTCAGCTCATCTTGTGTATAACGTGTTGTTAACCCGTCATTTACCAATGCTTCATTCATGGCATTTGCATAAGAATAACTGTCTACAAACTTGGGTTTGCGTGCCTGCCAACCGAAACCATGATCATAAGTAAACTTGATTTCACGTGTATTATAAATACCACGTTTGGTAGTGATATTAACTACACCATTAATACCTTTATGTCCGTAAATAGCTACTGCAGCAGCATCTTTCAATATAGTGACAGTTTCTACCTCTTCAGGAGTAACATCTGTAATATCACGTTCAATACCATCCACCAATATCAACGGATTATTGGTAGATAAACTTTGTAGACCACGAATAAAAAATGTAGGTTCAGCATCTGCATATCGTCCGCTACCTTGTAAAGTAGTCAAGCCTGTACCATATCCAAAAAGCGAATTAGCTATATTTTTAGCACTACGCTTATTGAAATCTTCATTATATACGGTAGAGATTGATGAGGTAGATTCTTCCAGACGTTGAGCTTTATGATATCCGATTTCTACAACTTCATCGGAATATTTTGCCGGTTTACCGGAAGTTATACTATCATTGAGTTCCTGTGCATACCCCTGCATACTCAAAAAAGTAAGGAGTGCCGGAATAATTAATCTATTTTTTCTCATAATAATTAATTCAAATTGTAATTGAAGTATTCATTAGTTATTACCATCCGGGATTTTGAACAAGCCCGTATCCTTTATTAACTTCTGTTGACGGAAATGGAGAAAGATACCATTTAGGGTCAAATCCATTTGTCCACCAATAACGAGTAGGGTTATTCAATTCAAATTTTTCATATTCAAAATGGGTTGGATAAGCCATCTTCCCTTCATCGTTTCCACGCCAAGGCAAATCTCGTTCGTACTCCGTTGTCATCTAAACGATAAATGAAAAGTCCATGCAATTGCTTTTCAAATACATCTGCTCGTTTATAGCGAATCAAGTCAAAGAAGCGTGCATCTTCCATACCTAGTTCGCAAGCACGTTCACGAAGAAGTTCTTCAATAAAAGCATCTTTATTACTTTGTAAATTTTTATCTGGATTACATTCTGCCAATCCTTTCATTCCTACACGTGCGCGTACAATATCTACTTGAGCTATAGCTTTATCCATACTGCCTCGTGAACTTTGACACAATGCTTCCGCATAAATTAAATGCAGTTCAGCTATACGGATACAAGGCCAATGTACATATCTACGCAACATATCGTTTCCCATTAAGAATTTGATGGGTGCATATCCCGTAGCGAATGAACCTGTTTGACTGGTAGGACCATTGCCGGCACTCTTTCCGCCCAACCACGATTCAAAGCAATACCCCGACATATTTCCTGTAGTCCAATCCAAAGATTCTTGCTGGCCATTTACAATGATTTCTTCATACATACGCGGGTCACGGGTCAATTCTATATTTATTAGTCCGTCACTGGCTGTGCCCGTTCCTTTCAAAAACATTTCATCCAGTTTTCCTTCACTTTTAGTCTTATCCCAATCAAACGGCATACCATCTTTCCAAGGAAACATTTCCATATATTCTTGTGTAGGACTGTAACCACGATGAATGCTCATAAGAGGATCTCCCCATTGGTGCCAATTATAATGACTTGATTTGAATGCATCAATATCAATTACACGTGTGTTTATCAATACTTCCGGGCTATCCAAATTAGCATAGCCTGCACGATATGCCAAACGATAATCTTCTGGACGAGTACCTTTCGCCCGCTGTAAACTATATCCACCTTTAGAAGCCAGTTCATTAAAGAATTGTTCACACGCTTCCAGACAGCGATCCCATAGTTCCGGTTTATAACCACCATACCAAATAGCAGGATTGCCTGTCGCTCCCGGGTAATAAGGCTGGTCGGAATTAAATAAAGGTGAGGCTGCAAATTGAAGAATACGACATTTATAAGCTAAAGCTGCTGCTCTAGTCCAGCGTCCGGATTCAGATGCAGGTGTTTCTACAGTCCAAGGAAGTACAGCAGCAGCTTCATCCAGCAATTGTACCATATAATTCACTGTTTCTTCCACACTGTTACGGGGCATTTCATAGCTTGTATCTGTCCCACTGAATGTACCTTTAATTAAAGGAATGCCACCATAATGACGAAATACATCAAAATAACGGGAGGCAAGAATACATTTCGCTTGTGCCACCATAGAAACTTTTTCATCTTCCCCTAACCCCGGTACATTATCAATATTCTCAATCAACATCCATACTCCACGTACAGCTTCCCAGATATTATTCCTTAAATAATCAAATTTATCAGAACGTTTACCATAATTAGCTGTATGAGTACCTTGATAATAAGGTCCGGTGATACCGGCTGATGGATAAGTATATATATAAAGATCTGTCAATGCCTCCGGTTTGCCCACGTAATTATTAGAACTTTCCTGATTAGCTACATTTTTATAAGGAAGCCCATAATATTGCATACCATAAAGATTAGTCAGAAACTGTCTGGTATATTCAGCATTGTTAAATACGGTATCTTTTGTAACCGATCCTCCTGGAGCCTTTTCCAAAAAAGAGTTGCCGAACTTGATTTCATCGACACATGAAGTAGCGATGACAGATGTTAGAGCCAGTCCTGAAGCAACATTAAAAATCCATTTATTATATTTTTTCATTTGATTGCATTATTAAGATTAAAAACCAAGTTTCAAACTCAATGAATATGTTTTTGTCAGCGGATAAGAGGGAGAATTGCTAGCCTTTGATTCCGGATCACTCCAAAAATATGGAGTAAAGGTCAATAAATTATATCCACTTAACGCTAACTGCATAGTATTCAGTTTCAGTTTTTTCATAAACGGAAGATTGAAATTATAAGCAATTTGCAGATTTTTCAAACGAAGATACTTAGCATCTTTCTCCCACAAAGTTGATTCCGCATAGTTATTGGTATCGTTGATAAATGTCGCACGCGGATATTCCGCATTTGGATTCGGATTCTCTGGAGTCCATGTATGGTCTAACATATATTCCAACAAACCTCCTTGATCTGAGTTTGTACGGTCTGTAAAAGGTTGGCGGAATACGCTTGATATACTGCGGCTTACATTCCATGCGGCAGTCCATTGCATTGAAACATCAAATCCCTTCCAGCTGAATCCCATATTAAGACCGGCCATGTATTCCGGATCATCTGTGAAACCAAATTGACGTGACATATCGTTAGAATCTATTTTACCATCGTTATTTAAATCGACATATACACAATCACCATTTTTTTAAATCACTGACTAATTGTTCTGGCATATCCGTACCATATACTTCTTTGTAATGAGTAGGGGTTGTTTCCGAATTATAATATTCAAAGAATTTATATTGGCTGCGTGAACCAAGACGACGTCCTTTTTGATACATATATTCTTCATTCTGCGGAGCTTCTTTTCTCTCTACCACCCGATTTTGATTGTACATCAAATTCAATCCTACGTTATATCTAAAATTGTCGCCTATTTGATCGTTCCATTTTAAAGTGATTTCCCAGCCCCAGCTTCTCATTTCCCCAAGATTAGCCAATGGAGGAGTAAATCCTAATACAGAAGGAGCCGTACCGTCACTCAACATAATGTCTGTACGTTTTTCATGATAATAATCAAATGAAGTGCGTAAGCGATCATTAAGGAAATTAGCATCTACACCTAAATTGGTTTTCAACGCTTTTTCCCATGTAATATCTTGGTTATTCTTTCCATTTTCATAAGCTGCAGGACTTACTGTGGAATTATTGATACCAAACAAAAAACCATGACCATCACGGTTAATTAAAGAAGAATTATTAACTACATAAGGATCAGACATATAGAGGAAACGTTGCTTGTTTCCGTCAAAACTATCATTACCAACTAGACCGATTGTATAACGAAATTTCAAGAAACTTACTACTGATTTTATAGGTTTCCAGAATTTTTCCTCACTAACAATCCAACCAAAAGACCCGGCCGGAAAAGTACCAAAACGTTTGCCGGGTGCATAATTCTCGGAACCATTATATCCAATATTGAATTCTGCCATATAGCGGTTTTTCCAATCATAAGTTGCACGTCCCACTATACCAACCATACCACGAGGAATATCAGAATATGCACTAGGATAATATATCTTAGACTGATTGTAATAACAATAATGCTAGAAACATGATGATTACCGAATTCCCGGGCATAGTTTAAGGCTGCCTCCATATACCAATCACGTGATTTAGCCGGATCCTTATCTTCATATTTCAACTGAGAATTTTGTCCATATTTCTTATAAGCAATCGTACCATCTTCCTGTAATACAGGAGTATAAGTTGCAACACTAGCACTAGCCTGTGTATAAGATGTAAAGCCACTATTGTATGATCCTTTAATATGGAATGACAATCCTTTAGTTATAAAATCCAGTTTTTGTTTTAATTGGACATCAGCATTTAAGGTGTTATTACTGGTTCGCATAAAACCTCCACCATAGTATCCCATGCCGCTACCACCAGTAAAAGGCATTCTCAAATCCGGATAGTCCGTACTTGCATTAACCAGTTTGCCATCGACAAGTCCCGGACTAGAAAACGGAGTGGAATAATACATGTTTATTAACATCCCGGCACTACCCTGTCCAGTATAAGGTTTAGAAGCATTATTCACATTACCAGCAATATTCATTGATAATGTTGTCGTTTTGGTTACGTCAATATCTAGATTTGAGCGGTAATTGAAACGATTATATTGATAAGACAGATTATAGGGCAAGTCAAATTCTTTAAATAAACCACCTTGTGTATAAGCTCCTGCTGAAATAAAATAACGTACACGGTCTGTACCACCTGATATATTAACATTATGCTGTGTTTGAAGGGTCATATCTTTTAAGCAATAATCTACCCAATCCACACTTGGAAAACGAACGGGATCTGAACCATCTTTAAATTTCTGGATTATTTCATCCGAAAACGTAGGATTCAAACCATCACCAGTGTTTATTTGGTTATAAAAAGTGGCATATTGATAAGAATTAGCCATTTTAATACTTTCGGTCGGGGCAATAATACTTGAGGAAGTCGTAAATGAAATCTTAGCCTTTCCTTCCTTACCTCGTTTAGTCGTAATTAAAACAACGCCATTTGCACCTCGTACACCAAAAACAGCCGTAGCAGAAGCATCTTTTAATATAGAAATGCTTTCTATTTCATTAGGATCAATATCATTCATGCTACGTTCCACACCGTCTACTTGAATAAGAGGAGCAGATTGATTCCATGTAGCTTGACCACGGACAAAAATATTCGCTGCATCACTTCCCGGTTCTCCGGAATACTGTACGGTAGTCAAACCTGCCATTTGCCCTGATAACATATTAGAAATGGACCCTGTTGGAGTTTTTGTCAATTCTTCACCTTTTACGCTGGAAATAGCTCCAGTCACAGAAACCTTTTTCTGAACACCATAAGCTACAACCTCTACTTCTCCTAACATTTGAGAATCATCCTCCAAAACAATTTCGATATTAGATTGTTTTACTTCCACAGTTTTAGAACTATATCCAATGAATGAAATCAATAACTTAGCTCCTTTAGGAACATCCAGTTTAAAAACTCCATCAATGTCGGTTATAGTACCTACTGTCTGACCTTGCACAACAACATTGGCACCAATAATAGGTTCTCCTAAATTATCTACAACCTTACCGGTCACTGATACTTTTTGTTGTTGAGCAATATTGTTTGCAGCTATTGCCGACTGTCCTCCTAGGGGAAGAGCCAGAGGACCTGCAAACAGACTAAAGAGAAAAAGCCATCGAAATCTTAATCGATGTCCCAACAGACTTGATTTTTTGCTGTCTTTCATACTTTAATTATTAAGTTAAACAAAAGTTAACTTGATATATAAGTATAGAAGTATCGAAAAAAGCCCATTTCATCGAATTTTGTAATATAGATGATACAATAATAGAGAATATAAAGAGCTCTTATTGCTGTTTGAAAAAAATCTCTTTTAGTTGGTTTTTATGAAATATTTTGCTTTACGTTCCAATTTATATGAAGCAGTTTATGTCCTAGCATAAACTTAAAAGATATCCTTAAAAAGTAAGTGTACTTCATTAGCCATTTAAGTACATTTACTTGGCTCACGAAGCATACTTGCTTTTTAAGGTAATACAATAATAACATTTACATGAAATGAAAAAGCATTTATGCATATATAATAATAGAATTGGCTATTTAAGCAATTGATCGAAGATTTCTCTAAAAACCTTATCGGCATGCTCCTGCATTATTCGTATATAATTAAATATAGGACGATTGTTTTTCATGCTATGGCCAATACAATATTCTATTTTTTCTATTTCGATACCTATATCATAACCATGTTGTGCAAATGTTTTTCTTGCAGAATAATATGAAACCTTTCTATTTATGCCTGCTAGACCAGCCACTTTCCCTATATGTCTAAAGACCAAACTATATACTTTTTCATAAGATTTATACTTGCCAAAAACTAATTTCCCATTTTCTGAAATATATCGATCAATAATTGCCTGTGCTTCTGGCTGGATAGTGAAAGCTATTTCATTTTCATTCTTTTTGCTATTACGGGTTTTATGTCTTATATATCTCATACAGTTCCCTTTAGTGAAATCATACTCCATTAAGTCTCTTAGATTAATACCACCTAAATAATAAGTTAACATAAATATATCCCGGGCCATGATATGCACAGATTTGAATAATTTTACATCACGTATTCTTTTTAATTCATCAACGGACAGATCTAGTTCTCTGATATTACTAATTGGCATTTTAAATAAGACAAAAGGATGAACTAAATAAGTTACATAATTCATTTTCCTGGCATAGTTCAATATTACTTTTATTAAAGTGAGGTAAATCCTGATAGAAGTTTCTTTTAATCCTTCAGCCTTCATTACATCAGCGAAACTTTGTATATGTGTCGGACTGAGTTGTACCAAAGGAAAATCACCTTTCATATGTTTAAGGAACTTTGCACAAGCTATATTATATAATTTATGGGATTTTTTACGATCGTCTGCCTCCATCATCGAAAGATATTCTTTCACTACCGTATTAAAGGTTATTCCCTTTTTTTGTTGTTCCCGAGTTATGACATGTATTAATTCAGTGCATGAAATGGTCGACTGATAATGAATAGACGAAAGAATCTCTTCGTATTCATTAATCAGTTTGCGCAAACAAGAATTTATATTAGCTGCATTTTCGTGTTTTACTACTCGTCCATTTTTCATTTGATTTGCAGAATCCAAAATGAATTGGGTTGAAATATATCTCGTTTGTGAACGATGAGCTACTGCGATCCTAACTCTATGTCTACCGTTAGATAATTTTTTAGCAGGCACAATTACTATTGAAAGATTAGCCATATTCAAATTTTAGTTTATACGTTTTACAATACAATATTAAAGTAACAATCAGAAATAAAAGCACTCTTGTATAACAAAAATGCTCGTGAGACTATCCATTTTGAGATTGTTCACAGACATTTGTACTATTTTTCAGTTGAAAAGACGTAAATTTCCATGCTTTTGTACAATCCTACATTGGCTTTTTTCATATTCACGCATATATTTGCAACACTTTTTCACAGGTGGGAGACATATTTCTCCTGAGAGAATAGAAAACTAACTTTTGTTTAACTTAATAATTAAAGTATGAAAGACAGAAAGAATTCAAGTCTGTTGGGTCGCCTGGACAAGTTCCAGCGGCTGTTCTTCGTTGCTTTGTTATCCGTATTGGCTGTAGGGGCCTTTGCACAGAGCAAAACCGTTTCGGGTACTGTCCTTGACAAGACAGGTGAGTCTGTAATCGGTGCCAGTGTGGTGGTGAAAGGTACTACCAATGGTACAATTACTGACTTTGATGGTAAGTTCACACTTCAAAATGTTCCTGATAATGGAACTATCCAAGTAAGTTTCGTGGGATACAAGACCGTAGATATCCAGGTGAAAGGACAATCTACCGTTAAGGTAATCTTGGAGGAGGATACTGAAACACTGGATGAGGTTGTGGTAGTAGGTTATGGTGTTCAGAAAAAAAGTGATGTGACTGGTGCTATGGCACGTGTTGGTTCTGAAGAATTGAATACAAGACCTGTGAACAATGCTTTTGAAGCCTTACAAGGCAAAGCTGCCGGTGTAGATATCACCTCAAGTGAACGTCCGGGTACTGTAGGATCAATCCGTATTCGTGGTAACCGATCTATCAGTGCATCATCAGACCCTCTGTATGTAGTAGATGGAGTTCCTTTGAGTGCTGGAGGAATTGAAACGATCAATCCGCGTGACATAGAATCCATTGATATCTTAAAGGATGCCTCTTCTACAGCTATTTACGGTTCTCGCGGTGCCAATGGTGTCATATTGATAACTACCAAACGCGGTAAAGCGGGTAGACTCGCTTTAAACTACTCAGGTTCTGTCACATTAGAAAACCTAAAAGACAAATCACCTGCCATGAGTGCAAGCGATTATATTACCTGGCGCCGTTGGGCTTATTATAACTCAGATCCGGTAAACAATCCTCGCGGTGACCAACCTAACTACGATAAAGACCAAATTTATTTCGCAGCATCAGGTGATCCCGCAGCTTTGGCAAATGTAAATAAAGGTTGGAGTAACGGTACTTGGGATGAAAGTAAAGTAACAGATACCGACTGGGCAGACATAGTGACCCAAACAGGTATCACTCATGAACACACCATCAGTGGTAGTGGCGGTAACGAAACTGCGCAAGCTTTCTTCTCTGTTGGTTACCTGAATAATCAAGGAACTCAGAAAGGACAGGAATATGAACGTTATAATTTTTCAATGTCTGTCGATTTACAAGTAAAACCTTGGTTTAAAATGGGCGGATCTATCAACGGTTCATGGGCGGTTCAAGACTATGGTTATTCCCGTACCGGACAATCTTCAGGCTCGGGCCCTGTTGATATATATAGCGCGGCAAAAGCTATTCCACGCTTTGGTGTTCCTTATGATGAAGAAGGAAATATCATTACCAACCCCTGTGGCTCCACCACCAATGTTTATACTGTAATTGACGAATGGAATAAGTCAACCGATAACCGCCAAACTTTCCGTGCACTAGGCAGCTTTTACGGACAATTTGATTTTGGGAAAATATGGGCACCTCTAGAGGGACTAAGCTATAAAATCTCTTTCGGTCCTGATTTCCGCCACTATCGTCAAGGTATTTTTATCAGCAAAGACTCTGCCGTGAAAATGGGCTCAAAAAACTATGCTAAATATGCAACAGATCGTTACTTGTCATGGACACTGGATAATCAGATCAACTATAACAAGACATTCGGCAAACATAACTTAGGCGTAACCTTATTGCAATCAGCTTCCAAATATAATAAAGAAAGTGGTTCCGAAAGTGCTAACGCCATCCCTAATGAAAATTTTGAATGGTACAACATGGGCAGTGTAGATATTACTGATGCAGCAACTTATGGTGCTGGTATGAGTACTGGTATGTCTGAGAATCAGCTGGCATCGTACATGGCACGTGTAAACTACGCATACAACGACCGTTATTTATTGACTGTATCCGGACGTTATGACGGTTCTTCCGTATTAGCAGACGGGCACAAATGGAGTTTCTTCCCTTCTGCCGCCTTGGGCTGGCGCATTGACCAAGAAGACTTCATGAAAGATATTTCTTGGATAAACCAGTTAAAACTTCGTTTCGGTTTGGGAACAACTGGTAACTCAGCTGTAAGTGCATATTCTACATTAGGTAACATCCAGTCATTCTATGTACCTTTTGGCTCTACTCTGACCCCTGCTTATGCTACTAATGAACCTTATTACACTTCTTCTCAAGTAAAAATGGCAAATAAAAATTTAGGTTGGGAAAAGACAACACAATATAACTATGGTATAGATTTCAGTTTCTTGAATGGACGTATCAGCGGTTCAATGGATATTTATCACTCTAACACCAATGACTTATTATTAAGCATGACTATTCCAACCTTAACTGGCTTTAATTCTACTTATGCCAATGTAGGTAAACAAAAAAACTTCGGTGTTGACTTATCTTTGAACCTGGTTCCCATACAAACTAAAGACTTTGAATGGAGTTCCACTATCAATGCAGCCTATCAAAAAGATGAAATCTTAGAACTTGCTAACGGTAAGCAGGATGACATTTCCAATGCCTGGTTCATTGGTGAGTCAATCAATGTTTACTATGGTATTGCCAACGATGGTCTGTGGCAGGAAAGCGATGCGGCAGAGATGGCTAAATTTAATGCTAATGGACATAAATTTGAAGCAGGCATGGTGAAACCTGTTGATCAGGATGGCAACTATATTATTGACAGTAATGACCGTATTATTCTTGGCAATAAAAATCCTAAATGGGTGCTGGGATGGAGCAATACATTCAACTATAAAGGTCTTGAACTAGGTATCGAGCTGAACGGACGATTTGGTTATATAGTTGATACGGGTGGTGAAGGCCAAAACGGTATGTATAACCAACGTGAAATAAACTATTGGACTCCAGACAATACTGGTGCTGATTATCAAAAACCAATTTACAGTACAGCGGGTGGTGATGCTTATTCAAGTCTGCTAGGCTTTAAAGACGCTTCATTCATCAAGATCCGTAACATTTCTCTGGGTTATAACTTTAATTCCAAAGCATTAAAGAACATCGGAATCAGTTCTCTTAAATTATATGCACAAGCTAAGAATATAGGCAACCTCTATTCTTCAGTAGATTTTATGGATTTGGACTTAGGCACTACTTATTACAATAGAGGCTTTACTTTCGGTTTACAAGTTGGTTTCTAATTTGATAATAACACATTAAACTGTTTTTAAAATGAAAAATTTAATTAATACATTATTCACAGCCGCCCTGTCTGTCGCAATGCTGCTAGTTTCAGTTCTTGTAGCGATAG
>ENA-OQJW01000075-OQJW01000075.1-human-gut-metagenome-genome-assembly--contig:-NODE-75-length-16442-cov-2.385719_pt1 | contig 16442 bp, 21 predicted proteins | sample MGYA00242619_ERZ504786 | MGnify/ENA primary metagenome ERZ504786 (study PRJEB26092, sample SAMD00036357) | human gut metagenome | host: Homo sapiens | study: EMG produced TPA metagenomics assembly of... | reverse complement strand
GGCAATTCGGGCAGGCTGTCATACTTCAAGGTCAGACTATCTATCTTTAAAGCGGTATTTGAAAGTTCCACACCAAAATCCTTAATATCCAAACGTTTATTGTTGGCTGTAACTTTCATGGCAAATTTCTGCAATGAAAAACCACATTGTTCGTCAAAGCTGACCCGCCGGATGGCAGCATTCAACGAGTCGCTGCGCAATGCTTTCAGTGAAAGCGTCGCAGCGAGATTTTTTACCGATAGATGATGGGCATTGAACTTTCCGGGAGTTTCCGGTTCCGATAATATATCGTATGTCACTCTGCCACGCCTTATCAACACGGAATTAATTCGTAAAATCCAAATTAGATTTTGTTTTAACCGTATCTTTGGATGCGAAAGCGTCTAACACAAACTGGAAATTAGGGGCAGATTCTGGAGTTTCCCGGTTCAAATTGACCGTAAATCCAAAAAGCTGGACACTGCTGATGGTGACTTTACCGTTCAGTAAAGGAAGAAGATCGAATTTTGCCGACAAGCGGGCTACTTTCAGCATCTCCTGATTCTTCCGGTCATGCAAAAGGACATCTTCCACAATGATGCGGTTCAGCAAACCCATATCAATCCGTCCTATAGAAACCTCCGTATTCAGTATGTTTTTTAATTCCTTAGTTACAAAAACAGATAATTTGCCCTGAACATACGGTATGTTCAGCAGCACAATTATTCCCAGGTAGACACCAATCAGTGTACCTAGCAGAATACGCACAGTGTACTTAAGACTCTTACTAGAAATCATTGTTTATTTTGGGCTAACAAAAATACGAATAACGTACGACGTAGCCCAAAATAAACGATTTTTTTACTTGTTTTATGCAATCTTTTCAACTCGAAGGAGAAAATGACACGGAAACATCCGATAATAAGGAAAGTGATGGACAGCATGTAGAGCACGGTGACAGCGCCAAGTCCGGGTTGCCAGATGATAGCCATAGAGCAAAGAATGGCCAGAATGCCAAACACCAGATACCATCCCCAATCCTTCGTGCCATAGCGTTTCAAATCTGTGGAATAGCCACACAATGTAAACCCTCTGAACATCAACCAAAAAGCGACAATAAACGGAATCAGCTCCATGCTGACCAACGGATAGAATACCAGATAAATACCTATCAGTAAATCAATAATACCTCCGGCAAGATACCATCCCCAACTGCTGATTGTTTTTTTGTTTCCGGCAGCAAAAAAGATTTCCAGAATGCCACTGACCAGAATCGAGATACTGAAGATGACACTCAGTGCCACATAACTGCTCACAGGAGCGAACAATAAACATAGTGCTACCGCAATGTAGAGCAAGCCCAGCAACAGGGACATCCACCAATTTTTTACAGCGTAGCCTAAGCCACCAACTAATTCATTCATATTTGTTAAGTTTTAGGTTATAATTTGAACTAATAACGTCCCCTTTGCAAAAAGGTTTACCTACAAATACAAAAAAAGTCTTTAAATACCGCCGATTGACTTTTAGAACTCAAAAAATATTCCGAACTTTGCACGCTGAAAACTAAATTGATAGTTCTATTTACATTTTGAATAAAAAATGAATAAAAAAAGAATGAAAGATAACAAAATCCCTTCACCGTTAGTATCCCTTTTACCCGTATTCGTACTTATTTTATTATTGTTTGTCACTATCCGTACACTTTGGAACGCGATGCCTTGTCCGGTGGCAGCCAAGTCTGTCTGTTAGTGGCTACAGCAGTTTGTGTGCTGACAGGTATGGCGGGATTCCATCGTCCATGGAAGGACTTCGAACTGGCTATCACCAATAATATAGCCGGGGTAAGTACCGCACTTATTATTTTGCTGATCATCGGAGCTTTGTCCGGAGCATGGATGGTCAGCGGTGTAGTCCCTACATTAATATATTACGGCATACAGGTTATTCATCCTCATTTTTTCCTGGTATCCACTTGCATTATTTGTGCGGTAGTATCTGTCATGACAGGCAGTTCATGGACTACCATCGCCACTATCGGCATCGCACTGATGGGAATAGGGAAGGCGCAAGGTTTCAGTGAAGGTTGGATTGCAGGTGCGATTATCTCCGGAGCCTATTTTGGTGATAAAGTTTCTCCGCTTTCGGATACCACCATTCTGGCATCTTCCGTAACGGATACACCGCTGTTCACTCACATCCGTTACTTGATGATTACCACCGTTCCATCACTTGTCATCACTTTGATAATCTTTACCATAGCCGGATTGTCACATGAAGCTACTGATACCGGTCATATCGCCGAATACACCCGTATATTGAGTGATAAGTTCCATATTTCATGGTGGTTGATGATTGTCCCCGTTGTCACAGCGATACTGATTGCACGTAAAGTGCCTTCCATCATCACTCTATTTGTTTCTACGGCTCTGGCTACCGTCTTTGCCTTGATTTTCCAGCCCGGACTATTATGCGAAATCGCCGGACAAGGAGCCGAAGGGATTGCCGCCTTGTTCAAAGGAGGAATGGGAATGCTTTATGGTGGAACCCAATTGGAAACCGGTAATGCGGAAATAAACGAACTGATATCCACTCGCGGAATGGCAGGTATGATGAATACCATCTGGTTGATTATCTGCGCCATGTGTTTCGGAGGGGCGATGACAGCCGGAGGAATGCTCGGCAGTATCACTTCTGTCTTTGTACGTTTTACGAAAAAGCGGGTAGGAATGGTGTCATCCACAGTTGCATCGGGCTTGTTCCTGAATCTTGCTACAGCAGATCAATATATATCCATTATCCTGACGGGTAATATGTTTAAAGACATCTATAGTGCAAACGGTTATGAAAGCAAACTGCTGAGCCGCACGACGGAAGATTCTGTTACAGTCACTTCGCCATTGATACCCTGGAATACATGCGGTATGACACAGGCTACTATCCTTAGTGTTCCCACCATTGTGTATCTGCCTTACGCCTTCTTTAACATTATCAGTCCCTTGATGAGTATCACAATTGCTATACTGGGATATAAGATAAAGAAAAAAGCAGAACAGCCGGGCCTGTCATAATAATGATAGGATCTGATGATTATATATCTTTCACGTGAAAGATTAGCAGGGTTCAAAAATAACTTGTACATTTACCCACCCTAATAAATCATTTTATATTTTTACAATAATATGAAGAAACACATCACATTCGCTCTTCTGTTTGCGGCTGCATTGACAGCCCAGGCACAGCAGGGAGGCATTTCAGGTGAAATGCTGAATCAAATCAAACAAAGTTATAAGGCAACCCCTGCCGACAAAGCCATCCGTAACGCCTTAGGCGGAACAAGTATCAACACGTTGGCATTGAACCAAGAGAACCGTGCCGATTTTGATACGGAATTTTCACACAAGGTGCTATCCAAGGGGATAACCGACCAACAATCTTCCGGTCGTTGCTGGCTTTTTACCGGACTGAACGTGCTCCGCAGCCAGATGATTGCCAAATACGGACTGGATGAGATGGAGTTCTCACAGAACTATTGTTTTTCTACGACCAATTAGAAAAAGCAAACTTATTCTTACAGGGAATCATTGATACCAGTGGAAAGCCCATGGACGACAAAATGGTGGAATGGCTGTTCAAGCATCCTTTAAGCGATGGAGGACAATTCACAGGAGTTTCGGATATTATAGAGAAATACGGACTGGTCCCCAAGAGTGCAATGGTGGAAACTTTCAGCAGTGAGAATACCGGAAAGATGAGTAACCTGATAGGATTAAAACTGAAGGAATTTGGTTTACAACTACGAGAAGCTGCCGCTGCCGGAGTGAAGTCGGTCGAACTGGAAAAGAAAAAGACAGAAATGCTGGGAACGGTTTATCGTATGCTGGTGTTGACCCTTGGCGAACCTGTTTCCACCTTTACATGGAGTCTGAAGGGTGGAGAAGCGAAAGAATACACTCCGATATCTTTCTATAGAGAGTTCTTGGGAAATGATCTGACCAACAACTACGTGATGCTGATGAATGATCCCAGCCGCGAATTCTATAAATGCTATGAAATAGACTTTGACCGTCACCGTTATGATGGCAAAAACTGGACCTACGTCAATCTGCCTATAGAAGATATCAAAGAAATAGCCATTGCTTCCATCAAGGACAGTACCATGATGTACTTTTCTTGCGATGTAGGCAAGTTCCTCGACAGCAAACGTGGCCTGTTAGATCCTGATAATTATGATTACGAATCATTGATGGGAACCACCTTCGGCATGGACAAGAAACAACGTATCCAAACTTTCTCCAGTGGCAGCAGCCATGCTATGACCTTGATGGCGGTGGACTTGGATAAAGCGGGAAAATCGAAAAAATGGATGGTGGAAAACAGTTGGGGCAGTGCCAGTGGATACAGAGGACACCTTATCATGACAGATAAGTGGTTTGATGAATATATGTTCCGTGTAGTGGCAGAAAAAAAATATGTTCCTGCCAAGGTACTGGATATTTTAAAACAGAAACCTATCCGTCTTCCGGCATGGGACCCGATGTTTGCTGACGAAGAATAAGCGTCATCTCTTTACATTGTATATAATTTTAAGCGGACTGTACAGAAAGAAAGACTGTACAGTCCGTTTTTTATTCTAAGGCATTGTGTATGTCTGCCATTTTTACTTCTTTTTAACTTCTCTCTTGTAAAAAGAAACATAATAGGGAAAATAGGTTTGTTGCAGTGATGAGTTATTGTATAATGGGCTTGCAGAAAGGTGTTTCTTGCATATTTAGGTATAATAAAAAATGGGAATCTCTTCGTAAGAGAACCCCATTTTTGTGCAAATATAGCCCATATTTGCTTTAAACGCAATTTTTTGTTCTAGAAAAATAAGAAAAAGTTGCAAACAGGCGCATCTCGTTTATAAAAACAGCATACGACAAAACCAGTAAATATTCAATTATCAGAGATCTAACTTGACTTTGGGGTTCTCTTACGAAGAGAACCCCAAAATATAGAGGATATCTGATAGCAAATCTGTTCCTCTTTTTCAAATAAAGGTATGATAAAATGTAATGTTTTGATGGGAACAACGAATGATAATCAAGACATAACGAGCGAAGCGCCTAAGTTACTGCTCTGCAGTTCAATCGCTTCTGCTTCAGACCCGGGGTCAAATGCAGTAACCAAGCCACAGGCTGGAATAGGGAAAGAACACCCTGAACTCTCGTGGTACTATATGTATCTTTCCTATAAGGAACTGAAGCGTTATATTGCAGTCTTCAGTGGCAGAAAAGCAGTAAAGCTCCGTACTTCGGAAGGGATAACCGAGGAATGTTACTTCTGTTTCAAAGTATTTTCTTATACCGAGGCAGGTCATCGGAAACGTTTCGAACAGTGTGATTATACTAAACAAGAGTATGCTGCTCGCCGTGAATCCGCCAGAATCGTGAAGGAAGCCTTTTCCACCGGTTCTGCCTCACAACTCAATGCCCTGACAGATGAAAAGGAAGTACAAAGTAGCGGTTGGTTATTTGTGTGCGCTCCTTTGGAGCAACTTCAGCGCATCTTGTCTGCCATGCTCCCCCGCCAATATCTGGTAACGGACTACGTTACCCATCGTGCTGCGGTCATTCCCCAGTGTCAGATGGAGGAATTCATCTATCTATATGAATCCATGCCCTACAACATTGAACTGTTGAACCGTCCTTTGGAGGCTTATCTTCAGAAGAAACAACGTATTCGCATTACCGGTGGTATTTTTCATGGTAAGGAGGGGTGCATTATGCGGCTGCATCGCAATACAAGGTTAGTGTTCGCTTTTGGAAATATGACGGTGGCTATCAGCTATCTTCATGCTTTTCCGTTCGAGAAAGTGGACTAGTTTTTATAAATCTATCTCTTATTTCAATAATAGAATATATACCAATTAGTATGAGTAAGAAAGAAGAACTGAAGCGACAAATACTTCAGTTGACACGTGAATATTATAACGAAGTTCATAAAACTTCAAAAGTGTTTGAGCCGGGCAAAAGCTTTGTTAATTATGGCGGCCGTTACTTCAATGATGAAGAAATGGTAAACCTCGTTGACTCGTCACTCGATTTCTGGCTCACTGCCGGTCCTTGGGCCCATAAGTTCGAAACCCGTCTGGCAAAATGGCTGGGGGTAAAACATTGTGCGCTTACCAACTCCGGTTCCAGTGCCAACCTATTGGCATTCTATACACTGACTTCCCCCAAATTAGGAGACAAGAGAATAAAGAAAGGTGATGAAGTAATCACAGTCGCTTGCGGCTTTCCTACCACGGTAACTCCTATTATACAATATGGTGCGGTTCCTGTTTTTGTGGATATCACGATTCCAGAGTACGATATTGACGTCACCCGGCTGGAAGAAGCCTTTTCAGACAAGACAAAGGCCGTAATGATCGCCCATTCATTGGGAAATCCGTTCAATCTTGAAGCAGTCAAAGCATTCTGTGACAAACACGGACTATGGCTGGTAGAAGACAATTGTGACGCCTTAGGATCTGAATATACCATTGACGGAGTGACGAAAAAGACAGGTACATGGGGACATATCGGAACCAGTTCGTTCTATCCTCCCCACCACATGACCATGGGCGAGGGCGGTGCAGTCTATACAGATGACGCCGAACTAGACAAGATAGTCCGTTCTTTCCGTGACTGGGGGCGCGACTGCTGGTGCATAGGCGGTGTGGATAATACATGCAAATGCCGTTTCACAGGCAAGTTTGGTGAACTGCCTGCAGGTTACGACCACAAATATGTATATAGCCATTTTGGCTTCAATCTGAAAGTGACAGATATGCAGGCGGCTATCGGTTGCGCCCAGCTTGAGAAACTGGATTATATCGTAGAAGCCCGTCGTCGCAATTTCAAGATACTGCGTGAAGGACTGGAGGGAACCGAAGGCCTGATACTTCCCGAACCGATAAAAAACTCCGACCCCAGTTGGTTTGGCTTCCTCATATCAGTAAAATCCGATGCCGGTTTTACCCGTAACCAGCTTAGTGAATATCTGGAAAGCAAGAAAATCCAGACCCGTAATCTCTTTGCCGGCAATCTGGTGAAACATCCCGCATTCGATGAGATGCGCTCTACCGGCAAAGGTTTCCGCATTGTCGGTGAATTGAAAAATACAGACTTTGTGATGACCAATACCTTCTGGATCGGTGTCTATCCGGGCATGACGGAAGAAATGCTGCAATACATGATCTCCACCATCAAGGAGTTTGTAGCTTCTCATAAGTAAAATTCAAAATAAACAAGACATGAAAGCGGTACTATTTGCCGGTGGTTTCGGTACACGTCTAAGCGAAGCCACCAATCTGATACCCAAACCGATGGTTGAAATCGGAGGAAAGCCCATCCTGTGGCATATCATGAAAACTTACAGCCACTACGGTATCAATGAATTCGTCATCTGCTGCGGCTACAAACAATATGTCATCAAAGAATATTTTGCCAACTATTTCCGTCATAATTGCGATATGACAGTAGATTTATCCAACAATACGGTGAATATACACGACAACCATTCGGAGAACTGGAAAGTCACCATGGTAGATACCGGGCTGCATACCCAGACCGGAGGCCGCCTGAAACGCATACAGAAATATATCGGCAACGAGCGTTTTCTGCTGACCTACGGAGACGGCGTTTCCGATATCAATATAGCGGAAAGCATCAAAGCACATGAAGCCTCCGGTTGTGCCGTTTCACTGACAGCCTACAAGCCGGGTGGCAAGTTCGGAGCCCTGCAGATCGATCTGGGAAGTGACAAGGTCTTGTCCTTTCAGGAGAAACCGGACGGTGACCGCAACTGGATCAATGCCGGCTATTTCGTGTGCGAGCCGGAAGTGTTCGACTATATACCGGAAAATGATGACACGGTGATATTTGAGCGCAAGCCTCTGGAACAATTGGCAAAAGACGGTAAGATGCACGCCTACCGCCATACAGGATTCTGGAAGCCGATGGACACCCTGCGAGACAATACGGAACTGAATGAGATGTGGGACAAAGGAACTGCTCCTTGGAAAGTTTGGTGACAAAGTCGTGGATTGTTTGTATAATCAAAAAAATAAATAGCGTTATTTGCAGAAACAAAAGATACAGAATGGACAAGGAAAAGAACATAGCGGAAGAAATCAAGACCAAGGACGATATAAAAAAGTTCTTTCGGAGAATGATTGAAGACAAGCAGGCGGTTGTTGATTGTATCCGTGCGGGTCGTCCTTTGTCCGATTTGAAAGACCGGGGTATTAAAATAGCCAAGTTGACCGATGTCCTCAGCTAACTGCTGCCCGGCTGATGCTATATTCTTTAGTCCATATCAATGAGACATCTCCTTATGAAGTTTTTGCATACAAAGAAGACACCGTCTATTTCATAACAGATGACGGCAGTGAATATCTTGTCGGTTTCATTGAAGAAACAAATATAGGAATTCAGCGTGCCTATCAGTTGTTTATTATAAAAAAAAGAAACGGAATACATATCGGTACGGATGTGAAGATCGGGCGGACAGTTTCATCCATCGTTCATTCATTTTTTCGTAACCCTTCCAATATATTAGTTTATATTTGTGATACCAGTGACAAGCATCAGGTGGCTCGTGACCGGAAGTTTAAAATCTGGTTTAAACGGTATGCTTCCTTGGATGATCCGGTGTTTGTCTCGGAAGTGATAGATGTGGAGGATGATTCTTATTTCGCTTCTATGATTCTTTCCAGACGAACAACTGATTTGTATCAGATACAGACAACTTTCCATGATTATTTCCAAGATTTACGTTCTAAATTAGAATAATCATTTAACTATTTCTATTTATAAAAATCAACATGATAGACATTTTCCATGATTTCTATCGCGGGAAGCGTGTGCTTGTCACCGGTCATACCGGTTTCAAAGGTAGCTGGCTTTCCATCTGGCTGCACGAGCTGGGCGCCGAAGTTATCGGTGTGGCTCAAGACCCTTTTACGGAGCGTGACAACTTTGTGCTTTCCGGTATCGGGCAGAGAATAAAGGCAGATATCCGTGCCGACATCCGAGACGGTGAACGTATCAAAGAAATCTTCCGGCAGTATCAGCCCGAGATTGTGTTCCATCTGGCAGCCCAGCCTTTGGTACGTCTGAGTTATGACATTCCTGTAGAGACCTATCAGACCAACGTGATGGGGACTATCCATATTCTTGAAGCTATCCGTTTTACAGACAGTGTAAAAGTGGGCGTGATGATAACCACCGATAAATGCTACGAGAACAGGGAACAGATCTGGGGATATCGGGAGAACGAACCGATGGGCGGATACGATCCTTATTCCAGTAGTAAAGGTGCGGCTGAAATAGCCATAGCCTCCTGGCGTCGGAGCTTCTTTCATCCCGGAGCGTATGAAAAACACGGCAAGAGCATTGCCAGTGTAAGAGCCGGAAATGTGATAGGCGGTGGCGACTGGGCTTTAGATAGAATCATCCCCGATTGCATCAAGGCATTGGAAGCAGGCAAACCAATAGAAATCCGTAGTCCTAAAGCAATCCCGCCCCTGGCAACATGTGCTTGAACCGCTTAGTGGCTATATGCTTCTTGCGACAAAAGATGTGGAATGAACCTGTGAAATATTGCGAAGGATGGAATTTCGGCCCGAAGGCTGAAAGCATCACCAATGTGTGGGATGTAGCCTCTATGGTGATAGAGAATTACGGAAGCGGTGAATTGAAAGACCTTTCTGCTCCGGATGCTTTGCATGAGGCAAAGTTGCTGATGCTGGATATCAGTAAGGCAAAATTTCAATTGGGTTGGGAACCTAGGATGAATATTGACGAGTGTATACAGCTGGTTGTAGACTGGTACAAACGTTATAAAGAAGAAGATGTGTATGAATTGTGTCTGGAAAGAAATCAATAAATTCATCGGATAATAGGAAAAATATTTCTTATAGGTGGTAGTGGATTCATAGGAAAAAATCTGGTACGATGTCTGTCGCCTTATTATCAGATATCTATTTTCGACAAGTATATTGATCATGATTTTTTTTGCAGATTATCCTTCTGTAAATGTATATCAACTTGACTTGGTAGCAGATAAAATACCATCGGAAATCATTGCTCCCGATTACATCATCAATCTGGTCTCTATAGTGACCGCCGAGCGTGATTTGTCCTTGTTTGATGAATTGATATCATCCAATCTGAAAGTTCTCCTGAACTTATATGAACGTTTTAAAGATACCTCTTCATTGAAACTCTTTATCCAGTTCGGCAGTTCAGAAGAATACGGTTCAATAAGCTCGCCATTCAAGGAAGAAAACCGGGAATATCCCAATTCTCCTTATGCTTTGGTAAAACAACTGACAACAAATACAGCCTTGATGCTCCATCGTAATTATGGCTTTCCGGCAATGGTCGTCCGTCCGGGCAATCTGTTCGGACCGGGACAAAATAAAAATAAGTTTATTCCTTATGTAATAGACAAGCTTCGGAAAGGGGAGTCTCTGAATGTTTCTCCTTGCGAACAGAAACGCGACTTTATTTATGTGGATGATTTTGCCTGGTGTGTAGGCCGACTTATTAAGAATTATCCTAGTGCGGTAGGTGAAATTGTGAATGTAGCCAGTGGAAAAAGTATTTCCTTACGAAATATTATTGAAATATGTAAAGCCAGTATGGGTAATGTCTCGCAGATTAATTATGGAGCATTGCCTTACAGAGAAAATGAAATGATGGATTTGAAGTGCTCTGAGAATAAGCTAGCATCTATCATCAGTCAAGAAGTAAATTTTAATATGAATGAACGATTAAACGAATATATTCAAAAACTATGAGATATTTAATAACAGGCGGATGCGGATTTGTTGGTTCAAATCTGGCCGCAGAGGTATTGCGCCGTGGCGAGGAACTTTATATTATCGACAATCTTTTTCGTTTTGGCAGTGCGGACAATCTGACTTGGCTCCGTACATTGGGGGAATTTAAATATTATCCTTTTGATGTTCGTAATATCAATGATGTGGAAACGGTGATTAAAGAAGTGAAACCTGATTATATATTCCATTTGGCGGGTCAGGTTGCCATGACCACCTCCATTGCCAATCCCCGTTTGGATTACGAAACAAATGCTTTGGGAACATTCAATCTCCTTGATTCTGTCCGTAAATACTCTCCTGATTCTGTCATACTTTATTCATCAACGAATAAAGTTTATGGGGATTTTGAATATTTGCATTTTAAGGAAGAAAGTACGCGTTACGTCTGTGAAGAATATCCTGACGGTTTCCCGGAAACTATTTCTTTAGATTTCCATTCCCCCTATGGCTGTTCCAAGGGATGCGCCGACCAGTACTTGTTGGATTTCCATAGGATTTATGGGCTGAAAACGATTGTGTTCCGCCATTCCTCTATGTATGGCACTAACCAGCATGCCACTTATGATCAAGGTTGGATTGGATGGTTCTGTCAAAAGGCCTTAGAAATAAAGAATGGTGTATCAAAAGAACCTTTTACGATATCGGGTACAGGTAAACAAGTACGTGACGTATTGCATGGTGAGGATATAGTGAACCTTTATTTTACTGCGAAAGATGTAAAGGAGGCTTATGGACAAGTCTTCAATATTGGTGGCGGTATAGAGAATAGTCTTTCTTTACTGGAATTGTTCGGAATACTAGAAGAAAAGCTGAGTATAAAAATGAGTTATAAGCAATTGCCTTGGCGTGAAAGTGACCAAAAGGTATTTATAGCAGAGATTACTAAGGCAAAAGAAGTTCTTAAATGGAAACCTCAAATATTAAAAGAAGCAGGTATTAAGTCTATGCTTTCTTGGTTAGAAACAGATTAAAATATTTTGATATGTTATTATCTATTTGTATTCCAACGTACAACCGTAAAAAGTATCTCGTTGAAACATTACGGCATGTTTTGTTCACAACTTGATTCTTTTAGAAATGAGGTTGAGTTATTGATTAGTGATAATTGTTCGCCAGACAGTCCCGAAAGAGAAATTCGAGATTTAGAATTTCAATATAAATTCCTATAAAATTTATTAGACAGGAGGAAAATATTGGACTTGAGCCCAATTTTATTTATTTGATAGAAAACAGTAAAGGGGATTATATTCATGTCTTAGGTGATGATGATTTGCTTGCCCCCAATTTTTATGCCACATTATTACCTTTTCTTCGGCAAAAAAGATATGGAATGATATGTACAGGGGTTATGTGTAGTCGCGATATAGATTGTCGGGAGATAGTTATAAAAGATTCTGCATTTATTCGTATGTTGGATGAAGAGCCACCAAGCGAATTTATAAAACGGATTATGTGGATAGGAGGATTGATTTCTTCAGTCATTATATCACGAGCCGCATGGAATTTAGGTAAAGACACAGAAACAACGAGGTATAAATTATATCAAACTTTTGCTAAGGAATTATATGGAATTATAAAATTGGGTTCTCCTTGCTTGTTTTACTCTATGCCTTTGTTGATTCAACGTTGTGGCCAAAAACATACTTTCATTGGTGAATTACTTGATTCGACTATTTTGGGGCGTGCTAATTTGTTTAAGGATTTAGATAATGCCTCACCTGGGATATATAAAATTTTTAAAGAAAAGGAATTGTCTACTTCTCAATTGGCTATGACTACTTCTTTAATGATCTATAATCGAAAACATTATCGAACACAGATAAAAGAATATAGAGAACATTTAAAAAGAAAGCAATATGCATGGCTGTATTTTTGGTTATATACTCCATTTCCTCGTTTGATGCGTAGTATCTTACTTCCTTTTGTTTGGCTTTATAATCGTTGGATACAACCAAGGGGAGCAAATGCATTCAAATAAGAAACAAATTCTTGTAAATGCCATAATGCTGTTTGTACGCATGGGTATTATGCTTGTGGTGGCACTTTATACTTCGCGCATAGTTTTGCAACAATTAGGAATAGCTGATTTTGGAATATATAACGTAGTGGCCGGAATAGTAATGCTTATGGGCTTCTTTAATGGTTCACTAGCTCAAGGCGTTCAACGTTTTTTGAATTATTATCTTGCACAAGGTGATTTTAAAGCATTAAATCAAGTATATTCAGCTTCTGTTGTGATTGCCGTTCTATTAGCTGTTATTGTTTTTATTTTAGGTGAGACGTTAGGTATATGGTTTTTAAATAATTATATGAATATTCCTCATGACCGGGTAATTGCTGCAAATTTTGTTTTTCAATTTGCATTGATTCTCATAGTAAGTTCCATATTTCAAATACCTCATATAGGATTGCTGATGGCACATGAAAATATGGGAACTTATGCGGTTATTAGTATAAGTTATTCTATTTTACAATGTATATGCGCCTATTGTTTGAGCTTTTACGAATATGATAAGTTGATATTATATAGTGTAATCACTGCTGGAGTAACAATCATAATAAGTATAGTTTATAAAATATATTGTAATTTGAAATATCCAGAAGCGCGTTTTCAATTACATAAACAGACTGCAATATATAGAGAATTGTTAACTTTTTCAGGGTGGAATATTTTGGGAAATTCAGCGTATGCCATTAATTTGCAAGGGATAAATATCATTCTTAATATATTTTTTGGTCCATCAATGAATGCGGCCCGGGCAATAGCAATGCAAATAGGTACAAAGATTGACGAATTGTCCGGGAATGTACAAATGGCATCCAATCCTCAAATAGTTCATCATTATGCAAAGGGAGAGTTTGAGGCTCTTCAATCATTAATGATGAATAATTTCAAGTGGAATTTTTATTTGTTGTGGATAATTGGATTACCTCTTTTTCTTGAATTGGATTATGTGTTGGAGGCATGGCTTGGCATTGTTCCTCAATCTACATTACTTTTTACTAGTATTATAATAAGTCGATGTCTGATTAAAAGTTTTGAGAAACCATTAGTGTCAACTATATTTGCTACTGGACGTACTAAATATATGATGATAGGTGTTTCGATAACCATATTTATCGAATTATTGATTGTTTATTTGGTTTTGTATTTAGGTGCGGAAGCTTATTGGGCTTTTTTTCTAGAAGCAGGAGCAGTATTTGTTTATGTTATTTTTTATATGATCTATCTTAGAATTATAGGACTTTTCTCATTTCAGAGGTTTATGAAGCAGGTTCTATTTCCGCTTTTGTTGATATCAATACTCTCATTGCCGTTTACTTACTTAGTATATCAATTTCCAGGAAGAAGTTTTTTGTCATTTAATTTTAACTTGCTTGACTTCTGTCATTATAACTTGTACTTGCATCTTTTTTTATAGGATTAAATAAATTGGAACGACAACAAGTAATTTCTAAAATACGCGGATATGCAAAATAGAGGTAAGTGCTTATTAGTATTGTATTCATTTTCAATACTAATAATATATTTAGTTTATAATAAAACAGATGGATGTGTATTGTAATTATTACCTTTGATAATCAAGGTAATAATGTGTATTGTATAATAATAAAGACAAATGAAGAAAAAAGTTTTGTTTTTTCTCCCTTCAAGTTGTGGTGGAGCTGAAAGAATGACTATCTTGATAGCTAAATTTTTAAAAGAAGCTGATTTTATAGCATCTTTTGTTATTGTAGGTAGGGAAAAAGGAGATATCTTTAAATTTATACCGCAAGATATGCCTGTTCAGTTATTAAGAGTATATACTATTTGGGAACTTGTAACATTAAGATTAATAAAAATAATAAGAAGTGAGAAACCGGATATCACTTTTTTGCTCTTTGATGTATCTTAATTCAAGAGTTATTTTTGCCTCGAAAATAAATGGATGTAAGACTGTAGTAAGGTGTGATAATTCATTTAAAAGTTTACGTTTTGATAACAAATTATTAATAAGACTTTCTTATCCTTTTGCTGATAGAATAATTTCTCAAACGAAGGAAATGAAAATAGAATTTGTGAGTTCTTGTAAAATTTCGCCATGTAAGATTGAGGTGATGCAAAATCCTGTAGATGTTAATATTTTACTTGAAAAGGCAGAAGAATATAATCCTTATACTTTTTTAGATGAATTGAAATATGTTGCGGTAGGCCGTATCCATCCTTCAAAAGGGTTTGATATTTTGATAAAATCATTTTATCTGGTAAAAAAAAGAAAACAGAATGCCCATCTTTACATTGTGGGGAAAATATTTTATAATGAATATTATAAGAAACTGGAAGCTTTAGTGAAATTTTACAAATTAGAAACTTCAGTTCATTTTGTTGGTTTTCAGGAAAATCCTTATGTGTGGATTAGATATGCAGATGTTTTTGTATTGTCTTCACGTTTAGAGGGACTTCCAAATGTTTTTAATTGATGCTATGTACTTACAGAAAAAAAGTAGTAGCTATAACATGCGTTCCTATAATAGACCGATTGATACAGGACGGTATAAATGGTTATAAATCACCGGCAGAAGATTATATTCTATTATACGAAAATATGATAAAAGTACTGAGTTTAAAAGTTCAACTTGTACCTTATATTTGTTCAACAAAAAAAGAGTTTATTGAATTATTCCTTTCACTATAGATATATGCAGTGGTAATAAAAAATATAGCCTAAATCGCTTTTTGTATTTCTATATTCTGTTTTACTGTGTCTTTGGTGTCTTTCTTTATAATGCATTAGATTGGTCTTTGATTGATGAGTTTAGTGTATTTTTTATATTTATATTAGCTTGTTTTTTTAGAATTAGGAAGCTGTGTAGAAATAGAGAATTTATTTTCTTTGTATTATTATATATTTTCTATTTAACATATTCTCTGATAAGAAAAGTAAATCCATCTCTTTTAGGAGTAATATTAGATTCTTTACAACAAATAAAGCCATACTTGTTTTTTTATAGTATTTATGCGATAAATCCTCAATTTACTCAAAGTAATAAGAAATATATATGCAAAATATCATTAATATTATCAATTGCAGCTTTTCTGCTTATTGTAATATCAGGAAACCTTTTTTTCTGTTTTGGACATCCTACTCACTATTATAATTTGTTGATTAATTATGCACTATTGTATTTCTATTTTTCTGATTTTACCTTTAAAAATAGAAAAATAACCTTATTGATAATCCTATTAGGTTTAATAAGTTTAAAGGGGAAATTATATGGGGAAATCGTATCATTTTTTTGTTTTTTATTTTGCGTCAAAAAGAAAAATAAAAATAAACTTAAGAACTGTCATATATGCAATAATTTTGATCCTTCTTACTTGTTATTTAATATGGGATAGAATTAATCTTTACATTATTTCTGGAGTAGATGAAGAAAATGGGATTGCCAGAGCTCTTTTATATCTGAGAATTCCTCAGATTTTAAGTGATTATTTTCCTTTTGGACCTGGGTTTGGTACTTATGCAAATTATTTTTCTAGGTGAATATTATTCTCCATTATATGAAGAATATGGTTTACATAAGGTGTGGGGGAGTGCAAGAAGGTGAA
>ENA-OQJW01000073-OQJW01000073.1-human-gut-metagenome-genome-assembly--contig:-NODE-73-length-16779-cov-2.919589_pt1 | contig 16779 bp, 20 predicted proteins | sample MGYA00242619_ERZ504786 | MGnify/ENA primary metagenome ERZ504786 (study PRJEB26092, sample SAMD00036357) | human gut metagenome | host: Homo sapiens | study: EMG produced TPA metagenomics assembly of... | reverse complement strand
ACTTTCCACAAGGTGCACATTTCCGCAGGGTGCAAGAAGGAACCCTGCCATGCAGGATTCCTTCTCTTATCTTCGTGATCACTATATTTCATATTAACAGAATTTTCTCATTCTGTATATCTTTTCTTTTTGTATCTGACTTCTGCTATTCTGCTTCGATCAGAAATCCTCGCCGTTTCAGCATATCCTGGATCATATCCAGGATTTCCTCGGATTCTGCTTCTACTTTATGATAATGATAATCCGATGTGATATTCTTCAAAGGACTGGACTTGCCGCTTCGGATATCCTCCATAAAAATTCTCAACCTGGCGCCTGGAGCTGATATTCAGTTCTGCCTCGATATGCCCGTAAACTCTGTGATTCACCATTACATTGATCACTTTTCCGCCAAGATCCACAATCCCGCAGAGCTCGTTTTCCAGATCCGCATCTGTATGATGCACCTTGAATATCCGGCTCACAGTATGGGGAGCAGTAAAAATATATCCTCTATTGGTGGAGATCACGTCATTCCCCTCCGCGCGTATCAGCGCAATATCCTGCACGATCACCTGTCTGCTGACCTGAAATGTTCTGGCCAGAGCACTTCCTGAGACCGGCCGTTCACTGTTTTTAATTTGATCCATGATCGCTGTCCTGCGTTCTGAACCAGTCATTTAAGTTCCCCTTTCCTGGCTGTGCCTGTACTTTTTGTTCCGATACCTCTCTCCTTCATTCTCGCGATCTCTCCAACCCGGCCCGACATCACCTGCTATGCCTCTGCTTCCGGCAATTCACGCTTCTTTTCTGATATTCGGGGGATTTCCTGTCACAGCACTCGGTATTCTGTAAAATCCTGCATTTTTTAGGAAAGTGGATGAAGATTCTTAAGCGAAATATCAAGGATCGGTGTCAGAATGCGTTAATGCACCACTTGATACATAGTCTACACCAAGACCCTTTATTCTTGCAATATTTTCTTTGGTAACATTTCCCGAAACCTCGATTTCGGCTCTGCCGTCAATGTAGTCGATGCACTGCTTTAAAAGCTCTGTGGACATGTTGTCGAGCATGATAATGTCGGCACCGGCTTCAACCGCATCCTTCACCATATCAAAGCTCTCTACCTCAACCTCAATCTTTCTGACAAACGGAGCATAGGCCTTTGCCATGGCGATTGCCTCTTTTACACCGCCAGCTGCTCCGATGTGGTTATCCTTAAGAAGCACTCCATCCGAGAGATTGTATCTGTGGTTGTTTCCACCACCGACTCTGACCGAGTATTTTTCAAAAATTCTATTGTTTGGAGTTGTCTTTCTGGTATCCAAAAGCTTGATACCGGTGCCCTCTAAGAGTGCTGCAACCTGACTGGTATATGTGGCAATTCCACTCATGCGCTGTAAATAATTGAGCGCAGTTCTCTCACCGCACAAGAGTACTCTGATATCTCCGTAAACCTTGCCGATAAGCTGCTTATTTTCTACCCTATCGCCATCCTTTACATAAAACTCTACCTTTGTATCTGCATCAAGCAGTGTGAAAACTCTCTCAAAAACCTGCAGTCCACAGATGATTCCGTCCTGTTTGCAGATTAAATCCACCTCTCCTGCCTGTGGATGTGGCATCACGCTGTTTGTGGATACGTCCTCGCTTGTGATGTCCTCCTTTAATGCGCTTAATATGAATGGGTCTACGTTGAGGCCCAGTGTTACCTGATCGTACATATATTTAGATTCCTTTCGTTGCATTCTTTGCATTTTTTAGTTTTCTTTTATATTACGGTTTCGCACTTTTTATGCTGTTTGGTGCCGGGGGTAGTACGCAGTATATTCCTCAGAAAAATATGAAGTCAGCCACGGGATTTTTTTGGATAGCGCTTTATAATTTGCCACTTGTTCGCATTAACTGCGTTAATGGAACCCCGTGGCAGTTCATATTTTTCTTCGGAACACACTGTGTACTCTCCGGCTTCCTAGTTTTTTTGAGTGCGAAACCTGGTTACTACAGCTATTACCGCACTTAAAATCGCCTCTATGATGTACGGACTGTAGCTTGTCTATAATTTCCGATATTGCTCGTATGGCCAGCCTTTGGCTGTCCACTCGCTTAAAGGCTGAAACTTGCTTTTATGCCTGAATGTAGGTGACACCTGATTCGGCATTCATGTCTTGTGCACCGGTGCGGCCCTCTATAGCCTCCATGGCGAGCTTCCTGTATTCTCTCTCTACAGCTTTTTCATCGCTGTAGTCTGCGAGGTCGATGCTATCTGCGGCCTTTTTGGCTGCTATCTCATCATTTACAAAGCCAAGCTCCGCCATCTGTCCTGCTGCACGCTTTGCGAATACCAGGCTCTCAAGCAGTGAATTGCTTGCAAGACGGTTTCTTCCGTGCACTCCGTTGCAAGCGGTCTCTCCAACTGCATAGAGACTTTCCATGGATGTGCGGCTGTGGTGATTCACCTTGACGCCGCCCATAAAATAGTGCTGCGCCGGAACAACAGGAATAGGCTCCTTGAAGACATCATATCCCATCTCCTTGCAATGTTCAATGATATTTGGGAAATGTGATACAAGCTCATCCCTTGGAATGGTGCGCAAATCCTCCCAGACAAAGTCTGTGCCGTCCTTTTTCATCTGCTCACGGATTTTGCCGGTCAGCACGTCTCTTGGTAAGAGCTCATCGACAAACCTGTTCATATTCTTGTCTAAAAGCTTAGCACCCTCACCTCTTACGGACTCTGAAATGAGAAAGCTTCTGTCCTCATGCTTTTTCGTGTAAAAGGTCGTTGGGTGAATCTGCACATAGTCCGGGTTTTTAAGCTCTATGTCATGCTTTTTTGCAATGGCAAGTGAGTCACCTGTCAGATGTCTGAAATTTGTTGAAAATCTGTACAGTCCTCCAACTCCGCCACAGGCCATGACAGTGTATGCCGCTGTCACCTTTTCCAGCGTGCCATCCTGTTTTCTGATGATGGCGCCGTAGCATTTGTTATCCCTTTCGATGATGTCAACCATCGTTGTATACTCCATGAGTGTCACATTTGAAAGCTTCTTAACCTGTGCAAGCAATGTGCTTGTTATCTCTTTTCCGGTCACATCTTCATGGAAAATAATTCTGTTGTGTGAATGAGCTCCCTCTCTCGTATAGGCAAGTGAGCCGTCATCATTTCTCGCAAAATCTGCTCCGTATGAAACGAGATCCTCAACCACCTCAGGTGATGTGTTTATCATTATCTCAACCGACTCCTTGTCATTCTCGTAGTGGCCGGCCTTTAGGGTATCCTCAAAAAAGCTGTCGAAATCGGACTGCTCCTTAAGCATGCACATGCCACCCTGCGCCAGATATGAATCATTGCTCTCCAGATCTGATTTTGTTATCAGTGTAATTCTTACGTCTCTTGGAAGCTTAAGCGCACAATAAAGACCTGAGCAGCCGCTTCCCACAATAAGTACATCTGTATTCATAATATGTTACCTCTTTTATTTACCTGCATCCACCGATGTAGCCGCTTCTTTAGCAACATCGCCCTGGATGCGATTTACTGTAATGGGCGTATTATAACACTAAAATTTACAACTGACAAGACACCTGTAAAACTTTTGTGTTGACAGCTGGTTTACAGCTAAGTATAATGACAAGTAACTTATTTATTTTGGCCGGTTCTTTATGTAAAATCCAAAAGGGGCTTACATTGATATAACTGTGCTTCAATCACACTAGGAATTTCAAGAGGTATATCATATTATGATGACAACAAGAGAATTACAGGATGAGATTATGCGATTAAAGAAGGAAAATGATATCTGTATATTAGCTCACGCTTATCAGAGTCACGAGATACTTGAGGTTGCCGACTTCACAGGCGACTCATATGGACTCAGCAAGCAGGCTGCCACAGCACCACAGAAGAATGTGCTCATGTGCGGTGTCCGCTTCATGGCAGAGACCTGCAAGATTTTATCTCCTGACAAGCATGTATTTTTGTCAAACAGCGCAGCAGGCTGTCCTATGGCGGAGCAGCTCGATATAGAGCTCTTACAATCGTTAAAGGCCGAGAACCCTGACTATACAGTGGTTGCCTACATAAACACCACATCAGAGCTTAAAACCATATGTGATGTGTGCGTCACATCCTCATCCGCTGTAAAAATTGTTAAAAATATTGACAATAACAAGATTCTTTTCATCCCTGACTGCAATCTGGGCGCATGGGTTGAGGAACAGGTTCCGGAAAAGACCTTCAAATTTGTACATGGTGGCTGTCCTACTCACCTGCGCATGTCAATAGCAGATGTTGAGAGAGCAAAAGCGGCTCATCCTGCTGCAAAGCTTCTCGTACATCCGGAGTGTCTTGCTGAGGTTTCAAAGGCTGCTGACTATATCGGAAGCACCACCGGCATCATTGACTATGCTAAAAACAGCACAGACAGGGAATTTATCATCGGAACTGAAAACAGCATACTGCAGCACTTACAGTATGAGTGCCCTGAAAAGAGCTTCTATCCGCTCTCAAAGGACTGCGTATGCCACAATATGAAGCTCACTACCCTGATGGATGTATACAATTGTGTTAAGGGAGCAGGCGGAGAAGAAATCATACTGCCTGACGATATAAGAACAAAGGCCAAGGCCTGCATAGATACCATGCTCACACTTGGAGAGTAATTTAATTACAAGTTAAAAGACCACAGTTCATCTGTTTTGATGCCCTGTGGTCTTTTTTAATTAATTGATGATAATACTTCATCTGAATATCTTTCTTTAATTTTCATTTCCAGCACCTGAAATTCATGAATATAATTGTCAAGCACCTTATTCACAAGCTGACGTGCAGCTTCCTCATTGTATATATGAGTTGTATCATTCCTGTCTCTTAACATTCCAAGCCAGACACTCTCATCCATAAAATCATAATACGCATATGCAGTTTTTATAATTTCTCTTGGAGAACCTGTTGCAGCCTGATTAGCACCCTCATATCGTAACAGCTCCTTTAAGACCTTCCAGCCCAGCTCAAATTGTATATAATATTTATCAATTATACCGCTCACAATAAAATCATTTGTCAAGTCTTCATCAAATGCCCTTGACAATATCCTCAAGTGTCTGACATACTGGTCAAACTTTTTCATACAATACCCTCCCATCCCTTTCTATTTCTGTCACCAGTACCGGTGAAATATGCTTATCATCCATATTTATTATGTCCAGCTTTAGTAAAGACCACAACTCCTCATTAAGACAATCCGATAAATCACCAAAATCCTCACATCCATAAATAGCCAGATCAATATCTACTTTTAGGATGATTCGTGCCTCTGGCGCGTGAACCAAACAGCACTACTTTTTTTGTATTATATTTTTTTGCTATATTAACAATTTGCTTATATACTTCATCCATATAATACTCCTTATTTCACATCCGTCTAATTGAATCCAACAACCTTCTGTGACAGCTTATACGCACCGATAGCTACCTTTCTGCCTCCCTTGCCCGGCAGGTTCATTAACTGTCCCATGACGCCATGGCGTAGCTTCTTGTAGGTTTCTTCATCATGCTCCTTCATGTATGCCCACAGTTCATCCTTCTTAGCCATGTTCTCATCGGTGCCTGAGATAATTGCCAGAATAGTAGAAATAGTCGTAATAATCTCCAGATAGCTGTACATATACTTCCTGCACATCTCATTTGTTATCTCATGCAATTTGACATCGTCAAACATAATCTTATTTACACGAATCTGCTGGTCAATACGGCGTATCATCACCTGCTCATTGACCGACTGGTCATCGCGACCGATAAAATATCTGTAGAAGTCCACATCCAGATAGTACATCGTACGCACATACGGAAGCGGCTTATATACATAGATATTATCCACATAAAAGGTATGCTTTGGCAGCTTGAGTCCACAGCTTCTCAAAAGCTCTGTCCTGTATATTACCGAATGCATCAGTATGTAATGTCCCTTGTGAATATGCTTTATATCACTCCAGGTAAATATCTCATTGCGTGGAAAGCCGGTCTGACGCATAACCTTTTTACGCCTTGCTCCTTCTTTCTCGTAGACATAGTTGGCAAGAAGCATATCAATCTGTGTATTCTCCTGCTCAAACTCCCTTAGCTTGTCCAGTATCTTCTTGTATGATTCCAAATCCACCCAATCATCGCTGTCAACGACCTTGAAATATTTGCCTGTGGCATTTTTGAGACCTGTGTTTACAGCCTCTCCATGTCCACCGTTCTCCTGGTGTACAGCCTTTACTATGTCAGGATATTCGGCTGCATATCTGTCAGCTATCGCTGCTGTCTCATCCTTTGAACCGTCATCAACAATAATTATCTCCACATCATCTCCACCCGGCAGGATAGACTCTATACAATGCTCCATGTAATCCTTTGAATTGTAACATGGGATTGCAAAACTTAATAATTTCATCTTTTTCCCCTTGTAAAAAAAATAATATCGCTGTTTGATTATGCATAAAATTTTATCCTATATGCAATAACAAATACCGATACTATAATTATACACAAAATCATGATATTGTCTAAGGATTTTTTATGGTACCTTAGGACTGCACAGTTTGTTCATATTTTGTTTACAGAAAAGTGAAATTCAAAACACACGGTTTTCACAATTGATTTGTATACTAACATCATAAACGAAAGAAACAAAACAAAAGTAACAAAACATATTAATTACGCAATACTCATACTAATCTTTTTCATATATAGCCGATGCAAGCCACATGCATCGGCTTCCTCTTTATATATCAGCTTCTCTTTATCTTACGTGAAGCCGTCTTTTCAAACTCACTCTCCCTTACTTTAAGGCTATAGATACGCTTGTACGCAGGTACATTTACATTGTACTCATCGATAAGCGCCTGCAGAGCTGGCCTTATATCGGCGATGCCTGTATTTTGAGCATACTCTCTGTCCGGGAAAATCTCAGCTTCAATCACTCCTTCAGACTCACGCACTATGATTTCCTTTATGAGATGATTTACGCTCAGAGCGTTTTCAAGCTCCTCCGGTGACACATTCTCACCGTTTTTTGGTGATAATCAGATTTTTTTCTTCTGCCGGTCAGATAAATATATCCATCCTCGTCCACATAGCCTAAGTCACCCGTGTGAAGCCAGCCGTCCGACAGTGTCTCCTCAGTCTCCTTTGGCATCTTATAATAGCCCTGCATCACACTTGTACCGCGGACAAAAAGCTCACCGTCAACTGTTTTTGCCTCACAGTTTGGCATCAGCTTGCCTACCGAGTTTTTACGGATATCCCAGCTTAGATTTGTGCTTATGACCGGAGAACACTCCGTCATGCCATAGCCCTGCAATATGGTGATACCAAACTCTGCAAATAAATCAACATAATCAGGATTTAGGTACGCACCGCCACTGCAGATTGTATGAAGCCTCTCTCCAAACATTTTCTTACGGACCGGCTCTGCAGGAAGTCCTGCTGCCCTTACCTCCTCGAGCTTTCTGGCAAATGTCTCAATCATAAGAGGCACCATAAGAATCATGTCGGGAGTAAAAAGCTGTATATTTTTTGCCATGCGCATGATGGAATCATTGATGCAGATTACCGAACCCAGTGAAATTCCTTTCAGAATATCCATGCTCAGACAGTATGCATGGTGTATCGGAAGCACAGACAAAATTACCGTGTGAGGTCCAATTTTCATGTCAAGGCATGTGGCATTTTCAGCCAGGTTGTTCTGCGTCAGCATGACTCCCTTGCTCTTTCCTGTGGTTCCGGACGTAAACATGATAGTGCAAAGCGCATCCTCTGCCACTGCCGGCTCGTAGCTTCCCCTGTTGTCATCTATAAGCCCTTTAAACGAAAGCACCTGTGGACAATGCTCTGTACTGTTCATAGACACATACACATTTATATCATGACAGCTTTTAGCTGCGGCCTCAGCCACATCCGAACGTGCCTCATCAAATATAAGCATCCTCACACTGGCTCTGTCCAAAAGCTCACATATATCCGCTGCCGGAAGCGATGCATCGATTGGAACCGCAACACTTCCGCTTTCTGTGATTGCCAGATATGATACTATCCACTCATATGATGAAGGGCCTATTACAGCGATATGCTGCCCTTTTTTGCCAAGCTTTTCGATGGCATTGGCAAAGCTGTCTGTATCATTCTTAAGCTCACTGTAGGTTCTTGACTCTATCTCATTTTTGGATTTCTTCCATCTTATCGCGTCATCCGCGCCGTAAGCTTCATTTGCATATGAAAGAATATCCGGAATTGTGTGAAATAACATATTTCCTCCTATCTTCACCCATTATGCGTCTTTTAATGTCTCAAGATAATCGACTGCTTCCTGTACTGTGCGGATTTCTGCAGCCTTTGTCTGCTCAATCTCCACATCAAAGGTATCCTCTATCTCCCCGAGCATGCTCATGAAGTCAAATGACGTGAAGCCCAGATCCTCCATAAAACGTGACTCTTCGTGCACATCTGCCGGCTGAACATCAACATAATTACAGATAATTTCCACTAATTCATCAAACATAATAATCTCCTTTTACCTAATACGTTTCCTAATCCACTACACTAATTTAATGATTTCGCCTATTGTAAGCTCAGGGTTTTCTGCTCCCTTGAACATGATTTTGCACAGGTAATAGTACATATACTCAAGCTGCTTTCTTGAGACTGCCTTGACCTGATGCTCGAAGCTGAAATCCAGTCCGTTGTCCTCCGGGCGGTGCATTACCGTTAGATACATAGCCTGTGTAGTCATGCCGTTCGGGTACCACTTAGTCTTGTATTTTATATCTCCCAGGTCGTTTAAGCCCTTTTCCTTTAAGGTCATAGGCTGATATGTAAGCGATATCGGCTCATATGTAAGCCCTGCCTTTGGCTGCGGATAGGTCTTTGAGCGCAGTGCAAAGTACTCTGTCGGGTTGTAGTTTGCATGGCGGAACAGCTCGTTTTGCTTATCCCTGATGGTATACACGGCATCAATAAAGCGTACATCCTTTGAAAAGCACGTCCTAAACGGAAACGAATGAATACGTGTGCCGCCTGACTTCTTCTCCTTAAGTGTCGCACGTCTGGCGATGGCATTGTTTACGGAGACATCATCGAAGCCGTTTTCCTTCTGGAAAAACGTCCTGATTCCCATGAGAAGCAGACAAGCAAGCGAAATATGATATTTCTCGCAAAAATCCATAAGACGCTTTGTCGGCTCAGCCTCCAGATGAAAGATATCAAGCGCTGAGGTGACATCATCCGATGCATTGAATGCACTCCTTAGCTTGTTATCATGCATCAGTTCTCTTGCCGCATCAAGCTTTGCTGTGCCGTCGATTCCGTTGTAGATTGGCTCCGACTGTCTGATAAGCTTCTCAAAGAACTCTCTGTCCCTAAGCTGTGCCTTACTTCCGGCTTCATATGCCAGATCCTTTTTAAGCTGCTCGATATATGAGCACATATCCTTTGGAAAAGGTACTCCCTCATACATGGCATTACAGTATATCTCAATAATATCCTTTAAAAATGCAATAAGTGACTGCGCATCAACCACCATGTGATGACCTAAGAAGTACACTCCATTGAATCCATCCGGCATCTTTATCATCACGATTTTGGTCATAGGAGAGTCCTCAAACTCAAACGGCACCTGTGTCCAGCCTTGCATCTCATTCTCTGCCTCCTCCATGGTTACATCCGTAAAATCCTTGAAATCGACAGTTCTCTCTTTAAAATCCTCATCCACATCCGCAATATACTGATAGCACTCTCCATCCTTATCCCTTGTAAAGCGGATACGCATGGCCTCGTTTCTGGCATACGCGTAGTTGATTGAATCCCTTAGCACGTTCCAGTCAAGCTCCGTGCCGATTGTCAGGCTTGTACCTATATTGAGTACTGCCATATTCGGACAGTACTTTGCATAGTACAAATGAAATTTTTGTGCAACCGTAATCGGATATACGTTGTGTCCCTTTCTCGTCTTCATCATCTCATAACTCCTTCCAAAAATTTATCAAGTGCGTCCTCGAAAGCTTTCGTATTCTTGTAATAGCTCTCGCAGTGTCCTGCACCCTTTACTATCAGCTTTGTCTTTTGTGACGCGCAGCTTGCATAAAGCTCATCACACATGCTACATGGCACAAATGTATCCTTATCACCATGGATAAACAAAATAGGCAGCTTCGCCTTTTGCACCTCTTTTGCAGCATTGCATTCATCAAGCCCATACCCTGCCATTTTTCTGTTCACAAAATCTGCAATCTGAATCATCGGAAAAGCCGGCAGATGGTACATGCTGTGAAGCACATGTGTAAATACCGCCTTAGGCGAGGTAAATGCACAGTCTGACACAATTCCCTTCACCTGCTCCGGCAGATTAAGTCCACTTGCCATAAGCACAGTGGCACCTCCCATGGAATTTCCCATCAAAACAATCCTTATGCCATTGCCTGCCTTCTTAATCATCCAGTCAATCCACTTAAGCGCATCATAGCGGTCCTTGCAGCCGAAGCCTATGAATTTACCCTCGCTTTGTCCATGTGCCCTCGCATCTACAAGCAGCATGCTATAGCCCTTCTTTAAATAGTAATTGGATATGCTGCTGTAATCAGACATAGCTTCACTTGTGTAGCCGTGAAAGCATATGACGGCTTTATCCGGATTACCTCCATCTATCCCAGGAAAATATGTGGCATGCAGTCTTAATCCATCATCGGACCTAATCCACACATCCTCATGAGCCTGTGCTCTCATCCACTCTCCGCGTGGCTTCATAAAGCTGTAATAGCTCTCCCAGTCAACCCCGGACATCTTCATCGTGCGCTCCTTCTTGGCATTGTAGCGCATCATGGTCCTCCTGTAGAAATAAGCACTGCCGCCTGCCTCTGCTGCAGCAATACCACCTAAAACACCTGCAATTATTCCCCACTTCATCTTCATCACCTACGCCTTCTTACTGTCTATAATCTGCTTCAGGCGAAGTGCCTTATCAATATTTCCCTCCACCTTGAGCTTGCCTGTTGTAAATGCAAGACTCGGATCAAGCCTTCCTTCTGCCAGCTTAAAAAGAGTCTCAGCGCTGCATATAAAAATCGCATCCCTGTCAAAATACTCATACGGCTCCACTGCCAGCACACCATCCTTTACCTCGGCATAGAAAATTCCCTCTGCCTCTCCTGTTATATTGAACTGAAAAGCAAGGTGCTCGCTTATATCGCTCACATCAGACTCCATAAACAGTCCCTTTACCTTTGAAAACATATCTGCATAAGTCATATCAATTCTCCTTTTTCGACCACCGGTCAACTTGTTACTTCATTACAGTATCACTTTTTCGACCGTCGGTCAATATAAATATTTTCATTTCCAAACTATTCTGTTATTTTTTCATAAACTATCCAAACGTATCATATCATTTTTACCAAAACCTATTCCCCCGGTAAAATCTCATGGAAGAATCATATGGATTGTGATAATATATATTAAAATAAACGTAACTAATATAAGAGGATCCACTATGCCACATTCCACAAGACCAAATTCGGAAAAATACGAGAAGATACTTGAAGCGCTAAGAACCCTTTTAGAAACAAAAAAATATCCCAGATATCTGTCAGCGAAATCGCCCAGACAGCCGGGATAGGCAAGGGTAGCATATATTATTATTTTTCATCAAAGGAGGCTATCTTTGATGCACTTATGGCAAAAAGCTACGAAGAGCCGCTTGCCACCGCAAAGGAGCTTGCAAAGCGCACCGATATATCTCCGTTTGTGCGCATGGCGATGATATTTCAGGCATGCCGCAACTCCTCTGCCGCCTTTTTAAAAATCCAGTCCGATGCCGGAAATGGTGTACAGGAGAATGCATTTTTGCACAACAAATACATCAATTACCTGATTACCGAGCTAAAGCCGGTGACCGGTGAAATCATAAGGCAGGGAGCAGCTGAGGGACTTATCGTGTGCCAACAGCCTGATGCGCTTGCAGAGATTGTGCTTCTCGTGCTCGTCGTGAAGCTTGACAATACACTGATTCCGTCCACAAAAGAAGAGACCGAACAGACTATCTCAGAGCTCATCTCGCTGCTTGAGAAGGGCACTGACAATCCTGAAGGGTCTCTAAATTTCCTGCGTGTCTAAGGACACTATTTATGCTTTTTTCTAAAAAAATATTGGACTATTGCTGCCGGAATGATTCCTCCCGCTAAAATCATTCCTTTTGAAAGCGCCGGTGTTTTACGTACAACGTGAGGTGACCTTTCCTTACTGTATCCTACATATATAGGCTTTTCCTCTTTGTCTGTGTAGTCTGCCTTTATATATCCGATAGCATTATCCCTATCCGGTACATATACCCTGATTATATTATCACGCATATCACCATTAAAAGCTTTATATGCTGCCACTATCTCATAATCTGAGTGATGCGGCAGATACTCAAAAAAATACTGTCTATTATCAACACACCATAACAAAAGCCATATTACAAATACCATAATAAGTGCTCTCATGTCTTCTTTTTCGTTTGAATTTTCCATAATTAAACATGCCTCGATTTTAATTGTATATATACGTGTTACACTAACTCCGGCACTCTGTAGCCTGCCTCACTCATTGATTTCTCAAACTCATCCACTGACATTCCAAGCTTCTCAGCTCCCCTGTTCACCGAATAGTCCCCATCCTGAACCGATAAGAATATTTCTGTACGACGTCCGGTCTGAATGCCAGTCTCAATTCCAGTCTCAATGCCAGTCTTAATTCCAGCCTTCATACCTTCTCTTCTTTGTTCCTCACCATACTCTTTTGCATACTCTTTTGCATATTCTTTTGCATATTCCATTGCGTACTTTCTTACAGCTTCACTCATAGCACCACGTCCTTCCTTTCTTTGTAATAAGCCACCGCTTTTGACAATGTCTCACTTTTATCAGCTCCGGCCTGCACTGATGAAAATCTCTCATCATCCGACCTATATCATCATTACCTTCATACCTTCCATTTACATAGATAATATGCGAACCATCTCCAAAGGCTTCACCCGTTTCATCAACACGCCTTTGAATGTGATAAAATGGCAGTCCTTTTCTGAACTTATCGTGATCATAAATAAAAATCACGTATGAATCCTTAATCTCCTTAAACTCCTGTCCTTCCTCCAGCATCCTCGCATCCATCATACTGCTGTGATATCTGGCTCTTTTGACATGCGATCCCTCAGCATTAATCTGCACCTCGATATCAATATGTCTGCCATCGACATCTATTGCATGCACATCCAAGGTAATACATCTCCCACCAATCACTGGATTTTTTAATTCATCCTGCCCCCAGACGTCTATAACCTTAATATCACGCTCCATTATTACGCGAAGCAGTAACTCCGTTGTCTCGATATTCTGCCCGAATACAAGACTCATCAGATTGTCATCAAACAGCGTCATTTTTTCAATCAATCCGTTGATGATTACATCGTTCTGGCCATAATTACTGCCAAAAACCTCTTTTGTCTCTCCCGACATTATTCTCCTCCTGTTTAGTTGTGTAAGCAAGAAGAATAGAATATCGCATGATACAAAATTTCTTGTCAATATAAAGCATCAACAACCCCAGTCAGCTTCATTCACATAATGTTTCTCAATCGACATATCCATTTTCCCTGCTATTGATAGGTAACTTAAAGCATTGAAAATTTCCATGTCTTTGTCGAAAAATACTAAGTGGTTCTACCCTCTTCAAAGTGATACGCACCGATAAAAATGTGTACTGTGGTGTCGCTCAACAGAAATATAATGCTTTGGCTTGATTGTAGCATTAAAACCGCAAAAGGGCAATAAAAATATCAGGCAAATTCCTATTATCCTATTATAAAAGAGAGACAGCCGCGAAACCGCAAAAACAGCCGGGCACATCTCTCACATATGTCTGACTGTTCTTATCGCTTACTATTCAGTTTTATTGTAGCTGTCCGCTAAATTCTCCTGTAGTGGTATGCAAAGTATATATTGCCGGCGATTGCGGTGAGCGTCCACGAAATGACGTATATGAGGTATAAGGACTGCAGTGTCTTAAAATACGCAAACACTGTGAGCAGCCATATAATCCTGAATACGACAGAGCCCATGACAACTATGATGGTTGGCATGACGCTTTTTCCGATGCCCCTGGCGGCGGCTGTGGCATTGTCCATGAAGGCTGATACACAGTAGACGAATGCCATCACACCGATTCTGATCTGTCCATAGTGTATCACGGCATCATCACTCGTAAAGAGCAAAAGGAACGGTCTTTGGAATATAAACAATGCCACTCCAAGCACCAGTCCCATCAGAAACGAGTATGCCAGGGTGATGAAAAATGTCCTAAGCACCCTTTCCTTTTTCCTCGCGCCCAGATTCTGCGCTATGAAGCTGGTGCATGCGGTGTAAAATGCCGCCATCATGTCATAGATAAGCGAATCCGCATTGGTGGCGGCTGAATTGCCCTCCACGACCACATGGCTGAAGGAATTGATGGATGTCTGGATACATATATTGGCTATGGCAAAGAGCGAGTACTGTATCGCAGCCGGCACTCCAATCCGAAGCACTGCTGCAGCTGCATCCCTGTCAATCGCTATATCCTTCATGCGCAGGCCGTAGCTACCGTATGTCTTCAGTAGAAACCTGATGATGAGAGTCGCTGAGATGTACTGTGCTATGATGCTTGCGATGGCTACTCCTATCACACCCAGTCTGCATACTATTACAAAGAACAGGTTGAGCACTATATTGATAATACCTGAGATACTCAGGTATATAAGAGGCCTCTTTGTATCTCCCACTGCGCTCAGCACACCGTTGCCGAAATTATAAAGCGCAAGCGCCGGCGAACCGCACAGATATATCATCAGATATGCTGTAGCACCGTCTATAAGCTCAGGCTTTGTATTCATCACTTCAAGCAGTGGCTTTGAAAAAGCCAGGCCTGTCACTAACAGTAAAAGTCCCGCTATAAAGCACAGAATGACCGATGTGTGGACGGTCTTATGCACCCTCTGATAGTCCTCTGCTCCCATGTGCAGTGCCGTGACAGCATTGACACCGCCTCCCATGCCAAGCAGTATGCCTGTTGTGAGTGTGATGATGATCGTCGTGGAACCGACCGAGCCGAGTGCTCTTGCACCTGCAAATTTTCCCACCACTGCCACATCCGTCATATTGAAAAATACCTGAAGCAGGTTTGAGAACATGAGCGGTATGGAGTAAATCAGTATCTTCCTTGCGAGTGGTCCGTTCACCATATCCAGTTCTTTGGTCTGTGTTGCTCTTGACTTCATTTTTTCCTCTTGTAAATCTATAATTATATATTAACACTGCCATGTGAACAGTACTCTAATTATAGATACGTTTCGTTCTTTTTTCAAGACTGTTGTTTACGCTTTACAAAAAAGATTATATAATAAAGTCAAAATGACTTAAGGGGTAAAAAATAGTTTCTCTGCTGCGCCACGATATGAGACACTTTCTGAATAATATAGCTGCCTTCATCGAAAACAATGAAAACGACAATGCCTTAGCTCATAAACGATATGCCCGTTGCAACAGAAAGAGGGCATGGGCTTGGTACAAAAAGCATCAGACAGACTGCTGAGAGACTGGGCGGCAAATGCCAGTACAGTGTATCTGATACTATGTTTATCGTGAGAGTAATAATCTAATCTGATTCATGCAAAATAGCCGGTGCTTAACACACCGGCTATTTTAATTCATATACAATAAATAATTCAAATCATAATTTAGAAATCTGTGAGGTTTGCAGCTCTCTTCTCAAGGAATGCTCCCATTCCCTCTTTCTTGTCATTTGTATCATTTACAACACCAAAGAGGTTTGCTTCCATCTCAACAGCGTTCTTGATATCCATATCATATCCGTTGTTGATAGCAGCCTTTGCAACTGAGATTGCGTAGCTTCCCTTAGAGATGATCTTTGCAGCCATAGCCTTAGCTGTTGGCATAAGCTCCTCTTTTGCTACTACCTTATTAACGAGACCGATGCGGTATGCTTCTGCAGCGTCTACATTGTCGCATGTGAAGATCATTTCCTTAGCACGTCCCATTCCTACTAAACGAGCAAGTCTCTGTGTACCGCCAAAGCCAGGGATGATTCCAAGTCCTGTCTCAGGCTGTCCGAAAATTGCGTTCTCAGAAGCGATTCTGATATCACACGCCATAGAAATCTCGCATCCTCCACCGAGTGCGAATCCATTGACAGCTGCGATTGTTACCTGACGCATATTCATGAGCTTGAAGAATGGCTCTGAAGCCTTGATTCCGAATGCTCTTGCCTGTGGTGCTGTGAAATTAACCATCTCTGAGATGTCTGCTCCTGCTACGAATGACTTGAACTCGTTGCCCTTCTTGTCAGGACCACCTGTAAGGATAAGCACCTTAACATCGTCTCTTGCCTCTATCTCTGTTAATGCTACATTTAACTCATCAAGAGTCTCACTGTTTAATGCATTAAGAGCAGCCGGTCTTGAAATTGCAAGTACTGCAATCTGATCTGCTACGTCAAGTGTTAAATTTTTGAACTCGCTCATTGTATAAATCCTCCTTAAAAAACCTATGTATAACCGACATTTCTGTCGTAATTTATAAAAAAATAGTAACACTTTGACAAATTTTTGTCAATGTCTGAATGACCTTTTTCAATAATATTTACCGTTTAATTTAATATACAAAATTTAAGGAGACAGTCTGCTTAATGCAAACTGCCTCCCACCTTAGAAATAATATAATCAAATT
>ENA-OQJW01000071-OQJW01000071.1-human-gut-metagenome-genome-assembly--contig:-NODE-71-length-16820-cov-3.564248_pt1 | contig 16820 bp, 17 predicted proteins | sample MGYA00242619_ERZ504786 | MGnify/ENA primary metagenome ERZ504786 (study PRJEB26092, sample SAMD00036357) | human gut metagenome | host: Homo sapiens | study: EMG produced TPA metagenomics assembly of... | reverse complement strand
GTTTGCGGCTCGGATTAATCGGAGAAGAATATAAAAATAGTGCGGAAACATCTGCTGGCAAATACTGGAAGGTGATCTGGCATGGAGATATGACAAAAGCACGTATGAGTGTCTGAAGAAAAAGCAAAGGACGGATGACGTCAGATCGAGGTGAGAAAAATAGCAGAGAGATATTATTTTGCATATGGCAGTAACATGAACCTGGGGCAGATGAGATTCCGCTGTCCGGATGCGGAAGTGGTTGGCAATGTCCGGCTGGAAGATTACCGGCTGGCATTCCGTGGCAGAGCTCCGGGAAATGGCGTTGCAACTGTGCTTCCGGAAAAAGGAAGCTATGTGGATGGAGTCTTATGGAAGATCACAGAAGCTTGTGAAAAGAATCTGGATTTTTATGAAGGATTTCCGAATTTTTATGGGAAAGAAACCATTCAGGTAAAGGATCAGGCTGGAGCTTTAAGGGAAGTATTCGTATACACGATGAACTCCCCTCATAAGGATGTTCCGGCAAGACCATCGAAATTTTATCTGGATGGAATTCTGGAAGGATGTCTGGAAAATGGCTTGCCGACAAAGGCAGTGATGGATGCAGTAAAACGCACCAGACAGGAAATGAAAAAAGCAGAAAAGCAATATACAAGATAAATGTTACCGCAGAGGGAGAGCCTTCTGCGGTATTTTACTGAACAATGTATTTATTATCAGAAAGGAAACACACATGAAGGTGAAGAATTTAAAAACCAGAATCGCAGCCTTTGGACTGGCTGTCCTGATGGGCGTCAGTACCTTAAGCAGTGCCAATGCGTTCGCTGCCGAGCAGACGGATGTGGGGCAGGAGGTACAGGCATCCGAACAGGCGGTTACGAGTCAGAAAGAACAGGCAGTTACGGCAGACGATATTACGAAAGAGATTTCGGATGAAACATTTGCAGTGGAAACCAGTATGGAAGGAATCCATTATGATGCAGAAAAAGAGGATGTTACGCTTGTAAGTATCAAAGATGAGAATGGTGGAGAGTATCATTCAGACAAAGCAGGAACATATATTGCCACTTATATGGTCGTTCCAAAAGATAAGAGTGACAGCTATACCATCACCCGTAAAGTGACTCTGACGGATACCGAAGGACAGGCACATTCCGAAGAAAATGGTGGAGAGAAACAGAAGTCAGATACAGAATCTGAAGATGATTCGGATTCGCCTGTGCAGAACTACACAGATGTAGAAATTGAAACATCCGAAGAAGATGCATCTGCACAGGCAATCAAAGAACTGAAAGAGGACATCGAAGAGGGAAATGTGATGGTATTGTCTGCGGCTGAAAGAGCTACAAGCAGCGGTTCCACAGTTACATTGACAAAGGGGAGAACTATTTATTATCCAAGTTATATTGGAAATTATCTTACTTGCCTGTTTACAGTCAATGGAAAAATTGCATACTGCCTTCAGTCCCAGAAAGCATCCCCACCGAGTGGAAGTTATGTAGCACAGGTACTGGACAGCAATAAAAATCTGCAGAAAGTCCTTTATTATGGTTATGGCGGGGCAGGAGATCTGACAGGAAGTTATCTGTCTGGAAAAACGGAAGATGAAAAGTATGTGTATACACACATTGCAGCCAGCTATGCTTATGCAGGAGAAGCCGGATTTACAGGATGTAATTATAATGACCTTGTAAATGCAGGGGTTATCGCATATATCAATTATCTGTTTGGACAGGAAGAACCGCCAAAAGGTGAACTGAGCCTTTCAAGCACAAAGCTGAATGCAGTACGGGATGGAAACATCCAGAAAACACCAAATATCACACTGTCCGGGGATCACAGAAACTATGTGACATTGAGTGTATCGGAAAATGTGACAGCACATAATCTTTCCAAAGGAACAAGTGTTACAAATGGAAACATCCAGATTTATGGTGGAGATACATTCTATCTGTCTGCGGATTTATTACTGACAGGCAGTTATGCTTCCGGCAGCTTATATGGTTCTGTCGGAAAGACATGGAGAACGCTGGTGCTGACGACCGGAGATTCCAAACAGGATATCGGTGTATTTGAAAGCGAAACAGCAGCTCCGGTAAGCTTCAGCGTACAGTGGCTGAATATGACACGTATTGAGTTGACGAAGAAAGATATCAATACACAGAACCCACTATCTGGAGCAGTTTACGGTATTTACACCGATAAGAAGTGCGAAAATCTGCTGATGACAATGACTGCAACCGGAACAGACGGAAAAGCAGTCAGTGATTATTTTGATGCCGCACTCAAAACTGTGTATGTAAAAGAAGTGACTGCACCGACCGGATATAAACGGAATCAGGAAGTCTATCAAGTGGATGTTGCAGCCGGAAAGACATTGACGCTAACAGCAACAGATGAGAGGGTCACCGGAAAAGTAAAGATTGCAAAGATTGATAAGGAAACACTTGCATTCCAGCCACAGGGAGACGGCGCTCTTCGAGGTGCGGTGTATGGTCTGTATGCCAAAGAAGATATCGTGCATCCGGATGGAACAACAGGGGTGCTGTATAAACAGGACAGCCTGATCGCACAGGGAGTCATCGATGATGATGGAACACTGGAGTTCTCAGAATTATATCTAGGAGAAATGTATGTAAAAGAGATCACTCCGCCGGAAGGATATACACTGGATACTACAAGATATGAGGTGTCTGTAACCTATGAGGGACAAGATGTTGCAGAAGTGACAAGAGACCTTACGGTAAAAGAGCAGGTGAAAAAACAGGCATTCCAGTTGATCAAGATCAGTGAAGATGGAGAGCAGACAGAAACAGACCTGGTCGCAGGAGCAGGATTTCAGGTATATCTGATCAGCAGTCTGTCACAGGTAAAAATGGAAAGCTGAAACCGGCCAATGGAGAAAGCTACACGGCAAGTGATTTTAAAAATATGATTTCAATAACGAGCAGGTGGCAGTCACCTATGAGAATGGAACAGCCGTACCAGTGCCGGAACTGATCACAGATACAAAAGGATACGCAGTCAGCCCGGAACTGCCTTATGGAAGTTATGTTGTGGTAGAAAGCACGACACCGGAGAATCTGAAGACCATCGATCCATTTGTGGTAAATGTGGAAGATGACAACAGAGAACCTATGCAGTGGAGAGTGTTTGATGACCGTCCGTTTGAGTTCCTGTTAAAAATCGTGAAGAAAGATGCACAGACAGGGAATACTGTTTTAAAGGCTGGTGCTTCTTATAAGATTTACGATGTGACAAATAAGAAATACATTGAACAGGTCGTTCAGTATCCAAAGAAAGAAAAGATCAGTGTATTCGAAACAAACGAGGAAGGATATCTGATCACACCGCAGGAACTGAAGTGCTCTACCTACCGAATCGAAGAAGTGAAAGCACCGGAAGGATTTGTAAGACAGGGAAGCGAGGAGTCCCTGTATGATGGAACAACGATTATTTCACCATTAGAACAGACTACAAAAGGAACATATAAAGAAAATCCACAGAGTGGTATTGTAATTACAGTATCCTCAAACACTGCACATCAGATTGATCCAGATACAGGAGCTGCGATTGTAGAGGTAGAACAGAAAAACGATGAACAGGTAGGAAGCCTGCTCCTGACGAAAAAGGGAGAACAGCTTACCGAAGTAACCGGAGATTCTGTTCTGGCAAAAGTAAAAGCACTGGTTTCAAAAGTAAGAAATGCCGTATCTGGAAAAGAAGAAACAGGTATTTATAAAGGCTTTAAATATGAAGAAACCGGAGTAGAAGGCGCTGAATTCGAAATATATGCCAAAGATACCATCTATTCACCGGACGGAGCAAAGGACGAAGCAGGAAATCCAGTTGTCCGATATGAGAAAGATGACCTGGTAGCCAAACTGACTACAGATGAAAATGGAACAGCAGTTATCAACAATCTGCCACTGGGAACGTATTATCTGAAAGAAGTTGTAGCAGGAGAGAATTTTGTCCTAAATACAGAACAGAAAGAATTTACCCTGACAGCAGAGGATGATACACAGGCAGTTGTTTATGAAGGCGTTACCTATAAAAATGAAAGACAGAAAGTTTTCGTATCAGTAGAAAAGAAAGATTCTGTCACAGGCGAAAAGCTGGAAGGTGTTATTTTTGGACTGTATGCTGCAGAAGATATTCTTTCTAATCAGGGAGAGGTTCTCGTAGAGAAAGATACCTTGCTGGAAAAGAAAGCAACGGATGCAAAGGGAACACTTACTTTCGACAGTGATCTTCCACATGGAAAATACTATGTCAAAGAGGAAGTCAGAAAAGCTGGATATCTTCCAAATGAGGAAGTATGGAATGTAGATGCAACTTACGAAAATCAGAATCTTGCAAAGATTGAACTGAACAAAGAAGTTGAGAATCAGCCGACAGAAACACGCATTACAAAAACAGATGCAACTACCGGAAATGAGCTGGAAGGAGCCAAACTGCAGGTCATTGATAAAGACGGAAATGTTGTGGAAGAATGGGTAAGCAGTAAGGAAGAACATGTCATTTACGGACTGCCGGAAGGAAGTTATACCTTACATGAGGAACTGGCTCCTTATGAAGATGGCTATGTGTCTGCCAGCGATGTGATGTTTGAAGTCAAAGAAGATGGCAGTGTGACAAAGGTTGAGATGAAAGATGAATATTCCAAAGTGGAAATTTCAAAAACAGACCTTACAACCGGAAAAGAACTGGAAGGGGCAAAGCTTCAGATTATCCGCAAAGACGGAACTGTTCTGGAAGAGTGGATTACAGATGGAAAACCACATTCCGTTGAAAAACTCCCAGTCAATGAAGAACTTACTCTGCGTGAGATCACAGCACCGGATGGTTACGAGATTGCGGAAGATGTCATATTTACATTGAAAGATACAATGGAAGTCCAGAAAGTAGAAATGAAAGATGCCAGAACACCGGAGAAAACAACAGAAAAAACAAATGCACCAAAAACAGGTGATAACCAGAAAATATGGGCGTTTGTTCTGCTTGCACTGGCATCTGCCGGAACAGCTGCAGGAGTGACCGTATACCGCAGAAAAAAGTCAAAAATGACAGAAAACAAAGAAGAAACAGAAGAAAAATAAAATAAGAATTACAGGATAAATCAATCTGACAGGGCAGGAGATGTGCATAGAGCAGCTCCTGCCCTGTCTGTAGATAAGGAGAAGAAAGATGAGACGTTTTTATACAGCAGAATCAGTAACAGAAGGACACCCGGATAAAGTATGCGATCAGATAGCAGATGCAATCTTAGATGAATGTCTGCGTTACGATCCATCTTCGAGAGTGGCGTGTGAAGTCCTTGCTACAAGAGGAAATGTGTTTGTAGCAGGAGAAATCACCAGCGGATATGAACCACCAGTGTTTGATGTGATCCGAAAAGTTTTAGAAGAGTGTGGATATTGTACAGATGGGATAGAAATGGATACGTTTGTACACCAGCAGAGTCCAGATATTGCGAAAGCAGTGAGTGTGTCGAAAGAATTTCGGGATAATATCGGCGCAAAATTAAGAGATAGAAGCAGGGGAGCTGGAGATCAGGGTGTTATGGTCGGATATGCGTGTGATGATACTCCGCAGCTTATGCCAATGCCGACTGTTCTGGCACACCGGATCACACGTGAACTTTCGGCTTGCAGAAGAAGCGGATATATCAAAGATATCTTTTCGGATGGAAAAGCACAGGTAACCGTAGAATATGAAGATGGAAAGCCAGTGAGACTGGAAAGTGTTGTTGTTTCCTGCCAGCATGGTGCAGAAAAGAGCCTGAAGAAGTTAGATGCCGAAATCAGAGAGAAAGTGCTTCGCTCAGCACTCAGATTACTGCCGCCGGATGAGGATACGAAGATTCTGATCAATCCGTCAGGAAAATTTGTGTGTGGAGGGTTTGATGCAGATACCGGACTGACCGGAAGAAAGCTGATGGTGGATACTTATGGAAGTATGGTTCCGCATGGCGGCGGTGCATTTTCAGGAAAGGACTGTTCGAAAGTAGACCGTTCGGCAGCTTATATGGCAAGGTATATCGCAAAAAATATAGTAGCTGCTGAGTTTGCAAGCAAGTGTCAGGTGTCTCTGGCTTATGCAATCGGAGTAGCAGAGCCGGTTATGATTGAGGTGGATACCTTTGATACAGGGAAAGTGTGTGCGGATGATTGTCTGGCGGCAGCAATCCCACTGGTGTTTGGAGTGACACCTGTTCAGATCATGGAATCCCTTCGACTGAACCGTCCGATTTTCCGGCAGACGGCAGTTTTTGGTCATTTTGGAAGAAAGGAGTTTCCTTGGGAGCGGACGGATAAGGTACTGGATCTTCAGGATGCAATTCTGTAATGCCCTGGGTAACGGAAGAAGAGATTCAGGCAGCAAAAAATATGACTGCGTATGAGTATTTGCGGACGCATCAGGCACAGCGGTTGCAAAAGACAAGAACCAGAAATGAATGGCAGTTGACGGACCATGACAGTTTTAAAATCAATGAACTGTCCAGCAAATGGCATTGGAAATCCAGAGATATCGGTGGCGTGTCCGCACTGCGGTTCCTGATTGAAGTAGATGGAATGAAATTTACAGATGCCGTAAAACTGTTGTGCGAAGAGAGTCCGTCTTTTATTCCGACACAGGCTGTGGAAAGGGAAAAACTGCCATTTAAGCTGCCGGAGAGGCATTGTAATTGCAGACGAATCAGGGCTTATTTAAACCACAGAGGAATCAGCGATGAAGTGATCACATATTGTATTTCACATGAAATCCTTTATGAAAGTGTCCCGTACCATAACGCTGTTTTTGTTGGGAAAGATGAATCCAGAAAAGCAAGATATGCATTCCTGCGAGGAATCTATGAAAAAAACGGGAAGGGATTCAAGATGGAGCAGACCGGGAGTGAAAAAAAGTACAGCTTTTGCATTCCACCTGAAAGAGAAACAAAACGAGTTGTCGTATATGAAGCGTGTATTGATGCACTGGCCCACATGACACTGGAAGAAGGAAAGAGGGATAAATATCGTCTTTCCCTTGGAGGAATCGCTGCTCCGAAAGAAAACGCACAGATACAGAGTGAACGTTTTAAAAAGCTGCCGGATGCACTGGAAGAGTTTCTGAAGAACCATCCGGAAATCAAAGAAATTGAAATCTGCACCGATAATGACTTTGCCGGGAGATGGGCGAAAGAACAGATGAAAAAGCATTACGAGGGAACGTATCAGATTATTTGCAATCTGCCGGAAAAAGAAGGGGCAGATTATGCAGACCTTGCGAAAGAAAAAAAGCAGGCAAATAAATGCAGGGACAGACCATTAGAAAGAAGGTGATAGAGAATGGAAGAAAAAGGACGATACACATACATCTGTTGACAGAGCTGACTGGAAATCTTTATTCAGAAGAATCCGAATGGGAAGAAGAGTGGTCGGAGAGTGATGAATATGGAATGCCATTAGATGGAACAGAACTTGCCGATTATGAAGAAGTCATCCGAGAAGAACTGGAACGCTATGGGGAAGATGATCTCATGCAGTATTTTGACGGAAGTGAGTCCATTCAGGAAAAGATACAAAGTGCAGTTGTTACGATAGAAAACAAAGACGGAATCCTGTACGGATGTACCAAACTGGAATTAAATGAATTTTTAAGTCAGGAAGAACTACAGGAATTCACTGAATACATTACAGGACAGTACAGTGACGGTTGGGGTGAAGGATTTGAGCAGAGGGATATCAAGGTAGATGGAGGAACGCTGAATGTGCATTTTTGGCATCCTGATATAGAACAGCCGAAAATGTATGAGAAGAAAACAGAGCAGATTCCGACAAAGCCTGAGAAACAACGTCCCAAGTTGCAGCTCCTTGGACATAATGGGAATATTTTTTCCATTATGGGCGATGCCTCAACTCTTTTGAAAAAGAATAAACAGACAGCAGAAGCAAAAGAAATGTGTAAAAGGGTATTGGAAAGTGGGGACTATTACAAAGCACTTTTGATTATCAGCGAATATGTAGAAACTGAGTTGAGTCCGCCGCCCAAAGAAAATAAAAAGACAAAGAAGAAAAATCAGCCGGAACGCTGAGAAAAGAAAGGATGATGCCTATGACAAATGGCCTGAGTTTGGAAGAACTTATGAAAGAGGGAACATACCCGGAGGAATATACTGAAGGGGAAAACTGGAAAATATTACATGGAGATACATTAAAACTGGTCAAAGCATTCCAGCCGGGAATCTTTGATGCAGTTATTACCGATCCGCCGTATGCATCCGGTGGAACAAAACAGAATGAAAGAAATCGTACTACAAATCAGAAATACAGCAGTATGAGTGCTGCCAATGCACTTCCGGATTTCGATGGGGATAACAAAGACCAGAGATCTTGGACGCACTGGATGGCTGAATGGCTCTATGATGTGCGGAAAGCCTGCAAGAAAGGTGCTCCGATCTGTCTGTTCATTGACTGGCGTCAGTATCCATCGATTACCGATGCATTGCAGTGGGCAGGATGGATCTGGCGAGGAACAGCGGTGTGGGATAAGGGAAACTCCCGTCCACAGAAAGGCCGTTTCCGCCAGCAGGCTGAATATATTGTGTGGGGCAGTAACGGACCGATGCCGATCAACCGTCCGGTATCTTGTCTGCCGGGCGTCTTCCGATATGGCAATCCGCAGAACCGGATTCATGTGACAGAGAAACCGTTGCAGCTTATGAAAGATGTTATCCAGATTTGTGAACCGAGAGGGCTGATCCTGGACCCGTTTGTCGGAGCAGGAACAACTGTCCTTGCAGCGGTTATGACAGGTTATCGTGCAGTGGGAATTGAGGTAACAGATGCCTACTACAAACTGGGAAGTGACAGAGTGAGAATTGCATTAGAAGCAGAGCAGAAAGAGGATGAAAAGTAGCCGGGATGTCCAATTGGACATCTTGTTTTTTATAGAGAAAATGCATGGCATCCAACTGGATGCAGGAAGGAGATGGAGCGTATGGAACAGGCGCTGGCTTATGTGTGCTGTTCAGCAGAAGAAAGCCGGGTAAAAGTGCAGAAATATTGCAGAAAAATCTATGAACTTGGGTATGTACCAATCTGTCCGAGATTTGTATTCTCACCATTCTTGGAAGAGTCCGATGCAGAAGATATGCAGGGATATGGAAGAATGTCACATATCCTTTTACGGAGATGCCGGATGGTAGTCGTATGTGGAAAAGAAGTGACAGGAACAATGAATACCGAAATCAGTATGGCAGACAGACTCCATATCATTTGTACGACACTTGATGGATTGGTACAGATAAAAGAATCAAAATAAATCAGAATCGAGTCAATCCAGTGCTACAGAAACTGGTGGTACTCGTATTGCAAGCATAGCGTTTGGATATCCAAACGCACTTTGGGGAGAACCCCAATCCCCCGAATACAAAATGAACATGGAAAGGAAGGATAAGCTATGTTAAGAGACGGAGTCATGATTATGATTGCATTGATGTTTGGAGGTTGTTTCGGAGTCGTGGTGACTTGCTGTATGGTGACTGCGAAACGGTCGGATCAGGAGCTTGGCGATATGATGAAAGAGAAAAGAGAAGGGACGGTGATGCAATGCGAAAACGAAACCATGTGATCCCGGTGCGGTTAAATGCAAGGGAACTCAGGGAATTGGAGGAACAGGTGGAAAAAAGCGGACTGAGCCGGGAAGAGTTTATGCGTTCGCTGATCTTAGGAGCACAGGTACACGCAAAACCCTGTGAGCATCACCCGGAACTGCTTAGGAAGATAGCGGGTCTGTGCAATAATGCGAACCAGCTTGCCCATGTTGCGAATGCTTCGGGAATGGCAAGTGAGCAGAGTGTGCAGGAAATGCTCCGGCTTACCAAAGAGACATGGCATCTGGTAAAGGAAGAGTGGTAATGACAGATGGCTTATACAAGTGTTATCCCCGTCCACCGCCTGGACCGTTCCATCGAATATGTGAAAGACAAAGAAAAAACCACACAGAAAGCAGACTCTCTGGAGGCTGCCATTGATTATGCCATGAACCGGACAAAGACGGAACAGGCGGTCTTCGAAGATACCATCGGATGTATCAATGAAAATGCGTATGCAGATATGGTGGCAACAAAAAAGAGATTCCATAAGATGGGCGGTGTGGAAGGATACCATCTGGTACAGAGTTTTGCAGAAGGTGAGGTGACACCGGAACTGGCACATCTCATCGGACAGGAACTGGCAGACCGGCTCTTAAAGGGACAGTATGAAGTCGTTATCACAACGCATCTGAATACCAGACATTATCATAACCACATTGTCTGGAACTCTGTGAGCATGGCAGACGGGCGTAAGTACCACAGTAATGCAAAGAGTTATTATACGGAGATCCGGAAGATCTCCGATGAGCTGTGCAGAAAATATGGTCTGTCTATCATTGAATCCGACCAGAAAAAATCAATCCCTTATGTACAGTGGAAAGCGGAACAGGAAGGGAAACCGACATGGAGAAGTGCGATCCGTCTGGATATCAGGGAGTCTGTACAGGAAAGCTACTCCTGGTCACAATTCTTAAAAGAAATGGAAAAGCGTGGATACACATGGAAACTGAACCGGAAATATGTCGCTTTAAAGGCTCCGGGGATGGAACGGTACATCCGGCTACGGTCTCTTGGAAAAAACTATTCCGAAGAGGAGATCCGTGGACAGATCTTACAGCCAAAAGTAAAACGCATCTATCAAAAGACGGTGCAGATTCCTCCAAAGAAGAAACTGACCGGGATTCAGGCACTGTATTATTCCTATTTATATCAAATGGGGGTACTGCCAAAAAGACCGAAAAGGAGTCCATACGTGGTCAGAGAGGATATCCGGAAACTGGATCAGAGGATTGAACAGATTGAGTTTTTAATGAAGCATGACATTACGACCAGAGAACAGCTTGCCACATACCGTGAGCCGTTACAAAAGCAGATTTCAGAACTGATGAAGGAACGCAGAAAGCTCTATCGGAATGACAGTGAAGACAGTGGAAAAGTACGGCTGTCCGAAATCAATGAGGAATTAAAAAATCTCCGAAAAGAAGTCCGTATGACCGTCCGGATTGAAAAGCATTCATTGGAGATCGAAGAAAGACTTCGAAAGGCAGAAGAACAAAACCAGAATGAGAAGCGTGTGGAACACAAAGAAAAAGAGAGTCAGGAGGTGAGATAAGTATGAATTATGGAGCAGAACCGGCAGATCAGGTGGTGCGGTACAGTCTGGAAGGAATGGAATACTCTTTGAAGATTACCGGAAATGTGGCAAAGCATGTGGCAATCTTTATTGCGGCCGCCCTGAAAGATCAGAAAAAGACAAGAGGGAAAACAAGGCTTACCAGAATGTTAAAGGAACAGCGCCCGATGAAATTTTTACCGTTCCGGGTGACCGCTTAAAAGAATTTGCAAAAGAAGCCAAGGCGAGAGGTATCTTATATGTAGTTATCAAAGATAAGGTGAATCCGGACCAGACAGAAGTCATGGTATTTGCAGATGATGCAGCGAAGATGAACCGGGTATTAGACCGCATGAACCTGGATTTTGTAAAAGCAGAATCAGGCTCTATGGTTACAGAAGCAGTGGAAAAAGAGAATGCACCGGAAAAGGCAGAGAACCAGATGGAAAAAGAAACCGGGGAGAATGTACGGACAGAGACCGTTGTCCTGCCGGAAGGCAAGATAGAATTTGAACTGGATGATGCGGAAGAAATGTTCCAGATCGGGGATGAGGCTTTCCCGGAAGGAAATTTTACACAGGCGCAGGAGGGGGAAGAAAAGAATCCATCCGAACCTTTCTCGCGCAACAGAAATACTTCTTCCGATCGGGAAATTAGCTGGAAAGAAAAGAATGAAAAACCATCTGTGCGGAAAGAACTCGGAGATATCCGCAAGGAACAGGAAGAGAAACGTAAGAGGCCGGACAGACGGAAAAATGCCAGAGAGAGCCGGAAGAAACGTAAGAATATGAAAACGAAAGGCAGGTAATGTATATGGATTTAACAGATATGATTTCAGGGGGAACGGAAGAACAGCAGGTTCCTGAACAGAAATTGACGAAAGAAGAATATGCAGCCAAAAAAACAGCAGGAAAGAGAAGAGGTATGGGCTGAAGTAGATTCACAGGCACAGGGTAGTTTTTCAGGATGGAGAAAAACTGAAAGGCTTTCTGGATTTTATGGCAGAGTGTAATACACAGAGAACTCCGAATCTGCTTTTGATCTACGGACAGCATCCGGATTTTAAGGTGGTAAGGTCTTATGAACGCTGGAGAGAAGAACACCGTTCAGTAAAAGCAGGGGAGCATGGCATTACTTATATGATTTCCACTGAATACGAAAAAGACGGAGAAATGCGGAGAGGATATACGATCGGAAAAGGATTTGACATCAGTCAGATGTCAGGAAAGCCATTAGAAGAACGCCCACAGCGAAGTCTGACAGAACTGGTAGGAGTTGTCTTAAAAGACCAGTCGGTGCGTGTACAGATTGAGGATAATCTGCCAGACAAAGTGCAGGCCCAGTACAATCCGAGATACCGTACCATTTATATCCGCAACGGAATGAGTGAAGTAACGACATTCCATGCACTGAACAGAGAACTGGCATGTGCAGCGATGGATCAGCATACCGGAACCTACAGCCGACAGAAAGTCAGCGCACAGGCATATTGTGCGGCCTATGTGATTGCGAAACGTTATGGTGTGGATGTTACCGGATTCAATCTGGAGTATATTGCACAGAGAAATGAATGTGGAAAGAAAGATCCGCAGGAACTGAGAGACTTTTTAAATGATGTCCGTCAGGCTTCCTACAGTATACGAAACCATATCGAACGCAATTTTGGTGCAAAGGAACAGGAGTATATAACCGATGAGTTCGCAATCGGAGACCCTGTAAAAATACCGGAAACCAAGGATGAAAAACCATCTGAACAAGTATCCGGAAAAGAGAAAAAAGCAAAGAGCCAGCCGGAACGATAAAAGTGAAAAAGTTGGACGGTTGGAGTAGCTATTACGGAGGTCTTGTGATATGGTTGGTGTAATAAAAAAAGGAGGTCAGCCAGATGACAAAATACTATTTGAAGATGGATAACATTATGAAAAATATGTTCGTGGTGGCACTGAATGATGAGCTGCAGGCACAGAGTGAGCAGGATGAATGTTTGGAAGAAACGAAAGCTCTTCTGAAAAAAGTAAGTGAATACGACCTCGCCCAGAAACGGCTGCAGATTACAGCCGGGGAACAAAGGCAGATCCGTAAGGCACTGAACAGGCTTAGAAGTAAATATCTTGCAGCCGGAAGATATAGTGATGGAATAGATAAAATCATTATTCAGGTTGCAAAACCGAATACCACCAGACACATGTTCTGGTAGAGAAAGGAGTGGTTGATTGGTCATTTATTCAAGAGAAAAAGTGGCACGACTTAGAGAACAATATCCGGCAGGAACAAGAATCTGTCTGGATTCGATGGACGGAGAAGCGGGTATGCCGCAGGGACTGGAAGGAACTGTGCAGTATGTGGATGATGCAGGTCAGCTCGGCATCAGTTGGGACAACGGCAGAAGTCTCTCACTGATACCGGGAGTGGATTCCTTTCATAAGAAAGAAGGACAGGAACATCCAGAAGAAAAGCCACGCAAGAAAAGAGAATCTGACTTGCAGAGATAAGTAAAAAAAAGCAGGACTTGGTTCTGTGTCTTGTCTTTCTGCCATTTGTCTGGTGGGCGGCAGCGATTACCGCTTGTGCCATTGCACCGGATAAGAATTTTATTCAAATCTTAGAAACGCTGAGCGAAAAACTCGAACAGCCGTTTTTTATCACGTATACACCGTATACGTTCAAATGTATTCTGATATTCACAGCAGCCTATTTCTTAGGCATTGGTATTTATGAATCCCAAAAAAGAAATTATAGAAGAGGTGTGGAACATGGTTCCGCAAAATGGGGCAACGTGTCCGAAATCTGCAGACGTTACTGCGAAAAACGATACACGCAAAATCTGCTTTTAACACAGCATTTCCGTATGGGACTGGACGGCTATAAGCACAAACGAAACCTAAATGTGCTGGTAGTCGGAGGTTCAGGAGCTGGAAAGAGCCGGACGTATGCAATCCCAAACATCATGCAGTGCAACTGTTCGATGGTGATTACTGATCCCAAGGCAGAACTTTTGCGTAAAACCGGAGGTGTTCTGGAACGGAATGGATATGAAGTCCGGGTTTTTGATTTGATCAATCCGGAGACTTCCTGGTGTTATAATCCGTTTGCGTATGTCTGGGATGATAAGGATGTACTGAAGCTGATCAATAACCTGATCCGCAACACAACACCGAAGGGAGCGCAGAGTTCAGACCCGTTCTGGGAGAAGTCCGAGACTGCACTTTTACAGGCACTTATGCTGTATTTGCTGCATGAGGCTCCACCGGAAGAACAGAACTTTCCGATGATCATGGAAATGCTTGGAAGCGCTCAGGTCAAAGAAGATGATGAGGATTACCAGTCACCATTGGACATTTTGTTTGAAAGACTGGAAATGCGGGACCCAGAGAGTATTGCGGTCAAGCAGTATGCCATTTATAAGCAGGCGGCCGGTGTAGTAAGTTTGAAGAGACTTCTTAATCAATTAATTTTAAAGAGTTGGAGCTCCAAAATGATTAAAAAGTCTCTTGAGACTTATTTTTTTACCTTAAAGAACAAAATTGTATTTTGTAAAAATTACAAATATGTCCGTATTTTGTTTCGTCAGTAAAGAGATTGTGTAAGGAACTTTAAAAAGTTGGCACAAAAATCAAAAAAAATTGCAATAAGAGCCTAGTAAAAAGACCTCTGAGCATTTCGATTAGTGTAAGGTAACTTTTTTACTTCTTACACGAACCTTAGAAAACGAAACAGCCTGCCCATAGTGATACCAGAGTTGAATAGGCATTCAGCATGTTCTTTTATGGTTAATACGTCCCGGAAACATCAGAACCCGGTACAGGAACGGATATGGGATGAGAACAGGAAATCAATAAACGAAGGAAGGAGGACATCTGACTATGACAGAGAAACAGGGATTCTTGACAGCGTTGTATGAACGTCTTAGTCGTGATGATGAATTAAACGGAGAATCCAACAGTATTTCAAACCAGAAGAAATTATTAGAACAATATGCAAAAGAACATGGATTTACCAATCTTGTTCATTTTACTGATGATGGTATATCGGGTACCAGATTTGATCGTCCAGGTTTCCTTGCCATGATGAAAGAAGTGGAATCGGGGAAAGTCGGAACGATCCTGATTAAAGATATGAGCCGAATGGGAAGAGATTATCTGAAAGTCGGACAGTATATGGAATTGCTGCGACAGAAGAATGTCCGCCTGATTGCAGTCAACGAGAACGTAGACAGCTTCCGGGAGGACGATGATTTTACTCCATTCCGAAATATCATGAATGAATGGTATGCAAGGGATACCAGTAAAAAGATAAAATCTACTTTCAAGGCTAAAGGAAAATCCGGCAAGCATGTGGCAAGCACAACACCGTATGGATATCTGAAAGACAAGGATGATCCGAATATATGGATTGTTGATGAAGAAGCAGCTGCAGTTGTACGGAGAATCTTTCACATGACAATGGATGGATACGGACCATATCAGATTGCCAGGGCGCTGAAAGAGGATAAGGTTGAGATACCAGCTGTTCATATGGCAAAGAAAGATGCTGGATTATGGAAAGGCAGAGTAGAAGAAATAAAAGATCCTTATGGATGGGGCTCTTCTACCGTCGCAGGTATTCTGAAGAAAAGGGAGTATCTTGGTCATACAGTGAACTTCAAAACCAGAAAGCATTTCAAGGATAAGAAAAGCCATTATGTATCTGAGGATAACTGGACGGTATTTGAAAATACACAGGAAGCAATCATAGATCAGGAAACTTTTGATAATGTTCAGCGAATTCGAAGCAATGTGAAACGATATCCAGATGGATGGGGAGAAGCCCACCCACTGACAGGTCTGATGTACTGTGCAGATTGTGGTTCCAAAATGTATGTACACCGGGTAAATAATGGCAAGCGAGTACCACAATATACTTGTTCTGCATATTCTAAAGTTCCGGTTGGGACACTCTGCCGGACACAGCACAGAATTAATGCTGATGTGGTTTTAGAACTCATTAAGGAACTGTTAAGGGCTATTGCAGAGTATTCACAATTGAATCGTGAAGAATTTTTGGAAACAGTAAAAAAGGCACAGACTTCACAGCAGTCCAGTGAGATTACGAGATTGAAAAGCAGATTAGCAGAAGCAAAAAAGACGTGTGCAGGAACTGGAAAAACTGATTTGTAGAATTTATGAGGACAATATTCTTGGAAAACTGCCAGATAAACGCTATGCGATTCTTGACGGACAGTATTCTAAAGAACAGAAAGATTTGTCGGCAGAAATTGCAGATATGGAAGCTGAATTATCAGGCTATGAAGAAGGTCGCAGATCGGCGGAGAAGTTTATTGCTCTGGTTGATAAATACCAAAACTTTGATGAATTGACTACTTATATGCTGAACGAATTTGTTGAAAAGATTGTGGTTCATGAGCGTGATCGAAAAGGAAGCATTGAAACAACACAGGAAGTGGAAATCTATTTCAATTTCATTGGAAAATATTTACCTCCACATTTCGGTGAGGTAGAAATGACACTAGAAGAAATTGAAGAAATGAAGAAGCGGGAAGCCAGAAAAGACAGGCTTCATCAGAATTACTTGAAAAGAAAAGCAAATGGCAAGCAGCAAGAATATTATGAACGTACGAAAGCCAAAAAGAAAGCGGCGATGGAC
>ENA-OQJW01000069-OQJW01000069.1-human-gut-metagenome-genome-assembly--contig:-NODE-69-length-17115-cov-3.192018_pt1 | contig 17115 bp, 14 predicted proteins | sample MGYA00242619_ERZ504786 | MGnify/ENA primary metagenome ERZ504786 (study PRJEB26092, sample SAMD00036357) | human gut metagenome | host: Homo sapiens | study: EMG produced TPA metagenomics assembly of... | reverse complement strand
TCGTCTTTCTTTTATAATTAGATTTAATTAAGGTAATAAACTCTCATTCCTAACTCCGAATTGTATATAAAGGCATCCGGACCAAACCTGCAAAGAACCTAAGTCTATGTTTTCATAAGCATTAGAATTTTTAATCTGTTTTATTTTCCCGAGACAAATATAAAAATATCATAAAAGACAAGTAGAGAAAAACTGAGCAAGAAGGATATAAAAATCGTTCATAACGAGTTTTTAGTTGTCGTATGCTGAATATGTCATGTACATTAACAGAAATATTTTAGAAAATACTATATATTTGTACTCATAAAAGTACCTTTATATGAAACACACATATTCATTTTCAATCTCATTATTATTAAGTTTTATTTATCTGTTCCATGCATCTGCACAACCTTATGTTATCAAACGCCTAGGAGTGGAAGACGGTATGTCCAGCAATTATGTAGTCAGTGTCACTCAAGATAAAAAGGGTTACTTATGGATAGCAACCGAATCTGGTCTTAACAGGTTTGATGGACGTCAATTCAACATCTATACCAAGAATAATTCAGGATTGAGTGGTAACGAACTGAATGTCGTACTTGCAGACCCCTATGAAAACAAAGTCTGGATAGGCACACAACGAGATGGACTTTGTTATTTTGATTATGAAACAGAAACCATATCACGCATTCCTGCCACGGGCAATTATATGCTCAGTAATGATATCACAGACTTATCTGTTGCTGCCGACAGCGGCTTATGGATCACACATTATCATTTCGGAGTTGATTACTATGATCGGAAAACCAAACTGTTTACCCCCTATTCTTCTAAGAATGTAAAAGGTCTGGAAGGTAATAACTGGGTATCAAAAGAAGACGGTAACGGCAATCTGTACATTGGCCATCATCTCAGAGGATTAAGCATTGTATCCCTTAAAGACCGTACTGCAAAAAATTATCAGCATGACCCCAATAATCCTTATAGCATTCCCGATAATGAAGTACGCGCTCTATGCATAGACAAGAATAAGAATGTATGGGTAGGCACCAACAACGGTCTGGCACTTTTCAATCCGCAAAGCGAAAAATTCATCACATTCAAACACATAGAAGGAAATGAAAACTCATTATTGTCAGATCAGATTCTTGATATCAAACAAATGAAAGACGGCACTCTATGGATATGTACCAACATGGGAGGAGTGAGTATTCTCAATCTCAGGGAAAATACATTTATATCTCCAGAAAAGATTACATTCTCCAATATTACGGTAACGAATGACAACCATGGATTATCCGGACCCAATGCACGAAGCATCATACAAGATTCATTCGGAAATATTTGGATTGGCAACTACCGCGGTGGAGTGGATTTTATCAGTTATGCACAGCCATTATTCAACACCATTGCCTATACTATTGAAAAACAAGGTAAGATCAATAATAAACAAGTATGGGGATTATGGGCAGATAATCACCAAATATGGCTGGGAGGAGAAGGTGAATTAGGAATTTATGAAAAAGGAAAGAAAACCAAAAACTTCTCTTTACACGAATGCCGGCTGCACCCACAAACACATATCAATGTGATTTACCAAGACAAACAAGAACGACTGTGGCTAGGCACTTATAAAAATGGCATATTGCTTTATACTCCCAAAGACGGACGTATCACCCGCATAGGAGATAAAGGCTCGGAGTTCCTCGATATCTGCTCCTTCAGTGAGGATATAAACGGCAAGATATGGATAGGTACCCAAACGGGAATTTATTCTTATTTTAATAACCAATTGTCGTACGAGAAAGAATTAAACGCCCAGTTACCCGATATTATGGTACACGGTATCATACGGGACAAAAACGGGAAATTATGGGTAGGAACATTCGGCAAAGGAGTATGTGTGTTTGATGAAGATGATAAAAAGCTTTATAATTTCACAACAGACCATTCATTTCCATCCAATGCCGTGAATTATATGATGGAAGATTCTCGCAAACGCATTCTTGTTGCCACCCGGGAAGGTATTATTATTTTTTAAAGATGTAAGTCAACCTAATGTCTTTGTGTCATTCGGTGCAAAGGAAGGTTTGGAAAACACACAGGTACGTGCCATACAGGAAGACCATGACGGCTATATATGGATAAGCACCAATGGTGGCATTTCTCGTCTAGATGAAAAAAACAAAAGATTCTACAATTATAATTATCATGACGGTATACCTATGGGTGATTTCATGGATGGTTCCACTTGCATCACTCCAGACGGTACTCTGTTTTTCGGCTCCCAAAACGGGGCATGTTATTTCAATCCGCGTGAACTATCATCACCACGCGAAGTTTCCCCTGTTACCATCACCCAATTCTTTATCTATAATAAACAGACAGAAAGCAGGGATACCCGGTTACCGGTTCCAATCAGTAACAGAATTGTTGAGCTACCTTATAATCAAAACACTTTCAACATATCTTTCAATGTGTTGGATTATACACAAAGTTCACAAGTAGAATTTTCATATATGCTGGAAGGACTTGAGAATGCATGGTACAGCACCCAAGGAGATAATCAGGTCACCTTCCGTAACATACCGCACGGCAACTATGTGTTTAAAGTGAAAACCCGATTTCGCAATCAGGAATGGAACGAGAATGCAGCACAACTGACAGTGGTAATTGCTCCTCCCCTTTGGCTTACCTGGTATGCCAAATTGGGTTATGTCATATTGTTTATCTTCGCATTATATGCATTGCTCCGTTTTTATAAACGTAAACTGGACTTAGAGAGTTCACTGGAAGTGGAGCGCAAGCAAAGTCTGAACAAACAAGAACTGAATGAAGAACGCCTGCGCTTCTACACCAACATCACCCATGAACTGCGTACTCCGCTCACGCTGATTCTAGGTCCATTGGAAGACCTGTTGAGTGATGCCACCCTGTCTCCCAAACACGCCAACAAAATCAGCATCATTCATGATAGCGCCACCCGTCTGCTGAATCTGATAAACCGCATACTGGAATTCCGCAAGACCGAGACCCAGAACCGTAAATTATCTGTGGCCAAGGGAGATCTGGGACAATTGGTACAGGAAGTGGGATTACGTTACAAAGAGTTGAATCCCAATAACAAGGTAAATTATCACATTCATATCGAAACAGAAGATACGGAAATCTTCTATGACGCGGACATGATCACCATCATACTGGACAACCTGATGAGCAATGCTGCCAAATATACTTCCGAGGGAGATATCACCTTATCACTCCGTTCAGTAGAAGAGAACCAGATAAAATACACGGAAATCAGTGTCAGTGATACCGGCCATGGCATTGACGCCGAAGCGTTACCACACATTTTCGATCGCTATTATCAGGCAAAAAGCAAATATCAGGCATCGGGTTCGGGCATCGGGCTTGCTCTGGTCAAAGGTTTGAGCGAATTGCACGAAGGAATCCTGAAAGTAGAAAGCGCAGTGGATACGGGAACCACATTCACGCTGCGCCTGCTCACCGAGAATACGTATCCCAACGCTATCCATGCCCAACATGATATGGAAAAGAAGCCGATGGATGCAGAGGAAACCACTATTACCGATACACCAACCGAAAATCATCCCATTGTACTGGTGGTAGAGGACAATGCCGACATACGGGAATACATCCGGAGCTCTTTTACAGATATCTATGAAGTAATCACTGCCAAGGATGGTAAAGAAGGCTGGGAACTGGCACAGGCACGAATTCCCAACATCATTGTCAGTGATATCATGATGCCGGTCATGGACGGTATCGAACTTTGCAAGCGAATAAAAGAGGATATGCGCACCAGCCATATCCCTGTAATCTTACTGACGGCTAAAGATTCTTTACAAGACAAGGAAGAAGGATATGCATCCGGAGCAGATTCCTATCTTACCAAACCGTTCAGTGCCAAGCTACTGCACAGTCGCATCAACAATCTGTTGGAAACCCGTAAGAAAATAGCCTCTTTGCTGGCACTGGCCGATACGCAGCCCAAACAGGAAAGTGCCGTGAGTTCGTTAAACAAACTGGATAATGAATTCTTGCAGAAAATCACGCAAATAATCGAAGAGAATCTGGAAATGGAAAAGATGGATATCGCTTTCATTGCCGACAAGATGTGCATGAGTCACTCCACCCTTTACCGCAAGATAAAAGGACTGACAGATATGTCCGCCAACGAATTTATCCGTAAGGTAAAAATGCGCAAGGGAGTGGAACTGCTGATGTCCGGACAATATACTATTTCAGAAATAGCCTATATGATAGGATTCAGCAGTGTGGCCTATTTCCGCCAATGTTTCAAGGACGAATACGGAATGTCGCCTTCGGATTATGTGAAACAGAAACAGTAGACTCCCTGGCGGATTCTGATCATTGCTTGGAATCATCCTGAGCAGTTCTTCTTTAGAGCTTTATATTTCTGCTGCCACTGCTACCACCCTTCCTGCTGAAATGCCAATGAAAAGTGGTAGCAGTGGAGCAACAATATAAAGCTCGTTTGTTGTAGAACTCTTGGATCAAGTTATAACTGTCACAATCGAATTCAAGTCCAACCTGAACATTCTGTTTCTATTTTTCTTCCAAAGAAAGCAGTATCCCGATCACTTCCGCATAATTCTTTCTGCCGGAAGGAATGTTGTTACCCTTTAAAAACAGGTTATAAATTTTATTCTGCACTTCACCCAACAGGGTACTATAACGCTCATTCCAATACATACGTTTATATTCATAATCCTTCACCACTTCGGGACGGATCGTCTTAATCCATTCACGGAATTCCTCTTCCGTCAACACAGAAGATGCATTGACCAGCACATAGGGCAACAGACCGAAATAGGCACTATAACGCACCGCCGGCCGCTTTGAAGAGCGACAAACCCTGTAAGCCCAATAATTCGCTTCCGCCTCATTACTTACCCCCAACAGGTGAGACAGTTCATGGGCATACGTAAATGGCAATTGTACAGGAAGCAATTCTTCATTCAATTGCGACTCCGCAAAAAAAGGTCCCATATATCCCAATACTCCCACACCCGAATAAAGCGGATTGAACCACACTTGCTTGGGATGCTGATAATCCTGGGGAAGAGCCAAACCATACATAGACGGAACCTGCCGGTAAATCTCCTTTATCTCCTGCCGCATCCTTTCAGGGTCCGTTTTCACCTCAGCCGTATAGGACTGATTCAGACTATCTGTATAGGAAACAAGGAAATGACGGAATGCCTGTTCATCGTAACCGGCAGGTTCCACCTCCATCCGCCGGTAAATATCGTAACGGAAATAATTCAAACCCCACCCCAGATAAAACCAGATATAGACCCATGCCAGCAACTCCACTTCCCTGCCCACAATGAATCTCCAGCTTTTCTTCTTCCGGCGTTTAAGAAAAGGATAAATAATCATCCATAAAATGATTACGACCACTAGCACCTCCTCTAAAGAAAAAGGGAAAACAGAAGCTATAGCGGACAACGCCGCCGACAGCCACGGATAAATATGACGAGCATACCCTTCGGCCATGACGGGAAAAAAACGGCAAAGTACAATGCACAGAAGAAGCAATGCAAGTACTATATATCTCAGAATAGGGAGAAGTTTTGTTTTCATGGATACAAAGCTACTATCTTTTTGCCATTTTCAGATACAGATGACACAAAGCTTTTATTTTTTAAACACGAACAACGCAGATGATACGGATAAGTATAAAAAACAACTTCGTATCACCTCTGCGTCATTCGCATCTGAAAACAATCAGAATAAATCCCAAGTGCGTATATCATCACTCCAGTGATGGTCTTTCGGGAAAGGCTGTCCGCCCCATGCCTTGGCTTGTGTGCAAGGTTGTGCGGCATCTGTCCAGAACGGATGTGCGGCAGGAAGCCCCAGCGGAAGGAATGCCAGTGATGTCATATAAAGACTGCCGTTATTGGTGTACCAATCCGCCACATTGGGCTGACGGCCTGCAAAACCTATGGTCAGGAAGCTCGCCTCATTGAAGTTCTCGGCGTTGTCATACATCCGGTGCATCACAGAAGTCAGTGCGGCACGCGCCTGTCCGTTGCTCACCCCTTCGGGCAACTGCTGATACCAAGCCATCAGCGCCAAGGGTTGCATAGTGGCCAAACGGTAAGGAATGGAACGGCCGAATACCGGGAAAGTACCCTCAGGAGAAATCAAGCGTTCCAGTACAAGGCTGAATTTCCTAGCACGTTTCAAGGCGCGGTCATAATATTTTTTATAATGAATACGAGTGTATTTCCCTGCATCCTTCATGCCCTGCAACGTTTCCAGATACATGGGATGGAAGACATAACTGCTATAATAGTCGAAAGCGAAAGAAGGGCCGTCCGCATACCAGCCATCTCCCGTGTACCATTCCTCCACCTTGCGGATAGCCGAATTGATACGGTATTCGTCACATTCCGTCCCTGCCTTTGCCAGGAAACTCTCGATGGTAGAAGAAAACAGCAACCAGTTGGTGTAAGGCGGATCTACCCGGCGCAATTGGGTAAATTCTTCAAAATAACGTTTCTTGGTAGTATCATCCAAAGGCATCCAGAGTTGGTCGTAAGCACGCAGAAAGCTTTCGGCCACGTATGCCGCATCTACCAAAGCTTGGCCGTGTCCTCTCCACAACAGATAGTCGGGATTGGCAGGGTCTACTGCATTGGCATAGCTTTTCAAAGCCCATTCACGAAGTTGCTTGCGCATCCGGCCTTCCTCCGTATCATCATCGGGAAGTGTCAGCCAGGGAGCGACACCTGCCATAAGGCGTCCGAAGGTTTCCATATAAGTCACTCCTTTGTTACGTCCATCCCAATTAGGACTCACTTCTACCAGCATATTCTTTTTCAAATTACCTTCCGCCATATTGCTCAGTACGGGAGCTGCCATCTTATAAAGCAGATTGCACCAGTAGGCACGATCCTGATTTTCAGGAGCTTCCAGATAACGAACATATTCACAAGCAGCCAACAGAAAAGCGCCTACCCCGAAATTAGCTTCAGAATCAGCATCGACTACTTGTCCCGGAATGGCCTTCTCACCAATCGGCTGTACGTAACCAATCTTGCCATTCTTCTGCAAAGCAGTCTTTGCCAAATAGTTCCATGCTTTATTTATCACCGGTTTATACACTGCCTCATCCAGATAGCCATTATTGATTCCCCAAAGGAAGCCGTAAGTAAAGAAAGCCGTTCCGCTGGTTTCCGGTCCGGGAGCATGAGTGGGATCCATCATGCTACGGGTCCAATAGCCTTCCGGTTGCTGGATAGCTGCGACTGCTTCGGCCAGTTTCACATACTTGTTTACGAAAAAAGAACGATGCTCGTAATCAGCGGGAAGATCTTTCAGCACCTTCGCCAGTCCGGCAAGCACCCATCCGTCACCACGTGCCCAAAAGTCCTTCTTTCCGCTGGAAGTCTTGTGTTTAGGATAAACATATTTGGCATCCCGATAATACAGGCCGGTTTCCCGGTCGAGCATGATACTATCCGAATATACAATATATTCATACAATTTATCCAAATAGAGATGATTGCCCGTCACCTTATACAGTTTGGTCATGACAGGCATTACCATATACAGACCGTCGCTCCACCACCAGTAATCATGATTGGGTGTACTCATCTCATACTCCATCACTTCGCGGGCACGGGCTATCTTATAGTTGTCCGGAAGAATATTATAAAGGTCGATATACGTCTGAAAACAAACCTGATAATCTCCGAACAATACATATTCATCACTCTCACCGTAAGAGTATTTCCATTTAGACTTATCCTTTTCCTTGGCTCCCTTCCATTCATTGTGTATAGCCCAGGTTTCAGAATATGCACGGTAGTTTTCATTACCGGTCAGAAAGTATGCCTCCATGTTTCCGGTGTGGTAAGCGGCATTGTCCCAAAACGAACGGACTTCGGGCTTGTTATGCGTTTGCCAATAAGTGTTTACCTTGTCTATAATCCCCCGTACTTCCTTGGCTTCGGAAGAAGGTTTGGCGACAACCTGCATGGAAAGCAGCAAGGTACCTGCACAAACAAGGGTTTGTTTCAATAATTTGTTCATCATATTAATAATTTATCAATTTGCCAATTTACTAATGTACTAATGTGCTTGCGCTATATGCCGCATGGTCATTGGCAAATCAGCACATTATTTACAATTCCAACACATAAACCATTTGCGGTTCTGTTTCCACCTGCTTCTCGCCATCTCCCTGTCGGGTATCCTGTACATAAATATGAAGTTGCTTCTTCATTTTCCATAACTCCGTGTCATGACTGGGTTCCCACGCATTTACGGCAAAATCCGTCAGGTCTTTCACGCGCCATTCACCAAACTGTACGTCTTTGGTATAGTATATGGAAACTTTGTTTCCACGTTCCTGGTCACGGAACAGATAGTACACTTCTCCATTGTCCACCACCATCCGGGGACGGGACATGGGAATCATCTTGGTTCCTCCCCCTTTGAGTGAGAAAGGGGTCTTGCGTTCGGAAACCTGTCGGTTGTGCCAGTTCACGCCATCATGCCAAACAATACGGTATTGGGGAACATCACTATCGGGATTGCGCCAGTAGGTAGCGATGTACGGATGACCTCCGGCATCCGTACTCATACTGGTCTGGTTTATCAGTTCGGCATTCTGAGGAATACGGCAGGCATATTCGGCATTGCCCAGGCGGATAGGAAGCTCATACTTCTGTCCGTTGGTCTTATACCAGGTTCTACCTCCGTCAAAAGAACGGGCGTAGCATAAGTCATGGTTGGTTTCCACATGCCAGGTTTCACGCCACACCCAGGAAAGATGGATGGTTCCTGATTGGTCCACATACAACTGCCAATAGGCATTCCGCTCGTTTTCTCCATCTACAAGGACATCCTGCACACGCTCCCACTTACGGGATTTCACATCATATCGGTTCATTACCATATTTCCTCTTCCGGAAGCGCCCGAGCGATATACAAAAAGCAAACCGCCATCAGCCAACAAATGAAATTCAGGATAGGTCACATCTTCTTCTTCGTTGCCTATCATCGGCTCTTTATCTCCCAAAACAAGTGTATCGGGGGCAATGCTGCGGCAATAGTTCAGTTTATGTCCGTGGTGGTCAAAAGAAAGATGAAGATAGCCGTCGCCGTCCACCATCATACTGATAATGTTATGTGCATCTTTTACATGTCCTTTGTATTGGGTACGGTGCAAAATCCATTCCCCAGTGCCCAGACGGCGTTTGCCTAACATCAGCCATCCTTCAGCGTCATAATAAGAAATGTATTGTGTGTTTCCATGCGTCACAATGGAGTTATTACGGAATACAGTAGTATTTACCGAAGTACTGCTAAAGCCTTTCCCCACTTCAACCAGACGTTGGGCACGAACAGAAAAAGCCACACAGCATAATGCGATTAGTAGAAATAAGTTCCTCATAGCAATTCTATTGATAACATTGCAAAAGTAACTGATTTCTGTAATAACACGGGATAATAATTCGGCAGGAAGGAGTCAGAAAACGGTCAAAACCGATTATTATATCTATTTTTAAAGAAAAATTCAGAGAAATAATAAAGAAGAAAGATTCTATGATTGCATTTACCATAGAGGCAGACTATATGAAGGATCATTCCCCAAAGGACCTTTGCCATTCATGTTTCCATGCAGTATATATAGAAATTCCACCAGGGTGGAATGGGCATTTCACCCTGGTGAGAGCGTAGTTCCACCTTTGTGAAATGGCAGTTCCACCCAGGTGGGACAATATACCTATACAGGTGCAAACAGCACATTTAATAGTTACTTTGGACTTTTGACACATTCATCCTCCTACTGTGAATGAAACTGCCAACCGGTTAACTATAATATTTCCTGAAGCTGGCCCAACTTCATACTGTTGGAACCTTTAATCAGAATATAATATCCTTTCGGCTTATATCTTTCCAACGACTCTTTCAATGCAACCACATCTTGAAAATGTTCAAAGGACGGAATCACTTTGCCAAACTCCTCTCCTGCCAGAAGTACCCGGTCAAATTTACATTCATCCAGATAATCCGCAATCTTCTGATGTTCCTCATGACTGGTTTCTCCCAGTTCTTTCATATCACCCAGAATAACCATTTTATGAGCGACATTCATCAACCGGAAATTCTCCAAAGCCGCCATCATACTGGTAGGATTCGCATTGTATGCATCAACTATCAGTTTATTATCCGTGGTTTCTGTCAATTGCGAGCGGTTATTATGAGGAACATACGCCTCCAGTGCCTCACAAATCTGCCGGGACGGTACACTGAAGAACCGGCCCACCGTAATGGCGGCCAATGCATTCTTCATGTTATAACTGCCGATAAGGTGGGTATTCACTTCGAACTTCTGTCCCTCGTGTTCCCATTCAAACGAAAGAAACGGAGCACAAGCGCCCAGCTTGCCGCTGATATAAAGTCCCTCTCCTCCTTCCATACCATAACAAATACGGGTAAGGCCCTGAGAGATAGCTGTGAGAAACTCATTGTCCTTGTCAATGAAAATAATATGCTTGCCATTGTAACGCAGATGCTCATACAACTCACCTTTAGTCTTGATGACCCCTTCAAAAGACCCGAATCCTTCCAAATGCGCCTTGCCCACATTAGTAATCATACCGAAATCCGGTTCTACAATACGGGTCAGTGCCTTGATTTCACCCGGATGGTTCGCTCCCATCTCGATGACAGCCAATTCATGCTCGGGAGTCAACCGTAACAAAGTCAAAGGAACACCGATATGGTTGTTCAAGTTGCCCTGTGTATAAAGCACTTCATATCTTTTTTGCAGCACTGAAGCTATCAATTCCTTGGTAGTAGTCTTCCCATTGGTTCCCGTGATGCCGATGATTCGGGTACCCATTTTATGCCGGTGATAATTAGCCAGTTCCTGCAATGCTTTCAAGCAATCGTCTACTAACAAGATACGCGAATGCCCATCGGCGGCATATTCTTTTTCATCTACTACGGCATACTGGCAACCTTTTTCCAGCGCCTGAAGCGCGTATGCATTTCCATTGAATGTTTCCCCTTTCAGAGCTATGAACATAGAACCCTCGGGGCAGTTACGGCTGTCGGTAGTTACCTTGCCGCATTCCGTAAAACACTTATATAAAGCTGAAATATCCATCTTTCGCTTTGCTTTTAAATTAAGTTGCAACAAAGATAACTGAAAAATAGTTCATGAAATAACAAAAACTCAAGAATTGTGCGTACTTTTGTACGACCTAAATGACAAGCCGTAAACAATGGAACCAAAACCGTCAAATATATTAATGTTAATGGGAAACTGATGGATCTCTCCCATCCGCAAGTAATGGGAATCCTGAATGTTACACCCGATTCTTTCTATGCCGGCAGCCGGCAGCAAACGGAAAAAGATATTATCAACCGTACCTCCCAAATAATAGAAGAAGGAGCTTCCATCATTGATATAGGTGCCTATTCCTCACGTCCCAATGCCGAGCACATCAGCCCCGAGGAAGAGATGCGCCGTCTGCGTACCGGACTGGAAATCATCAATCGCTATCATCCCGGTTGTGTGGTGTCCGTGGACACTTTCCGTGCGGATGTAGCCCAGATGTGTGTAGAGGAGTACGGAGTGGCAATCATCAATGACATTGCCGCCGGAGAAATGGACCCGCAGATGTTCGGCATGATTGCTAGGCTGGGAGTACCTTATATTATTATGCATATGCAAGGCACGCCGCAAAATATGCAAATGAATCCGCATTATGACAATCTGTTGAAAGAAGTCTTTCTCTATTTCTCGGAAAAAGTACAGAAATTACGCGACTTAGGAGTAAAAGATATTATTCTGGACCCTGGTTTCGGTTTCGGAAAAACAGTGGAACATAATTACCAGTTGATGAACCATTTGGAAGAATTCAGCCTGTTCGAACTACCGTTATTGGTCGGCATATCACGTAAATCAATGATTTACAAACTGCTACGGCGGTACCCCCTAAGGATGCCTTGAACGGAACAACAGTGTTGGATACCATTTCCCTACTAAAAGGAGCGGATATTCTCAGAGTGCACGATGTAAAAGCTGCTGTAGAAACCGTGAAGATAGTACAGAAGATGAAAGACTCCGCTGCCTTTTAATTCTTAATTTTCAATTTTTAATTCTAGAAAGATGTTTATTGATTTTAGTATAAAAGACCTCATCGATATCCTGCTGGTAGCCTATCTGCTTTATCAGACTTACCGTCTGATGAAAGATTCGGGTTCTATCAATATCTTCATCGGTATCCTGGTATTTATAGGTATCTGGCTGATTGTATCTCAGGTTTTGGAAATGAAACTGCTAGGGTCTATCTTCGATAAATTGGTCAGTGTAGGTGTTCTAGCCCTGATTATTCTTTTTCAGGATGATATACGCCGGTTCCTTGTCACACTGGGCTCGCATAAACAGTTGGGACGTTTTTTCCGCTTCCTGACGGGAAACAAGCAGGAAAAGACGGAAAAAGCGGATATTATGCCGATTGTACTTGCCTGTATGAGCATGAGCAAAGGGAAGGTGGGGGCACTGATTGTCATCGAAAAAAGTGTACCTCTGAATGACATCATCCGTACAGGAGAAATTATCAACGCCAATGTGAACCAACGACTGATAGAAAATATTTTCTTCAAAAACAGTCCATTACATGACGGAGCCATGATTATCCGCCATAAACGGATAGAAGCAGCCGGTTGTATTCTCCCGGTATCTCACGACTTGAATATCCCTAAAGAATTGGGATTAAGGCATCGGGCTGCCATGGGCGTATCGCAGGAAACAGATGCATTGGCCATTATCGTTTCAGAAGAAACAGGTGGCATATCCGTGGCTTATAAAGGACAATTCCATCTCAGACTGACTGCAGAAGAGCTGGAACGTATTCTGACAAAAGAAGACTAATAACCTATCCGGATTTTTACTCCACAGATTATCAATCTTAAACATAGAAATTCAACCTGTGCAACCAGTAATGAAAATCAATTCAGCATCAAACTCATATAAGGATGCTCCGCTTCCAGTAACAACCGGGTAAAACCATCCAACGTATAAGTGTGATATTTTTTTTCCGGTATTCTCTCACGAAAGCAGATACCACCCCGTACCGTATAATAGCCGTTATTCTCCTGAATAGCTTCATCCCCCTCAATATGTATATAAAGTTCGGATGCCGGATACTTATGGGCGAAAACCTTCAACAACTCCTCTGCACGGATAACTCTTGCCATCCCCAAAAACAAAGTATCGGCAGACGATGGAATAAAATAATCCATACGCTGTACCTTATATATATGGGCCGCTTCATACAATAAAGTATCCTGCACCGCATCCGTATCTGCCAGCAATTCCTTTATATATAATGTATCATCCCCCATTACCGTAAATGCCATCCCCACTATTTTATCCGCTTCCCGGGCAACCAGCAATTTGCCATTACCCAGTCTTAAATCGGCCATTATAACTAGAAAATCCTCTTTAGGATGCTGAATGCAACTCCTGCGCCCATGCATACGGGAATCAAAATAATGATAATGTTCCACACCGGGAAATTCGCATACCTCTATCCGGCAACTGGGCACAGGGCGTAATCTGTCTACCCTTACCTGCTCAACCGCATACCCAAAAACTGGAGCATATCCCGACCTGGCATAATAACCGAACAACCATTCCTCTGCAGGAATCAACGAAGCCAGCAAAACTCCATCTTCATACATACACCGATGCGTTTCCTTCAGTAGGCGTTTCATGGCTCCATGCTTCCTGTAATCCGGATGCGTACAAGCACCCGATATATACGAAGTAGAAATCACCTCACCACAAAAAGTCATAGGATAAGGTATCATCTGCAATGACGGAAATAATCTTTCCGTCTTCACGAATCACCCTGTTCACTTCATCCTTATATCTCATCTTGAAATATAAGTCGGTAAACTCATCGCTATCATTGAAGCAGAGTTTCCATAATGTTTTCACTTCATCTTTTGTGGTCATTGAGCTCTGCTATACATTTCTCGAGTAAAATAACGGGCTGATAAGAAAGTTTTGCTTTGCGCAAACCTTCCAGGCCAAGGTCTTCCTCGCGGTTTACATATATATATTGTTCGTCGATATGATTTGCATATTCATAGTTAATCATGGCATACGACCCTTCTATTCCCGTATCCGCCTTTTCAACACAAGTATCCCATGTTTCATGATTGATGGGAGCACCGTATGTAAAAGCGGCAATCTTCCCGTTGACATGAAGCACGCCACCCGTCAAACCCAACGCCTCCATATGGTTCAAGGCATATGTCATGGACTTACGTTCTGCCCCCAATGCCAATTGTTCCTCGCAGTTATTGGCACGACACCATTCCTCTTCCAGCTTCAAACATTCGGGAACCAGATCTGGAGTCAACGGTTTGTATTCATAATCAGGATACTGCTTCTTGAACTTGTTGATATGATTACGTTTGGCTTGAAACTTCTTTCCTTTCAAGGTTGCCAGGTCAGTACGCAAGTAGATATAATCAAAGTAATCCCGATCTTCTGTAAAAGTGAAACGTCCGGGCATCACCGCCTCTATATCCGCTTTCATCCCCACGCATACCCCCAGCATACGCAATTTTGCCCCCATCTCTTCAGCATCCTTTATCAATGCTTCAAGAACAGGTTTCACATCTCCAGTTCCGACGGGCATCATGTAGGCCAATTCTTCTCCCGCATAGAAACGCAGCAACAGGTAATTATCCATCACGGCATATTTAGTCTGGTACAGGAAAATCCAACTACACAGATTGGCAAACGACAAGTCGCAATTACGACGCAAACTGCCTAAGGTAAAGGACTGTATCAAGTCTTTATCCGCTAAAGTTATATCTTTAAATTCTATCATAAAATATGGGTTGCTTGTTTTCTCACCACAAATCACAGAATCTTCATTTCATTCAAAGTGACAATAGTTATCAGACTGCTGTAAGAATGCTCTGTTACTACTGAATGCGGATAGACTTTTTATAAGCAATGCTCACCCCAATGACCATACCTATTGAAAATCAAATCAATCCTCTAATCTGTGATGATTTTATATATATAACAAAGATAACAGCTTTTTTGTTAAATCACACCTAATAATCTAAGAATTGTCGGTGTGAAAATCGCTGTCATAATTCCGTTCAAAGTCAAGCCCAAACTAGCGTATGCTCCATATTTTCCACTGATTTCCATTGCTGTAGAAGTACCGACCGCATGAGTAGCCGTACCCATAGAAAGACCTTGCGCAATAGGACTCCCCACATGACCTACCCGAAGTACCTTGAAACCGAACACCGCCCCGAACAGACCGACTACCACCACAACGGCGGCCGTCAAAGACGGAATTCCTCCCGTGGCTTTCGAAACTTCCATAGCAATAGGAGTAGTCACAGATTTAGGAGCCAATGAACAAATAATCTCCGGAGTAGCTCCCAGCAATTTGGCAATGACCACCACAGCCACCAATCCCACCAAACAACCTGCCAACTGTGAAATAACAATCGGAAGCAACTGTTTCTTTATCATCTCCAACTGCAAATAAAGTGGCACGCCCAACGCTACCACCGCTGGTTTCAACCAAAATTCAATCAGGTGACCTCCTTCATTATATATTTCATAACTGATGCCGGTAAATTTCAAAAACAGAATCAACACGGCAATGGTAAGCAGAATCGGGTTTAACACTACCCATCCAGTCTTTTTCTGCAAGACACGTGAACAAAAAAACACCCCGAAGGTGAATGCCAGCAAAAAGAACTTATTTTCTAAATATTCCATTTGATTTTCTAACTAATTGGTGAACCCATCCTGTTACGACCAGTACCAAAACCGTACTGACCACTGTCGCAATTACTATCGGCCAAAACTGTGCTTCAATGACATCAAAATAAAGCATCAGTGCCACACCGGGCGGAACGAAGAAAAAGCCCAGATTAGCAACCAAGAAATCGGACAGCCCCTGCACCCATTGCAGTTTTATCCAACCCAATTTGAGAAAAAGGGTGAGCAACAGCATTCCTATAATGCTGGACGGAAGCTTGATACCCGTCAAAAAAAACAATCAATTCACCCAAAGCCAAACAGCCAAATAATATGGCGCACTGACGAATCATACCTTATAAATTTATTAAATACTTATTGAAAACTGCGCAAAGTTAAGGAAACATCCCGTTTGGTGTTCAATAACATACACTTTTAGCATACTTTAAACCAAAAATAATATTGATTTTGCAATGTAGATATTGCAAAATTAGCTAATTTTGCATCGTGAAAAACAACACTCGTCTTTAGAACGTACATAATTAATATATTATCATGGATTTAATTTCTCAAATCGTTGAGCGCGCGAAAGCAAACAAACAGCGCATTGTTCTTCCGGAAGGAACTGAAGAACGTACTTTAAAAGCTGCCAACCAAATATTGACAGACGGTGTTGCCGACCTAATTTTATTGGGAAACCCCGATGAAATCATGAGCCTGGCTAAACAATGGGGGTTAGGGAATATCGGTAAAGCCACTATTATTGATCCCACAGACCACCCGAAGAAAGAAGAGTATGCACAATTGCTGTGTGAACTCCGCAAGAAAAAAGGTATGACCATCGAAGAGGCCCGCAAACTGGTTGTCGATCCGCTGTATCTAGGATGTCTCATTATCAAGGCTGATGATGCCGACGGACAGTTGGCCGGCGCACGCAACACAACAGGTAACGTACTTCGCCCCGCTTTACAGATTATCAAGACTACTCCGGGTATCACTTGCGTATCCGGTGCCATGCTGTTGCTGACTCATGCTCCCGAATACGGAAATAACGGTGTAATTGTAATGGGTGACGTTGCTGTAACCCCGGTACCGGATGCCAACCAACTGGCTCAAATTGCAGTTTGTACCGCTCAGACCGCCAAAGCTGTTGCCGGAATTGATCCTCGCGTAGCTATGTTAAGTTTCTCAACCAAGGGTTCTGCCAAACATGAAGTGGTAGATAAAGTGGTGGAAGCTTTGGCAATCGCTAAGGAAATGGCTCCCGATCTGAAGATTGACGGTGAACTGCAAGCTGATGCAGCTTT
>ENA-OQJW01000068-OQJW01000068.1-human-gut-metagenome-genome-assembly--contig:-NODE-68-length-17174-cov-3.082009_pt1 | contig 17174 bp, 21 predicted proteins | sample MGYA00242619_ERZ504786 | MGnify/ENA primary metagenome ERZ504786 (study PRJEB26092, sample SAMD00036357) | human gut metagenome | host: Homo sapiens | study: EMG produced TPA metagenomics assembly of... | reverse complement strand
GCATACCATAGAGAACGCAGTCAGAATAGCCAAGAGACGAAGAAGACAGCGAGTGGCTGTTCTATCTGTACAGCCTACGTTGGGATATGTATATACGTCAATACAACACTCTAGAAATTCAATAAAATATCAGACACTCCGCCAACCAATGCCTAGAAGGACATAGACTTTCAGGATATAAGCTTGTTGGCGCAAATCAATGTTGCAAAAAGTTTTTTGTATGTAGGCAAATACAAGGAGTCATACGACACGCTGCAAACAATAGAAAGCAAGGTCAAGAAAGACAACGTGTATTATAACGACATCAAGCGTCTGCAAGGGATGGCCCTCTTTAAGATGGACTTGTTGGATTCGTGCATCGACAATCTGGAAGAGGCATTGAATGAGGAAGAGTTGCCAGAACATAAATTTACCTGTCATTCCATTCTGACCTATTGTTATTATCTGAAGAAAGATCTGGAAAATGCGGAAAGACATAAAAAACTGGCGATAGAAAACAATACCGATACAGGCATCGGATTTACGGAAACGGAGTTTTACACGATATGCGCAGAGTTTGCCGGGGAAAACGGTAACCGGGAGGAACAGATAGCCTGTCTGCAAAATGCAAACAGGCTGTACCAAACGGCTATCGAAAACATAGGCGGGCAGTCGTTGAATGAGGCGATACAGGCATACACCAACATACAGGAGAAAAAAGCTTTCCACAAAAGATTATCATTATACAGATACGGAGTTACAGGGCTTCTTTTGGCTTTATGTGTGGGATTGGCAATACATATACGTAGAAGAAAGAAACAGGTTTACGAAGTGCTGGCTTTACAGAAACAAATCAATACCCTTGAAAATCTGAGGAACGTAAAGGATGAGATAAAGAATTTTATCTTGCGTGATTTTGAAATAGCCAAGAAAATAGCCATGCTGAGAGCTACACAACAGACACAAAGCGCAAAATTTCTGAAAGACCTTGACAAATACAATATTGTTAAGGGAAATGACCTGCTGGCCACGCATTGGGAGCAGTTTTATAAGCACATAGACATTTCTTTTGGCGGATTCCACTCAAAATTGACAAAAGAATATCCTGCACTCAACGAGAAAGAGTTCCAGCTCTGCTGTATGCTCGTATCAGGATTCAAGACCGAAGAGATAGCGGCCATCTGGATGAACAGCGTATTCTCTGTACACAAGTACAAGACCAATGTAAGAAAGAAGATTAATGCTCCTGAAAGGAGCGGATATTATAGCTTTTCTTAAAGAGAAATTGTCATTACAATAAAACTTAGTACGATTACAAGTTTTTATTCATAAATGTATCTGATTATTAGTATATTATGAAATGAAATTACAATAATATTCTCTTGATTTACAAACTGTAAATCCGTCTTTTAATGTTATATTTGCATTGTCAATCAAGAGAATTACACAAATGAAAACAAAAAAGTTATTACTAATGTTGTTGGCAGGCTTTATATCAATATACCTGTCAGGATGTGCAAGCCTTAGTTACAGTCCGCTTAATAAGACTGAAAAGGTAAAAGTTACTTTCAAATGACATTGACATGAAATTTATATATGCTTTCATATTAATGTCATGCTTCTTTTGTACAAATCTTTTAGGGCAGGAAGTTGTAAACAAAGACACTATCGGGCATAATACCACAATAAAAACATCTTCAGATAAAGGTTTTATATCATTTGACAGAGAGACATCAGTAATTAAGAACGTGAAAGTAAGCGGATCGCAAAAATTATGATTCTGCCACTGTTTTGGATATTAATACCGAAAGCCGTTTTATATCCCGGCTTATCATATAAATTCGTCTCCTATGTTTTATGGAGATTATAGTTCTTGCAGACAGCTTTTTCCCAATCTGTACGGCAGCGGTTCACAAACTACAATACCTGGCATCGGTAGGGTAAATCAAGTCTCAATCTTTTACCAACGACAGCTTAATGCCTTTTTTGATATAAATGCAGGTATTAATGCAGTAAAATTCAATCTTCCATACAGTATAGGTCAGTCATTCGGGATGTTTGGTTCATTGACATACCATCCGAATGAGGTGTTTCGCATAAAAATATTTGGTGCTTACAGCCCGAACAGCAGATATAACTTCAATAATATTTATTACGGCACAACTATAGGGTATGACTTTACCGACCGTTTTGGAATGGAAGTAGGCATTCAAAGATATTATGACATACAAAAAGGATGGCAAATTACCCCAATCGTAACCCCATATTATAAGTTTAATAAATTCAGTATTGGAATAGACATGGGAGGCATGATTTATAATATGATCCAAAATACCATCGACAAATAAGAATACAAAACAGCCATAATAAATATGGCTGTTTATATTTTATTCCCAATCTAAAACTACCCAATAATTTTTATTCAGAAAGGCTCCAAAAAGCAACTAATTTCGTTGTTTTTTTATATTGAATTTCGTCTTCCAACTGCTTTTTACGACATTACAAACATTCAAATCTTAACAGATTGATTTACTGTGCTTTTAAGAATGGCATTCCAAGAAAAAACAAGTCCGTTACAAATCGGTAATAGCATATATCGTATTAATTTTGCATCAAATCAAAATCATAAAAATTATACGAAATGAACAAATCAAAGAAAATGAAATTATCCTATGTAACTGTATTAGGATTTTTAGTATTAGGATTGTTCTCTTGTAACAATGAGAACGAAATTCTGAACAGCGCAAAAGAAAATCAACTACCAGAAGTTGAAGTCTCTAATCTGAGCGCATGGAGTAATGGAACAAGAAGTTCAAATGGTACGCAAGACGAAAAAGTTCTTCGCTTTAGAGACTTAGAAACTTATCGTAAAGTATTAAGTAAACTAAGCGGTATGACTGATGAAGAAAAAACTTCTTACTTCCAAGAAATAGGATTCGATGGAGCTTTTACTTTATTACAATCAGCGAATAATGAAGCTGATTTAATACTAGATAGCGATGATCTAAACGATATTGAGACCAAAGCAAATGAATACAAAAAGAAATATTCATCAATGCTGTCTTTCAACCCAGAAGACCAATATGACTTGACACCTTATTTAAATTTCACAGACAAAGAACTTTCAATAACAGGTAGCACCAATGGATATGTAGTGATTGGCAACTCTTTAAAAAAGCCGATAATGCACATCCAACATACGATGACTATACAGTGGTTATGACAAATGATATTCAGGCAAGCAGAGCCGGAGCACCCGGTCCTATTCAACCTGGATGGAAAGAATTTAAGAATGCCTCACTCACCATTAAAAAAGGAAAATATAAAAGTACAATGACAATAGGTCGCATTGTAAACGGTCATTCTCTTGCAATCAGTTTACCAAACAAAAAAGAAAGTAGTTTTATGGAATAAAAGCATTAATACAAATTATTCAATAGAATCATTATCTTTCAACAGTCCTCAATTCAACTATTCTAATAAAGTTATCGGACCACGCTCAGGTGTTTGCATATTAAACCTGCCACCTGAAAAAGTTGGTAAAACATTTGACTCTACTGTAAAAAACTTCCAAAGCGGAAAATGTGGAGATGCAAGAGGTAATCAGACATTTAAAAATATAACAGTAATGTAATATATGAAAAAAATATTTTCACTTCTTATTGTATTAACCTGTATTCTTTCAGTAAACGCACAGGATTTCAAATTTGGAGTATCAGGAGGAATGAATCTGAACTCCATAACAAACAACGAAAACAAGATTGGCTATAATGTAGGTGTTAAGGGCGAATACTTTTTCAAAGATGACAAAGGGCTGTATCTTGACATGGGTATAATGCTAACCAACAAGAATTGGGAAACACCTTATTATTACAATAACGGAGATAAATCCGCAACCAAATGGAGCGCAAATCCTCATTATCTTAACATCCCTATTCATATCGGATATATGATGTCGGTTTCAAAGAAATTTTACTGTATTTGTAAATGCCGGACCATATTTGGGTCGTGGGTTTGTTCGGTAAATATAACATGACCTCCAGCAATAAGAATACCACTGTCGCTGATAATATCTTTGAAGACTATCTCAAAAGATTTGACTATGGTATAGGGGGTAAAATAGGCGTTGAATATGCTAAACACATACAACTGTCAGCAGGATATGACTGGGGATTGAAAAATCTAAAGACAAAAACGTATCCTATGGATTATAAAAACAGAAGTTTTGATATATCTTGTACATATATATTCTAACAATAATATAGAGCTAATAAAAGCTTCCGAATAGATGCTATCGGAAGCTTTTATCTGAAAAGAACAATAAACAACGCAAAAATGAAGTATCTTTATCTTATTATACTTAGCTTTCTATTTGTAATAGCAGAAACAAAAGCAAATACCCCATTAAAACCTTTCGAATTTGAAATTTCATTAGGTGGAACCTATGGTATCGACAAATATGTAGGTAACAAACAGATTGGTCCTGCTTTCGCACTCGAAGGAAGATACAACTTCTATAACAGCCCAATAGATGTTGGTATGGAGTTATATGGCGGTAGTACTGCAAGAAATTATGAAGACACCAATCTGTCAAACAGAATTTTATCTCTATCTGCATTTTTCAGATTATAATTTCAGAAGAGGAAAGAAATTCTCCCCATTTATCGGAATTGGTATTGGTATTGCATCATGTAAGGTCGTTCAAGGATATTATGGAGATGACGCAGTAAAAGCAATCTTTACACCACGTCTTGGGGTTGAAATACTTAATCATTTTAGAATAACAGCCTATTCCAGATTAGGTTATAGAGGTTATAATAATATTGGAGTTTCTGTAGGATATGCCTTTGGAGCTGGAAAGAAAAGATAAACATAAATCTTGTATTTTCCCAATAAAATCTTCACTTTAGAATATTCATCTTATGAAAAATATCAATTTATTTTTTGTCATCTATATCATTAATGCTATTCACAATGAGTTGCAGAAATGATAATTTATCTGAATTCTCTTACAAAGAGAATGGACAATCTTCTGATAATATATCATTTGATAAAGATGTAACTTACAATTTTAATACTAAAAACGAGTTATACAATACTATTTGGAATGATAAATCAGCAAAAACAAGAAGCACAATAGAAGCTCCAAATAATTTCATTTCTTTATTAGATAAAATACAAGAGGATGATTCTATTTTAAATCAATTTACCGAAGAAGAGAAAACATATATACTAAATGAATCATTAACCTATTATGATATTTTAGGTTTAGAAGACTTTATACCTAATGAAAATTTTGCTCGCTTATTAAATAGTAAAGGTGAAATAATTGTCAATGATTCTATTTATAGAATTACTCCTTGGGGAACTTTATGTGGAAAGGTAGAGCATCGGGAATTAATAGACAATGCTTATGAGCAATTGAAAAGTGCAAGCATAGATATTACTTGTAATGATTATTCTAACAAAATCAATGATGAAGTAGTATTAATAAATTCTTTCAACCATACAGATTACAATATAAGAATATGATGAAACTGAAACGAATTCTCAACCACAATCAAGAACGGCAACAGAACAAATACCGTATAACTCATTCCCTAGATATTCTAGTGAAAGCCATACATTTGTAGGAAAACTTACAGGAAAAATATTCGGAGATCGTTCAGTTAAACATCATAATTTCATGCCCGGATATAGAGTAAAAGGCTCATTATATGACTATGATTATGGAGTATATTCAGAAGTTGGTACATTTGTTGCAATGCGTAAAAAAAGGAGAGGTGTATTCAAAAAGATAAACGGATGGAAAGGAACAAATGCTCAAGAGTTAAGTATCACATATAAAGGGATTGTACTTGAAATGAAAACAGGACTACCCGATCGTATACAGATACCACAAAAAGCGACATTGATAAGAGAAAATGTAAAAGTAGATATGTCTGGAATAGGTAGACAATTATTCTGTATTGATATCTGTGGAAAAGAAATTACTGATGCAGATGTTATGAAACTAGCAGGAACTGGATTAAAAACAGCAATGCCAATATTAAAGAAATGGCTTGGCAGAGAAGTAAATCGACAAACACAAGCTGTAAGAATCTTGACTCAATCAAAAGTATATGTCGTTATCTTAGATAATCAAATAAACAGTTATAATTCCGATAAACTAAGAAAAGTTTTCAGCTCAGGAGTCAAATTTTATATTTCAAGTAATATCATATCAAATTCAACTTCATTAAAAGCTGTAATAGATTTTATGAACGGCTTAAAAAGCCTACCTGTTAAACGGATGAAAGGAGGAGAAGTTATTTTAGCAGGAAAATTAGAGAATCGATGGGGTGGTATGATTATTAAGAAAAAATAATATAACTAAAGCCTCCGGCGGGGTAACTCTCCGGAGGCTTCAGGCATTTACACATAAAGCATTAGGGATTGCAGCGGATAGTCCGATCTGAAGACATACTCTATCATGACAAATAATAGTCCTGCAATAATTCTGTTTTCCTTATTTAATTGAAAAATAAGTAATTGCTATGACGAAGAAAATGGCAACGACAAGACATCCCAGTGTTATAAAGAGATAGTTGGGATAATGAAACTCAAGTTCCATATAAGGTATATGTCTTCGTTTTACATATTTACTCCATAGCCAAATAATATATTTAAGATCCAATATCATCTTTGTAATCTTTGTTGTATACTCTCTATTTTCCAATCATACTTCCCCTCTGCGACATCGCCAACCTCTTTGAGTGTGTGGCGATGTTTTATTTCGTCAAAAGGCTGTCGGCTCTCCGCATAACCGCAAAGCCATGCGCCAATGGCTTTCTGCTGCTCGGCTGTTTCCCCGTATTCCTGCATGACGCTTTTGATGTCGGCAGCTTCGGACGGGGCAAAGAACGACTGGTGCTGCTCCGTACCGAAATGGATAATCGTTTGGATTGCCCGTTTGAAAATCTCGCTCGTGTGATACAGAAAGTTAGCAAAAGCATTCAGAAGCTTGCGGCTGATTGCCAATGCGCTTTCCAAAAGGCGGATGGTCTTGTCTTTCTCCGCTGTGGCTTGGCCCACTGCTTGGCGGATATGCTTCTGCTCATTGGCTTGCTGTTCCTGAAGCTGCTTCACCGCCTTGTCCCTTTCAATGGTAAGTGAGCGGTTTTGCACCAAAGCCCTGTCACGCTCGGCTTCGACTTTCTGCTTCTCGGCAACCAACACCTTTGTCAGTTCCTCTACCTTGTTCTTGACGGCATCGGGAAAGGATTTTTTGATGCGCTCGTTCTCGGCTTTCAGCTTGGCGTTTTCCTTTTCGACTGCTGCGGATTTGCCCACACCGACAAGGCTGTTTACGCTGTCCAAGATGCTGTCCATTTTCGCCTTGCGCTCGTCTTTGAGTTGCCGCTCCTTGTCGGCAATCTCGGTATCAAGCGCTCGGCGGTATTGCTCTTTTGCTTTGTTTTCGCCCTCGATGATCTGCCGTTCCTTTTCGGCTTCCTCCTTGGCTGCAAGGGCTGCTTCCTTTTCGGCTTGGACTCGTTCCGCTTCCTGCTTCTGCTTGGCAAGGATGAAATCCGTGCGTTCCAAATGCTCCTTGCCTGTAATCTCTTTTGAGATGCCCCTTTCCATCTCCAAGCACTCAGCCAAAACCGTCTGCATTTCGCTCATGGCTTTCTCGTCAAGCTTGCAGGACTTGCCCGTATCGTGGTTCATCCAATCCCATACGATGTGGGCGTGTAAGTTTGGCTTCCACGTGGCATTGTCGCCGGGTATTCCGTAATGCCCCTCGTCACGGTGAATGAACACTTGCAGGGCTGTGACACCCCAACGCTCGTTACACACCTTGCAGAACTTCTGCAACTGCTCCATCGTGGTATCTTCCTTGATTACCACCACGCCCTCCTTGAGCGGAGTGCTGCCACGAACGATGGTCACCTTGCCCGTCTTCTTGTTTACCCGTTCACGGTCTTTGGTCTGCATCGCACGGCCTGTCTTCTCCTTGACCATTGCGGCTATCTGATTGTAGTAGTCAGTCAGTGATGTATCGCCTAATTGTGATGATACCCACATTTCGTTTCTTGCCATGAGGTCAGTGCGGATATAGAACTTTTCCTTGCGGATATTGGCGAGGTATTCTGCTGACCGTTTGTTATGCGGGCTACTACTTCCAAGATTGCAGGGCTTTATGTTGATGGATGTCTTCTGTGCCATAGGGCTTGTCTGTTTTTGGGTTTTACTTCGGGTTTTAGGGCATAGCCTTAATCGGAGGGTGCAGGGAGAGGGTCACTTCCTGCTCCGGGTTCTTAGGGGTGGAAACCACTAAGCGGAGTTTCCAAAGAGGGGGTCACTCTTTGGTCGGGTTGCACAGGGCTGAAAGTCCTTGCCGGGTCAAGGGCAGCGTCCTTGCGGGTTCTTAGGGCAGAGCCATAAGCCCCCTCGGGAGAGCCCACAACTTCGGAGCGAAGCGGAGAAGTTATAGTGGGCTATACATGGGCAAGCCCATTCATTCACGCCACGACAACGGAGTACCGCTGAAATCCGCCCTCTGAGCCCGTCAATCTTCTGTACCTGTATCGGTATTGTCTGTACCGTCAATCGTGCCGTCTTGCAGCTCTTTGTGGCTCTCTATGTGGTTTCCGTCAGGCATCGCATCCCCACTGTCTATGATACGGGGATGGTCGGCATTGTCCTCGCTGTCCTGCCCGTCAGCGGAACGGTCGGAGAACATAGACGAACAAAGGGAAGAAGAAAGGGCTGCTGCGCCGCTTTCCGTGGTGTTCACTTCCTGCTCTCGACATTGGCGGTTATCCGACATAAAACTTTGTCCGTCCTGTGGCAACTTTTCATCGGAAGATGGTGTCCGTCTGCCGTCAGCCTGTCCGTTGGCATTAGCCGATGGTCTGACATAATGGGGATTGGTCAGGAGGACACCACCGACATACCAGCCTGTAAGGAAATGCAGGGTGTGTATGGAAGTGCGGTTGTTGGTTCGGGTGGTCAGCACACCGAGCCTGTTAAAGCTGTCTATGAGTTTGCCGATGGTCTTACGGTTACATTTCAAATATTCTGCAAGCTCCACATCGGAAGCTGCGACTTCTCCCACCTCCAAGGCGATTTCTATGCCCTTGATGTTGCAAACGGTTTTTGTCCTCACTGCATGGGTCATCAGCCTGTGCAGGCATCTTTGCCTCTGGGCGGAAAACCTGCCCTCCAAAATAAAATTCCACTGCTCGTCCGAAAGGATGGTGCAGTAATGTATGCTCTGTTTTTCCTTGTCCATAATTTATGATATTTAGGTGTTACAATGGTCGGCTACCTGCCCATGCCTTGCCGCTGTTCGGGCATGTAATACTCCCTGTCCGCCGCTATGTGGTTCAGCACATCCTGCAAGCGGTTGAGCTGGTCATGGTCAAGCACACGGATAGCGTTGATGGTTATCTTCTGCGTGGCAATCCTGCGGTGGGCGATGTCGGTCTCGTTCACCGTGCCGCCGCCGTCCGCATGGACGGAACGGAGGTAGGCGTTCACCGCTTCCGTCTGTTCCTTGGATGGGTACGGTGCTGCCCATCGGTCTTGGATGTAGTCAACCATTCGGCTGACCGCATTCGCCAAGAGAGGATTATGTTGCTCGATAATTGGTATTAAATCTTCTTTCTTCATGTGACTGTTATTTTAGGAATCTTGTGATTGTTTATTTCTCGTTGATTTTGTTGACTTTGTTGAGAGAGAGCCGACAAAAGGGAAAATAAAAATTGCATCCAACGGTTTAGGATTCTATTTTTCTCTTTTGACCAGCAATTTCTGTTGAAAACTGTTGAGACTATTGTTGAATCATATAAGCCATGCTCATATGTTTCTCCCTATATTTCATCAAATTCAACAAATTCAACGGTAGTCCTTCAACTTTTCACGGGCAACGGTATAAAAGCGTCCCACCTTCTTAGGAGAAACGGAATACTTCTGCCCCGGCAGCACAGATATTTGGTAGGTGGAATAAGACAGCGCATTAGGGGCAGGCTCCAGCTTCCAGCATTGTTGCAGGACATTCCTCACCTGATGGCGTTCTACTCTCACCATCGAATAGTTGAACAATGCCAACAGGTCGTTGATGCAGAAATCCACCACATCCACCTGCATGGTGTCCATGATGTCAAGCAACAGCTCTGCCATATCAAGTTCAATGCGACTACGGTTGCAGCGGATGATTTTCTCCAATGCGTCCGTGCGTATGAGTGACGGCGCAAACCACATGCGGCTTTCTTCTTTGGTGGTCATATTCCGATGTTGCAGGTGGTACAGAAAGGCCGGAATCTCGTCTTTTAGTTTCTGCAAGAATGATGTGTCATCCTTTTCCAGTCTGCTGACCTTTCTCACCCAATAACGTGTTTCTTCCGGCTCAATGTAAACGGGAAAGTTCTCGTTGTTGGAACACAGCACGAACTTGGCAAAGAACTGTACTTCATAGCGGTCTTTGCCTTTGGCCTCCATCTTGTAGGAGTGTGCCGTACTCAGGTTCTTTAGCCGTTCACTATCTTCACGGCGATTGAGTAATACTTCATCCACGACAATCATCAGTTTGCCAGCCCAATCCGCATTGAACTGGCTTCGGAAATCCTCGTTGGTATTGAACGTGACATTCTCCTGAAACAATGCTTTCAGAAAATTCAGAAACGTACTCTTGCCCGTATTCCGTTCTTCCGACACCAACAGGAGTATCGGTAATTTCTGTGTCGGTTTCAGGTATAGTAGTTGAAGATAGTCCATTCCCAGTTCATACTGTTCACCGAAGATATGTTCCACCAAAGAACAAATATGCTGGAAATACCCTTCTGTCGGTACATGGGTTATCGGCTCGTAAAGGTTATAGAAACCAGCAACTTCTTTTTGATAGTTAATATGGCTCGGTACCGTACAAAAGCCATTATACTTTGTGATGGGAGGAATATTGTTCTTTCCATAGTCCTGCCGGATAGTACCAAAACTCCATTGGAGCCGGCGGGTAATAGTTGTACCATCGACCAAAGGTTGCTGTACTACCTTATATATTGTGGTGCCTACCCGAATATATAATTCTTCCATATTGTTTCTTTTGGGATTATACATTCAATTCACTACAGCCAGAACCCTGAACCTTCGATTTCACAAGTAAAGTAATCTCTCTTTTTGAGTAAAGGTTTCGCCCACCCAACTTATGAACGATAATTGTTCCCTCTTTCTGCATACGCCACAAAGTTGTATAGGTGATGTGAAGCCGTTCACAAACTTGGTCACGTGTATAATACTCGTCACTCTCTTCTGGTGTCAAATCGGACTGAGTTTTCTTTCCTACCAGTTCTTCCACCAATTCGGAAACAACCTGTTTTAGATCATCCTTTTGTAACATTATAAAATTGCCTTGCATATTATGTTGTTTAAAAGTTTATGCTGCGAAATTATAATGGAACACAAAGAAAGCACCTCGGTAAAAATCATGGCGATTTCTGCCGAGGTGTTTTTAACTAAAAAGAGGGTTTCTTTAACGATTCCTGTTCTTAAGAATGGCATCAATACACATCCGTGGAAAGTAATGTGCGTAACCTTATGCCTATCAGGTTTGCTTGTTCTTTCCCTTTTGTCACAGTCTTTTCTGATAGGCTCAGATTGTAGTCGCAATCATGTTCATTGATGATGGCATTATAAAGGGCTTCTGCCCAATCAAAACCAGACTTAAAGCCAAAGTCGGGAAACTTTTCTAATATGGCGGTATGAAAAGTACGGTAATTATATGAGTCATTTAGCAAATTACAACTGGTCAGTGCAGCGAAGAGATAGGCAAGAATGGAATCCGTTCCATTGGTTTCCATCCATTCTGTAAGTATGTTCCGTATCTCTTTGGTAAAGAGTTCTGCATGAGGTGGCATGAACATTTCTTCAAGCAATACACTGACTTGCTTGCGTCCACGTCTTCCGTTGGCTTCTTGTAACGTGGAACTAACAATCCCTTTGGCCACACCGTTCTTACTCATGGTTTTCCATGCGCCTTTGGTATAAGACGCTTTTTCAAAGCTGGTCAACATTAAAGAGCGCATAAATTGCCCACCAAAACTTTTTTGCCAGATGGACGAGCCATCTCCCATCATTGTTTTGGAGAGTAAATCTCCCATCTTTACAAATCCATCATCAAATATCATCCAGTAGAATGTGCTGCACATGAAGGGATTGTTGTGAAGCAACTTCTGCTTTACGGTCTCTTGGTTAAGTGTAGAGGCAAATAAGTCTTTAAGTCTTTCATGCACTTGCTGATTGTTGTTTGAGAACTGGGCTTTGTTGTAACTTTCAGTACCGGGACAAAGACTCTCCAATAATTCCGGAATACCTTCTATCCCATCAAGCGATAACATCTCTGTCAAGTACGACATACCTTTGATGAAAAAACTCATATCACCATCGTATGCTTTGGCAAAGAGGTTTATAAACTCTTGGTAGTCTTTGGGATGGTCGTAGTGCCAACGGCGTAAGCCCAGTAAATTCAAATCCTTGTTGACTGCCTCTTGTGTTTCACGTCTTTTGTCTTGCAAATAAGCCTTAATGCCATCTTTGGCGTATTTTGCATCAACAGGTAATTCCAAATCCGTCATGGTATCCGCTATCTCTTCAAACCCATTGTCCAGTTCCAAATAGCAATACAAACAGTAAGCGAGCACATTACCGTCTGTTATGGCTGCTGTGAATCGCTCTGTCAATTCATCAAGCGTCCCATCTTCCTTATCTAAGACTTCCAATATTGTGTTTTGGAACGCAGCCATCTTATCGTCTATCAGTTCTTTATCATTCCCAGACAATGAGTCCTTCAAAACGGATTGAATCTTATCTTTGAACTTGGAATAGATTTCTTGATTCACTTCAAACCATTCCTTCATTTTCACTTGAAAAGGATGTTCTTCATTGGGAAGCTCTTTCATATTATCTCCCATATAAACTGTTTCGCTAAATGGTTAATCTTTGAGGCATGCCAAAGGAATCACTTTAACTCCATCGGGACGAGTGTAGGCCATAGTCCCACCTGTCATGACGATAAGTAAATCCGGCTCACGAATAGGCACCTGCTTCTCCGTTTTGTTGTGCTCTTGTATAAGTCTTTTAAGTTCAAGCAGATGTTCTGCACCATTATCTATTTCGCTACTACCGAGCTTGCACTCTATTAGAGCATAACGGCCATCTTCCAGATGCAGAACCAAATCAGCTTCCAAGCCATATCTATCTCTATAATAGGAAAGGCGACTGCTGAAATCAGCTGTATATGCCTTCAAATCTCTGATACACATCTGTTCAAAGATAAAGCCAAAGGTCTTAAGTTGAGTCTCTAATGCTTCTGCATTGATATTCATGGCAGCTACTGCAATAGATGGGTCAACGAAGCAACGCTTGGGAGAACTACGAATGGCTGTCTTACTACGGATAGCGGGACACCACGCATCAATATCTTGGATAACGAACAATTTTTCCAAGGCAGCGATATAATCATCAAAGGTATTCATGGACAAACTGATGTCTTCTGACGCAGTGACATCTGCAAGGATATTACTTTTCTTGGCCAGTGTACTGATATTTCGGGCATACGACTTCATGATTTGTCGGGCTATTTTCGGATTTCGTTGTCTGTTATCCACTGCCGAAATATCATTCTCACAAACACTATTCACATAATCCTTAGCGATGAGCATACTTGCTTTTGCAGACATCTGCAACGTGGCAGGCCAACCTCCCCGGCAGGCTGCCATAATCAGCCCTGGAATATCTAATTTGCTTGAAGCACCATCAATATCGTAATCAGGGTTGTCGAAAAGCTCTTGAATAGAAACTTCTCCTGATGATTCCAAGGATTCCCATAGACTCATCGGGTAAATCTTCATTCGTGTAATGCGTCCTGTACCAGTATGCCGAATCTTTGTTTTATCCACGGTATTGCTTCCCGTCAGAATAAATTGCCCAGGTTTACCTCCTGCACTATCGACAGCTGTACGTACAGCATCCCAAATCATCGGAGCATCTTGCCATTCATCAATCAACTTCGGTTGCTCTCCCTTCAACAATAAAGATGGCTTGGTGGCTGCTGTGGCAAGATACTCTTCCGCTTTATCTGGGTCTTGTAACTTAATTACGCTTTTGGCCTGCTGTTCCGCTGTGGTTGTTTTTCCGGTCCATTTCGGGCCTTCTATTAGCACTGCTCCAAATGTTTCCAAGCGTTCTTGAAGCATCTTATCAGCGACTCTTGATAAATATTTCATGACGATTATTTTATTTTTAGAGCAAAGGTACTGATTTTATTTGAAATGCGACTATTTGCTTGGTATTTTTGTGGTATTTTACTTGGTATTTTTGTGGCTATTCGTTCCGCATTTTTGCGGTATTTCGTTTAGTATTCTTGCGATAAACGATTGCATCAGTCAGCCAGACCTGCCATCAATTCCATCCGTTCCTCTTTACTTAAGCCTTTCAACATTTCAAGCAAGGCTTTCTTATCTACATGATGAGCAATACCTTTGGGCTTCTCATTGAGCAAATAGTGGTTGTACTCCAACATCTTTTCAAGAGGGTAAGCTCCAATATAATTGGAAGTAATGTCCCCAGCACCGCTATGTCCCATACTGTCACTTATATACTTATAAGGTACAACGCCTGAATTATTGAGGTTGGTGGCGAAGCTGTGTCTTGCCCAAGTCGGAGAAGGCATCTGTTCCATCCCCAATAGTTTGGCAACTTTTGCCATGTGCTCACGTATATATCTATTATAGCGTTGGATAACCCATATTTCCTGTTCGGGCGTGATAAGCTCGCTCATTATTGGGAATACTCGCCTTCCGAGTTTGGGGACATTGCCGTATCGGTTAATAATCTCTTGAATTTCGGATGTAACGGGAAATATCACTTCGCTGGCACTCTCGTTTCTTTCACGAGTCTTGTGACGAAGGAAACGTAACTGTTTGCCGTGAGTAGCATAGTACAATTCGTCATAGGTTAGTCGTAATGTATCGGCAAGATTCTGCCCATCACCCAAGTACATGAAGAGAAACAAACCGAGGTCACGGAATATAGCGTGTTTTTCTCTACCCAGAAATAGTTCGTTCCCGTCTTTGTCTTTTACCTCGCCTGCTTTCCAAAAGTCATAAAGTCTGCGCATGGTAGCCACATCAAGAAACTCATGTTTACGGCTTTGAGCTTTATTATAACCTGTATCTTTGAACATTTCCTTGGTATCTCCTTTCATCAAGCCATTTGCAATACACATATTGATAATGGTTCTTAGACTACGGAGTGCGATGGCAATGGTCGTGGTGCTCAATTCGTTTTTCTTCATGATTTTTACCCATTTCAAGATAAAGTCACGGTTTATATCGGCAAAGGATATGTCCGTTCCTAAATCTTTGACAAAACGGTTGCGCACATCCTTACTGCAACGAGCAGATCCAGCCTTACCTTCATTGGTCTTAGATTGAATATATGAATCCCAAACCGTAATGATGGTACTGTCATCATCCTTTCTACCTTGAAATCTGTCTTGAAGCTTGCGAAGAGAGAAGTTGTTTTCTGCGATAAGTTGATTGGTTATAAGCTCCACTCTGTCCATTAGATTCTTCATGCCGTTTCTCTCTGTCAGTTGAATACGACGACCACTTTTCTCGTAATCACAAAGAGCCAACCATTCTTCCATAGTATATGTCTTGCCCAAACGAAGAAAGACTTTCTGTCCGGCATGACATACACGCACGGCAACAGGAAGCGGCTGCGAGTAATCTCCTGTCTTTTCGTATGTCAAGAGTCAACGAGCCATACACATTACCATTAGCAGCAGTGAACTTTGCAAGGCATTTTTCTCCTCTTGCATTGGATTTTTCCGTCCTTCTTGACCATTTCGGTGACCTTATTCGTTTTTTCAATCTCCATAATGCACTTATTAATAGGTGATATACCGCTCATTTTGGTGACCTTCAGGTGACCTTTCTGAAAGCGAAACTCTGTAATAGTGACCTTCTGTAATTCCATGAAATTACAGAGAGTTTTTATAGATTTTTAAATAGAGAGAGTGGCTAAATCTGGCTTTTTAAATAAATCGCTGCAATTATTCGTGTAAGGGATAAGATAAGACCGCAATAACTTGTCGAGGAATTATTGAATATTCTTGAAATTAATACATTATGCACAATAACATGATACACCTATTTCTTCTTTGCGTATATTTCGTTCTGTAACTTTGTATCCATAAATATTATGCAATATGGAAAGTGAAAAATTAACCATTGGCAAACTTATCGAAAAGGAGGTGAGGAAACAGCAAATTCCAATCACAGAGTTTGCACGATTGATTTGCTGCCAAAGGAACAATGTGTATGACATATTCAAGCGCAGCAAAATTGACATCGTACAGCTTAAACAGATATCAAAGGTTTTAAGGTGGAACTTTTTCAAAGAGCTTGCCGATGACCTTGAATTGATAAATGAAGAAGAAATGAGTGGGGCTGATGTAAAAAAGCAAAAGGCAGTATCACAATTCTTTGAGGTCGTACCGAATATATTGCGAGAATTGGGAAAACCGTCTACAATTATCTTCTGTAAATTGGACGAACCTGGCTATGAAGATTGTGCTACACCAGATTTTGGATTGCCTGACTATTTCATAACTTTCACCATCGGAGACACTCTCCAAGAGCGAATCGGCAACAACCTTGCGCTTCCTATTGGAGTAGTCCACGACAGCACGAATAACTGTGAAGTCGAAGTCTGCACTAATGTCATCTATGGGTCAGTCTGTGTAAATGTGAAGCTAGATTACAAGACACAAGACGAATGGAGAAAAGTCTTGCTGTTAGCTTTTGAAACCTATGACAGATTTGGAAGGAGGTAATAATGAGAAATTTATTGAATGATTATAAGGAGATTAAGGATTGCATCTACAAAGGTGAAACCTATTCTGTCCGTGACAATGGGGCGGTATTGCGCCATTCTCGCATAGGTAAAAGAGTAAGGAAAGAAGATGATATTTGGACATTCGGAAAAGCTAATGAACAAACTGGATATATGATTATTGGCGGCGAAAGAGTACATCGCATTGTTGCCTATGCTTTCTTAGGGGAGCCACCTACACCCCAACATGTTGTTGACCATATAGACACCAATAGACGAAACAATCGCCCTCAAAATCTAAGGTGGTTAACAAAGTT
>ENA-OQJW01000066-OQJW01000066.1-human-gut-metagenome-genome-assembly--contig:-NODE-66-length-17343-cov-2.993959_pt1 | contig 17343 bp, 10 predicted proteins | sample MGYA00242619_ERZ504786 | MGnify/ENA primary metagenome ERZ504786 (study PRJEB26092, sample SAMD00036357) | human gut metagenome | host: Homo sapiens | study: EMG produced TPA metagenomics assembly of... | reverse complement strand
GATCTGGTTTCGGACAGCAGACATGTTCTTTGATCTTGCACACAGTCTGACCGATTCCATTGCAAAAGGACATCCTTTATATAAACCAGCGATCCGTATGGATGATCTGGTAAAAGACAGTGATCCGATCATTCATCATACATTTGATGCAGGAGAGGGTGTGCTGATTCCAGGAGAGATCATTCATCACGCAAAACATGGATGCAAGTAGGTTTCTTGATCTTACAGCCATTTGGATGCCTGCCAAACCATGTTGTTGGAAGAGGTATTTCTAAAAAATTAAAAGAAAATAGTATCCAAATAGCACAGATTCTTCCATTAGACTATGATCCAGATGTCAGTTTTGCGAATATCGAAAATCGTCTGGACTTCAATGCAGACAGTGCACAATATATGAAACAACAAGAACTGGTGGTTACCTCACGTATCAACCTGAACGAGTTAATGGCTGTACAGGAAGTCAACCGGCCGCTACGTGTCAATGACTCTATCATAACAGTGAATGACGCGCTGAATTATGATGAATTATGGGAATCCACCCTTAAGACGAATGCCAACCTGCTGAAAGCTGATCAAAATACAACAATTGCCCAATTGGATTACCGTCAGGTTCTATCCCGTAATTATCCCTATGTGAAATTGAACGCCGGTTATGGCTATACATTCAACAAATATGAAACAAACGCCACCAGCCGGAGAAGCAATTGGGGACTAAACGGAGGAATTACCGTAGGCATTAACCTATGGGATGGTAACCGTCGCCGTGAAAAGCGCAATGCCAGCCTGCAAATACGTAACTCGCAACTGGAAAGAGAACAACTGGAATTGGGTTTGAAAGCAGATTTAAGCAATCTGTGGCAAGCCTATCGCAATAATTTACGTTTATTAAATTTGGAACGCCAAAATCTGGTTGCCGCCCGTGAAAACCATGAAATAGCCAAAGAACGTTATCTGCTGGGAGATCTCTCCGGTATCGAGATGCGTGAAGCCCAAAAGAGTCTGCTTGATGCGGAAGAACGTATTTTATCTGCTGAATATAACACCAAAGTCTGTGAAATTTCCCTGCTCCAACTAAGTGGAAGAATAACGAAATATCTTGAATAATCGTTATAGCCTTTACTTATAGCTTGTAATTCATAGCAGTTATCCGTACCTTTGCACACAATTATCACTAAGTACGTTGTAAAAAGATATGGGATTATTTATCAAGAAACCTTTTGCTGCATTACAAGCCGAAGCCTATGAGTCTGGAAACAAGACCCTGAAAAGAGTCTTGGGACCATGGAGCTTAATCGCATTAGGAGTAGGTGTTATCATCGGTGCCGGATTATTTTCCATCACCGGAACAGTGGCCGCAGGATACACAGGTCCTGCCATTACTTTATCTTTTGCCATAGCGGCAATCGGTTGTTGTTTTGCCGGTTTATGCTATGCTGAATTTGCTTCCATGATACCTGTAGCAGGTAGTGCTTATACATACTCATATGCTACAATGGGCGAACTTATAGCATGGATTATCGGCTGGGATCTAGTATTGGAATATACTGTTGCCGCTACTACCGTCAGTATCAGTTGGAGCAGATATCTCGTTGTTTTTTTGGAAGGAGTGGGGATCAATATACCCCATGCATTTGCTGCTTGCCCCTGGGACGGAGGTATTGTGAATATACCGGCCGCACTGATTGTAGTGCTGATGAGTATTTTTCTGATTCGTGGAACAGAAGGAAGTTCTATTTTTAACGGCTTCATTGTATTCCTGAAGGTGGCAGTGATTCTTATTTTCGTTGTATTAGGATGGAAATACATTAATGCAGAGAATTATGTTCCTTATATCCCTGCCAATACAGGTACTTTAGGCGAGTTCGGATTCTCGGGCGTATTGCGTGGAGCAGCGATTGTATTTTTCGCCTTTCTTGGTTTTGACGCCGTAAGTACAGCCGCTCAGGAAACAAAAAATCCGAAGCGGGATATGCCCGTCGGCATTCTAGGTTCCCTGCTGATTTGCACCATTCTTTATATGGTATTTGCTTACGTAATGACGGGAGTTGCCCATTATTCTGACTTTGCAGGACAACAAGGTATCGCACCTGTTGCCGTAGCGATTGACCACATGGGACATGCAGATGCCACAGGAGTAATTCATCCGGATTATCCGTGGTTGAACCGGGCCATCGTACTGGCTATCCTGTTTGGTTACTGCTCGGTTATTATGGTAACTTTGCTAGGACAAAGCCGTGTATTTCTAAGTATGAGCCGCGACGGACTGTTGCCTCCTTTCTTTTCAAAGATTCACGAGAAATACCGGACACCGGCACACAGTAATTTGTTATTCATGGCCATTGTAGGAGGGCTGGCAGCATTTGTTCCGGCACGTGTAGCCGGAGAAATGACCAGTATAGGTACCTTATTCGCCTTCACATTGGTTTGCGCGGCAGTATTGATCGTGCGCAAAAGTATGCCTGACGTACATCGTGCCTTTAAAACTCCTTTTGTTCCCACGGTACCGATTCTAGGCATCCTTACCTGCCTTTGTATGATGTTGTTTCTTCCGGCTGATACTTGGATCCGATTGGTATTATGGATGCTGATAGGTCTGGATGTTTATGCCTGCTACGGAGTAAAACACAGCAAGCTAGAGCATAATGTAAAACGACGCAAAGGACTCACCATATTGAATATGGCAGGAATCGCCCTGTCTGTACTTTCAGTTATTACAGGATTATGGCATCAACAGACTGTAGGCTGGGAGGAAGACAAGACATTGCTCGCTATTTCGTTCGTCTTTGCGTTCACACATTGTGCATTCTATATGGTACGTATCTGGAAACAGACATCCGAAAAGAAGAAGTAAGCGTTTTCTACACGCTATCTGCTTCCATAACTTTCATTCACTGTAAGGGGTAAATTCAATCACCCCCTACCGTGAATAAAGTTATCATAATTTCATACCCATCAGTTCTGAACCCATAATCAAGCCTTATAACCTATGAAAGTCTTAAGTTATCCATAGTAGAAAGAACATTTAAAAAACTTCTTCAAAAATGTTTTTAGCTACTACCACAGTATTTCCTTCAGGAATTGAGGAATAGAATCCTGTTTCTTTAGTCCATGCTTCTTCCAAGGTATAAAAATCAAGTTCCTCCGGTTGCTTTCCATCCAGGACACAAGCTAAATAATCAAAATAAGCCTTCCATCTCATAAATAAAAATCTTTCAAAATGCCATTCCATTCTTTATGAGCATAATCACGAAGTCCGCCTTGATCTGCCGCTACACGATTTCCCCATGTAGTAATCTGAACACGTGCATTCCATTCGTATAATGCTTTTTCTTCCTGGGTCTGTCCTGCTGAACGTGCCGCTTCAATCCAAGTTCCAACCTTGAATTCTTTCCGGGTACCCAGCAAGTGGTCTTGCAATAGAATAAGATGCAGAAAATGCTGTGAAGCCAACTCAAATACTTGCTTGTCTCCTGCCCGGAACGCAGCCGTTACCACTTTTTGCATCAAACGCCCCTTTTCTGCCAATGCCTGCCGTAGCACATCCACCAAATCGAACTCAAAATTATTATTACCCTGATATTTATCAGCCACAGAAACCATCAGTCGGGCAGCCTCTATCACATCCTGCGGATTATAGTATTCTTTCATCTCCGACCAACTGGATACCTGATATACATCCAACCCCGGACGAGCACAGAATACAGACTCATGCGTTCCCTGTTGTATCTTCTCCTTGGGACTATTATAAATACCGTTACCTAGTAAATCCCAAGCTTGTTGCAAAGCCTCATCCTCTACCCCATAACGAGCATATACATATCCTTTCAACCACTCATCACGAGTAAACCGATGCTCACGCCATGGCAACTCCATCACCAGCTCATACATAACCGGGTTGTTCTCAATACCTTCTGGAGTCATCCCTACTCCACACAACGTCTTTCCGGCATGGTTATCTGTTTTCACATCATAAAAACCATTAATTAGCGCGTCCATTTTACCATGCAATCCTATATTACCACCAAAATTCAAAAGCATACAATACACCCACCCATGTTGTCCATATCCCCCTTTGCGACACCATTCTGATGCCGGATCCCCCCATTGCGGACGGCATTCGCTGTGCAAATCCAAGACTAATAAATCTCCTGCTTCCAAATGTTCTATCATCGAAGTACGAGGGTTGTCTTGCCATGCCTGAGCCACCCACACAGCATCCGGATTTGTTTTTTTCATGGCTTTCATGATGGCTTTACCGGCTGCATCCAAATTTACTCCTTGAGTACTTCCCCCTTCATGAAACGGATCAATAGCGTAAAAACCAGTTTTTCCATACAGTTTTGTCAGTTCTTTATAATACAAAGCAGAGATTTCTTCAAAGCGTTCATCCTCCGGCTGTAAAAAGGCAGGACGATGATAGCTGCACCAAAATCCGGGATCAGCAACATTCAATCCTAATTTCTCCTTTGCATTATGGGGAACCATGCCGCAATATCCCGGCAACACAGGTTCGATGCCATATTCACGCATTCTTTTTACGATCTTCTTCTGAAGTTTCTCCTGGCGGATGTACCAGCTTTCAGGATTAGGTCCTCCCCACCCTTCCAGATTATTCATCAACCACCAAGCTGTAAAACCCGGTCCGGCTACAAACTCATTAATTTCATCCTTAGTATATCCTAGTTTTAGAAGTACATTTCTCCAAACCGACTCAGTCCCTGTCAATGCCAGGGAAAGATTGATACCATGAAGCGCCATCCAATCTATCTCCTTTTCCCAACGCTCCCAGTCCCAAAAAGCCATGGAGTAAGAGAAAGTACAATAATTCAGATCATAACGATAGGGCAGATCCGTTTCATGCCGTTCCTTTTTAGTCACAGGGGGCAAAACAGCAGGCAGTTTTGCAGTCATTCCATTCCAAGAAAGATGTATGCCTGCATAATATTTCAAATACCAATTCAATCCGGTAGCAATATTTACATAATCATTACCCCGGATAATTACTTTATCACCTTTCTGATCGAGTTCAAAAAAATCGGTCCCCGATTTCTGACGTTCGATAATAAATTTGGAGGAAGCTCCTTTGTCGATGCGCTCTAATAATCCTGTAACAGGAGAAGAAAATAAGTTGCTTGTCACCCATAACAGCACAAACAACAATCGTAGTTTTTTCATCATATTATTAAGGTAACGGATAACACCAATTAAATAAAAAACAGAACAGCCCCCTCTCCTTTAAAGGGAGGAAGGCTGTATTAGTATTATTACGAAATAATTAATTATTTACAATTTCCAAGGCAACGCGGCTTCAACTGCTTGAAGAAGTCATTACCTTTATCGTCCACTAAAATGAATGCCGGAAAATCTTCCACTTCTATTTTCCAAATAGCTTCCATACCCAATTCCGGATATTCCACACACTCAATGCTCTTGATATTATTCTGAGCAAGGATAGCAGCCGGACCACCAATAGAGCCCAGATAGAAACCGCCATACTTCTTACAAGCATCCGTTACCTGCTGGCTACGATTACCTTTTGCCAACATTATCATGCTACCACCATGTGACTGGAACAAATCCACATACGGATCCATACGTCCTGCCGTAGTGGGCCCCATAGAACCACAAGCCATACCTTCCGGAGTTTTTGCCGGACCGGCGTAATAGATAGGATGATCTTTGATATACTGCGGCAAATCTTCGCCACGATCCAAACGTTCTTTCAATTTAGCATGAGCAATATCGCGACCTACAATAATAGTTCCGTTCAATGACAGACGGGTAGCTACCGGATATTTGGTCAATTCTTTCAGAATATCCGCCATAGGTTGGTTCAGGTCAATCTTAACCACATCTCCTTCACCTGCTTCACGAAGTGCTGCCGGAATCAGTTCACCCGGTTTATCATCCATCTTTTCAATCCAGATACCGTCTTTATTGATCTTACATTTTATATTACGGTCAGCAGAACAGGAAACACCCAGACCGATAGGACAAGAAGCACCGTGACGGGGCAAGCGGATGATGCGGACATCGTGAGCCATATACTTACCGCCGAACTGTGCACCCAAACCAATCTTATAAGCTTCTTCCAATACTTGTTTTTCCAGTTCCACATCGCGGAAAGCACGCCCGTATTCATTACCGGTAGTAGGCAGCTCGTCGTAATAGTGAGTGGAAGCTAACTTAACAGTCAGCAAGTTCTTCTCTGCTGATGTACCACCGATTACAAATGCAATATGATAAGGGGGACAAGCGGCCGTACCCAAAGTCTTCATTTTCTCAACGAGGAAAGGAACCAATGTAGCCGGATTCAATACAGCTTTCGTTTCCTGATATAAATAGGTTTTGTTCGCCGAACCACCCCCTTTAGTCACACAAAGGAACTTGTATTCCATACCCTCAGTAGCTTCCAAATCAATTTGTGCAGGCAGGTTGCATTTGGTGTTCACCTCATCGTACATAGTCAAAGGAGCATTCTGAGAATAACGAAGATTTTCTTCCGTATAAGTCTTATAAACTCCCAAGGAAAGGGCTTCTTCATCACAATAACCGGTCCATACCTGCTGACCTTTCTCACCATGGATAATAGCAGTACCCGTATCTTGACAAAGAGGTAATTTACCTTTAGCTGAAACTTCTGCATTACGCAAGAAAGTCAATGCTACATATTTATCGTTATCACTGGCTTCGGGATCACTCAGAATCTTAGCAACCTGTTCATTGTGTGAACGGCGAAGCAAAAAAGAAACATCACGGAAAGCAGCGTTAGCCATAGCAGTCAGACCTTCTTTTTCAATTTTCAAGATAGGTTTTCCTTCAAACTCACTTACTGACACATAATCTTTAGTCAGCAAATAATACTCGGTTTTATCAGGTCCCAACGGGAACATGTGCTGATAGTGGAACGGAGGTGTTGCCATATTGATACTTATTTTTAGTTAAAAGTTATTAGTGTGACAAAGGTAGTAACTATTATCGAAATTTTTCCTTAATTAGCGTGAAAACTTTCAAGGAATGTCCTTACCTTTGCCAACTCATTAAAATAACATCGCATTATACATGAAAAAATTAGGCAAATTATTATTTATTACTTCATTACTGTTATGCTTTCTCATCCCTCGAGGATGGACACAAACCCAAGCAAAAAACCAACCGGACAGTATCGAACTCAAACTGAAGGAAATCTACACGAAACGAGAAGTCATGATTCCCATGCGTGACGGAATCAAGCTTTACACCGCTGTCTACGAACCGAAAGACAACAGCAGGCAGCATCCTATCCTGATGCACCGCAGCCCTTACTCTTGTTCCCCATACGGAGAAGGATTTGACCGTCATTTCAGGACTAATCTGAAAAACTATATAGAGCACCGATATATTATCGTCTTCCAAGATGTACGTGGACGGCATAAGAGTGAAGGGATATTTATCCAAGTACGCCCTCTCAACAAAAACAAAAAGGGTAAGAAAGATAAAAAGAATATAGACGAAGCTACGGACACATACGATACCATAGAATGGTTGATTCACAACACATATAATAACGGAAATGTAGGAACATGGGGAATCAGTTATGATGGTTTCTATGCCACTATGACAGCTTCCTCCAATCATCCGGCTTTGAAAGCTGTTTCTCCGCAAGCTCCCGTCACCGACTGGTTCCGTGGAGATGACCGTCATCACAACGGAGCCTTCACCCTGCTGCAAACCACTAATTTCCTTCCCAGACTGGAAGGACGCCACATAGGGAAAGGAGTGATGAACCAAATTGTAAAGAATGATGTTTACACAGATTTTCTGACACTCGGTACCTTTAAGAACGTGGACGACTTGGTACGTGATACTACACAGACATTGTGGAATGATATCAAAAACCACCCTGATTTCGATGATTTCTGGAAAGAGCGCGACGCACGTACCTCCTGTTATAACTTGAAGCCCGCCATATTGGTGGTAGGTGGACTGTATGACTCCGAAGACTGTTACGGAGCTTGGAATCTTTATAAAGCCATCAAAGAGCAATCACCGGATACAGATTTATATCTGACATTCGGTCCTTGGTGGCATGGAGCCTGGACAGTACGCGGGTTCCAAGGTTTCGGTAATCTGTATTTCGGCAAAAGCACTTCGGCTTATTACATGGACAATATAGAATATCCTTTTTTCCGATATTTCCTGGAAGGAAAGGGAGAAAAGCCCAAACATAAAGTAAATATATTCCATACAGGTGAAAACGAATGGAAAACATACGACGAATGGCCTGTACAAAAAACTACTGGCATACCTTATTATATACATAAAAACGGATCAGTATCCACACAAGCACCGGCAGAACAAGAGTCTTATTCAGAATATATTTCAGATATGTCACGTCCGGTACCCTATACGGCAAACCCTACCACTTACCGGACAAAAGAATTCATGGTAGATGACCAACGCTTTGCCACTTCACGTCCCGATGTCATTACTTTCATGACGGAGCCGCTATGTGATACATTGACACTGGCCGGCCCTATAGAAGTGGAATTAATGACTGCCATTAGTAGTACTGACGCTGATTTTATGGTGAAAGTAATTGATGTATATCCTGAAAAATTTGAATATTCCAAAACTGCACGCAATTATTTAAAGAGTGACTATCCAATGAGTGGGTACCAGCTGATGATTCGTGCGAATTGTTCAGAGGACGCTTCCGTAAGGGATTCGACAATCCCCCTGCCTTTCAAACCGGAAGAAATAACTCCGGTTAATTACACACTGTATGATGTGGCACACACATTCCTACCGGGACACAGACTGATGATTCAAATTCAAAGCTCTTGGTTCCCCATTATTGACCGCAATCCACAAAAATTTATTGATACCTATCATTGTACGGTAGAAGATTTTGTGATGAAACAAAAAATCAAAATTTATCATCAGCAAGGAGCTGCAAGCAGAGTTATACTACCTGTGGTAAAAAAATAAAAAAGGGAGTGTCCAAGCTCAAATGTCATCCAATAGCAAGAGCCGTATAACTACTCCAGCGTTCATACGGCTCTTTTATATATAACTACCATCTGTAACTTTTCCGAATGTTCATCTTAGTTTGAATACTCTCATCAAAAATATCATATAGAAGCAATCCGTTCTATCAACTCGTTACCTAACGCTGTTTTCGCTTCAATATGCTGCAACACCGCTGTCACAAACGGATTACTTTCAAATACCCCACGCACTTGTTCAAAATCCTGCTCCATTTCTTCACGTGATCCATCTGCACCGAACCCCGTCATAGCAGACAAAGAAAATTCCTTTTTCGCATCGGCATAGACCATTTTATCCAATCCGACAACAGCCTCCTGCCACTTCTTCACGATAGCAATAACATCCTTTGCCGTTATTTCATCGGAACGCAGATTATAAAACTCAAGCATCTTCTCGTACGCCCATGTCCACTCGTATGTATAATAATTACGATGCATCTCAACAAAACGGTCATGAATCTGATCCACATTAGTCAGAATTCCAGATTCTATATCTGCCATCAACTTCTCTATCTCACTTTTAGGAGCGATCAATCCGGAAATATCCACCCATCCTCCTGTCCCTATCTCTGTATCAGGAATCAACCGGGCACGGATTTCCTCATCACTGTTAAAACGAACTTCTTCCAAACGCTTGATTAATGAATTACCCAAAAATTTATGAATAGCCGTTTCATAAAAACGAATGCCATTATTTAAAGAAGAATTCTTAATTTTCGCACTTTGGTAAGAGTAAGTTTCTGAGGTTTCTCCGGATACTTTACGTAATTCCTTCAGAATACTACGCCCTTTCATCATTTTCTGAATAGTATAAGGACTCAACAGGTTATAATTAATTTGATCCAAACGGTTCGGATCTTTACGTTTGTCACGTTTAGGCCACTTTTGAGCATCTCGAATCGTACCTACACTCCGCAAATTTACCCCCGGCACCAAATAAGTGGTATTTTGCTGCTCTATCAGATAAGAAAAAGGCAGATTAGAAGTATCGGCATGGTTCACATGACGCCCCATAACCAAAGAAAATGCACCTACACGTGCGGGCCATAAAATATAAGAATCGGAAGTAGTCTTCGCCCCACGCTCCATAGCTCCCTGATGAATCGGACCTAACTTATACATATGGTTGCTTTGATTAGAGCCGGAACCCGCATTCATAAAAGAGAACATTCCGGCAATCAGCAAAGTAGACTTATGATGAGTCACCGTAAAGGGTCCGGCAAAAATGGCACATGCCTCACCGTTCTCTTCTTGACAATTACTAAAAAACAAAGAATCAGATGCAGAATAGTTATGTCCCAAATGACATGCCTGGCTGATAAAGCAACGGGTCAACATAGTTCCATCTTCCACATTAGAACCGCTTGATATAATAAAATCATCGCATACCACTCCATAGCCGATATGAATAGGCGCCTGCTCATTACTGTTCAAGCTGCCGTTTTTCAATCGTCCCGCCCCTTCTATCTTACAATAATCACCTATTCGTACATTCTTTATATATCCCGCATCAACAATAGTAACATGCTGGCCAATAGTACCTGTATCCGAAGCATTCTCTTCAGCATACTGGTCAATAATGGCTTTCATCCGACAAATCAATTCAGGACGATGACGATACAATGCCAAAATATAGGCCTGATGCGCTGACAGACGATCATGAATAGGCACTTCACGTCCACCCGTTTCATTCAATACAGCTACTTCAACGCCATTTCCAAACTTGCTCCAGCCATCTACCAGAATAATATCTACATTCTCTATAAATGCATAATCCCCAATTATATAGTTGGCTATATAGTTTTTTATATTCTCAATACAACAATTATCGCCCACCGTTACATTATGCAAAGTCGCATGATACAATCCGGAATGTTTACGCATGCCACCCGCCAACATAAACTCGTCTTCAAAAACTCCCAATCTGACCCTTCCAGAAAAACGGGTATGACAAATATAGTCCGTCTTAAAGTTCTCTACTACTTCAATTTCAGCCCAATCAACCGCAGTGCATGATCTCTCTTTTAATTGTTGTATTTCTTCTTGTGTAAGTGAACGATAAGTTTTCATTTTCTATATGTATTTATTCTTCATCATAGGTTTGATAAAGAAAATCGTTATAAGGATACTTCTGTACGTGTAGCTCGCGTACCTTATTATATATAATAGTCTTCAATTCATCCATATTTATTTTCTCTCTAGCAGAAATGAAGATACAATTATCATTCAATTTCGCCATCCATGTCTTCATCAGTTCTTCCAATGTAATATTTTCCCTGGTTTTAGGAGTCAAATCATCCTCTGCTTTCTCTACATAGGTATAAGCATCTACCTTGTTAAAAACAATCATGGTAGGCTTTCCACCTGCCTCCAAATCAGCAATCGTTTTATCAACCACAGAAATTTGTTCCTCAAAATCCGGATGAGAAATATCCACCACATGAATCAGCAGATCCGCTTCACGTACTTCGTCCAAAGTTGATTTAAAGGAATCAACCAAATCCGTTGGTAATTTACGGATAAATCCTACGGTATCTGTAAGCAGAAATGGCAGATTCTCAATAATCACTTTGCGTACTGTGGTGTCCAATGTTGCAAAAAGTTTATTTTCAGCAAAGACCTCGCTTTTTGAAAGCAAATTCATTAAAGTAGATTTTCCCACATTAGTATACCCTACCAAAGCTACACGTATCATACGTCCGCGGTTTTTACGTTGAGTGGACTTCTGTTTATCAATTTCAGCCAACCGCTCTTTCAACAATGACATACGATTCAAAATAATACGACGGTCCATTTCCAACTGAGTTTCACCCGGACCACGTAATCCCACAGAGCCTTTACCTCCACCGGCACCAGATCCACCTCCCTGACGTTCCAAGTGAGTCCATAAACGTTGCAGACGAGGCAACATATACTTGTATTGGGCCAATTCCACTTGTGTTTTAGCATTTGCTGTTTGAGCCCGCATGGCAAAAATATCCAGAATCAGCAAAGTACGATCCAAGATCTTCACTTTCAGTTCAGCTTCTATATTACGTATCTGTTTAGCAGAAAGTTCATCATCAAAAATCACCATTCCGACTTCACGCTCATTTTCCTCTTCCTGATGAATATATTCCTTGATTTCTTCCAGCTTTCCTTTACCGACATAAGTCACGGAATTGGCAGCAGGCAGTTTCTGAGTAAACCTTTTCACCACTGTTGCCCCAGCCGTTTCGGCCAAGAACTCCAACTCATCCAAATACTCCTTGGTCTTACGCTCATCTTGTGTCTGAGTAATCAAACCAACTAAAATGGCAGTTTCAACCTGTGCTTCAGAAATTACAAATTCTTTCATTTATCTATCAATCTAAATAAGTTCGCGACAAATATAAACAAAAAAGAGGATGAACGTTGAACGTCATCCTCTTTTTTATTACAGTTATTCCCTATAGTTGTGGTTGTGGAGCCGCCGGATTGTTATCAGTATCACTGATTCCGGAATTGGTTTCCATTTCACATTGCGGAATCCGGTAGATCAGGATTTGTGCTTCTGCAGCTGAATTATATTGTACAGACGGGTCATAATTCGTATTCTTACGAATCACCGGCTTTTTCAAGCGCAGGATATCGAACAGTGAGAAACCTTCTCCCCAAAGCTCCATACGACGCTGCAACCAAACCTCATCCTGAAAATCCTGTGCCGAATTAGCTTTACTTGTAAAGGAAGGGTCCCGATATGTTCGTACAAAATTTTCCAATGTACTCTTTCCGCCACTCAAATTACCACCCATGGCTTCTGCCTCAGCTTTTATCAGATACATTTCTTCAACACGCATCAAAGGCCAGTCTGATGCATTGGTTGTGTTACCAAATATACTTTGATAAGCTCCGAACTTTGTATTTACATACGGAGTCAAACCAAAATATTCAACGATGGAAGTACCCTCAATCTGTTCATTATCAATCAATGAAGATTTATTATCCGGAGACAAAAACCATTGTTTACGAATATCTGTTTCGGGTATTAAATCATATAATGCAGAGTTCACCTTTCTATATCCATCGGGCACTCCTGAAGTATAACCGTTTCCGGTAAAAGAACACAAGTGCGAAGGCCAGTTGATAATACCAGTCTGGACAACATCATTATCAGGCGTAATCATCACTCCCCATAACCATGAACTTGCCGATGCCGAATTAAAGGTAGGAGTAGACACCTGAGCTAAAGTCTGAGGTGTACCGCCAGCGATGGCACGTTCTGCATCTTTAGCTGCATCCGCCCATTTTTGCATTAACAGATTAGCACGAGCACGCAATCCGTAAACTACCGTCTCATCAATCTGATCTTTGTTTGAGCCATTATCATACCCGGCCAATAAATCAGCAGCCGTATTCAGGTCACTCATAATTTGGTCATACACCTGCTGTACAGTTGCACGCGGATTATTCTGCATATCTTCATCAGTCATTGTTTCTGTAACAATAGGTACTGCCAGACTATTTTCATGACCTGCATAAGTAAACTGATAGATTTGAACCAAGTTCAGATAGTCATAAGCACGAGCAGCTAAAGCTTGCCCACGATAAACCTTCAAAGAAGAATCTTCCGTATCTGCCGCTATCAATTTCAGTACATTGTTTGCAGCTTTCAAGTGATTATAGAACGTTTTCCAAATCAATTCATCGCTTGAACTATCGTATACTCTGTCACTATAATTCTGAGATGTATTAAACCAATTATATCCATTAACCAATGCAACCAAGTCCTGCCCTCCTGATTCCAATATCATAGATACCGCAGGAATACCATAATCATTATGATAAGTAGTGGCATCATCTGAAATCGTACCAAAAGTATTTAATTTGGCTGCCATAGCATTCACTTCAGCAGTTATCAAATTAGGTCTGCCATTGATTATATCTTCTTTCTGTTCTTCAGATATGTAATCTCCTTCAGGGAATTTATCCAAATCGCAAGATGCCATTAATAAAGCGACACTTGCAAATGCTATATATTTATTTGACAATTTCATATTCTTACAAAATAGGTTGCTAAATTAGAAATTTAAAGATATACCTCCGGAAATTGTGCGGATAGGTGAATACACATTGTCAGCAGCCACATAACCTTGACGTGGATCCAGCCCTTTGCGAGCTGTCAGCAAAGCCACATTATCTGCAACAAAGAAAACACGAACACCGTCAATCTGCATTTTACGTGTCAGACTTTTTGGCAGAGTATAACCCAATGTAATATTCTGCAAACTTAAATAGTCCGAACTAGTCAAGAAACGATCTGTTAATCTGTTCGTATATTGGTCATTAATATTCATACGAGGAACATCCGTATTTTTATTTTCAGGAGTCCATGCTTTTAACATATCTTTATGCAAAGCACTACCTGTAGCTGCTACGTCCATTAATCCTTGGTAAGTATAGTCCAAAATACGTCCACCAAGCTGATATGCAAACGAAACAGAGAGATCAAAGCCATAGGCTGTGACACTTGTTCCAAAACCACCATAAACTTTAGGTAGAATATCACCTGATGCGAATCTGTTTTCAGAAGCGACAGAATAAGATTTTGTAACTGTATTACCATTCTCATCCGGAGTCACCAGCGCCCACAGACTCTCTCCTGTCTCAGAATCCACACCTACATATTTAGGTAAATAAAGCTGGTACATAGACTCGTCTTCACGATAAATCCGACCACCATCAATCAATTGTCCATTCAGTTCAGGAGATAATTCCAAGACTTTATTCTTAAAATGTGTAAGATTAAAGTTTATATTCCAGGAAAAGTTCTTGTTTTCAATTATATTGGAATACAAATCCAATTCAACCCCACGGTTTACCATTGAACCCACATTCTCGGGATAGCGGGAATAACCCATTGAAGCTGCTACCGGTTTGAAATAAAGCATATCAGTTGTTTTACGTGAGAAGTACTCAACAGAACCACCTAACTTACCACCCCAAAAAGCAAAATCAAATCCAGTATTAAAGCTATGTGAAGTTTCCCAAGTAATATCCTTATTACCTTTATAATATAAAGAAGTTGAAAAATCACCATTACTGTTTGCCAATGTATACTGGTCTTGATACGGATAGTAGTTACGGTACAAACCACCTTGGAACATCAAGTTATCATTACCTTGCAAACCATAGCTAATTTTAAATTTCAACATATCAATCCAAGACTGGTTTTCCAAGAATCTCTCTTTGCTCAATAACCATCCTGCTCCTACAGACCAGAAGTTACCCCAACGATTATCCGGGTGAAAGCAAGAAGAAGCATCACGACGGAAAGAAGCTGAAACAAAATACCGTCCATCATAGTCATATTGCGCACGGAACAACCATCCTTCTGTTGCATAATTACGAGAATATGAATTATTGCTCTGGTTCATAATACCATTGCCTAATTCAGGAACATTCGGATCGTACAATTTCTCACGTTGTCCGTACAAATATTGATATTTATAGTCATAACTTTCATGTCCGGCCAAAATATCCACATTATGAACATCATTAAATGTTTTGTTGTATGTCAACAAATACTGCTGATTTACACTAAATGTACGCTCAGTAGCTACACTGATCAAACCTCCGACTCCGCTAGTTTCGGAATACTGTCCGTAGAAGGGGTTAACCATATTTGTAGAACGCACATTATTTACATCAACACCTATACTTCCACTTTTGCCTTGATTCCATTCCATATATCCAATATCAGCAGACCATTTTCCACTAACCACATCACCAGAATATTTCATTTTATCCAACATATAACTTGCCAACGGATTTGCATTAGGAATAGTATTACGGCTACCATTCGAATCTTGTCCTTGCTTTCCATAATCATAACGAAGGAAACCTCGATTATCTACCATAATATTGCCCTGTGCATCACGAACATACATAGGATAAATAGCTCCCATAATATTTGACGCATAAAAGATATTTGCATTTGAGGTACCACCCTCAGTATCCTGTTCACGGCTATCATAATGAGTAAATGATACATTTCCTCCCATTTTCAACCAAGGCTTCACTTGATAGTCAGCTTTCAAACGTGCAGAATAACGTTGAAAACCAGAGTTAGGAACAATTCCCTTATCATCCAAATAGCTGGCCGACATATAATAATTCATTTTTTCGGTCGCACCGCTAATACTTAAATTATACTCTTGGCGCAGGTTATTTTCAAAAATTTCATCCGACCAATTATCCGGAATATAATAATATGTACCATCAGAATAACCTAATGTCGCACTAGGATTCAATTTGCCATCCATACCGATCAGTTGCTGTCCTTGAGGAATGGAATACACCTGATATCCCAAATATGTAGAAGAAAGCATCGCTTGATTAGCGTACGCATTAGCTTTAGCCAAGTCTCCGGCTGCCGCATATCCTTTCAAATCAGCATTATAGATAGAAGAATAGTTTAATTCATAGAATGTAGCCGGATCCGTAATTGTTTCATAATTAGGTACTCCACGTTTATTTATACCCCATTTAGCATCAAAAGTAACACGGGCTTCCCCACTCTTACCACGCTTGGTAGTAATCAAAATTACACCATTGGCACCACGTGCACCATACAGAGCGTTAGAAGCAGCATCTTTCAACACTGTCATCGATTCTATATCAGAAGTGCTGATAGCAGAAATTTCACCATCATACGGAACTCCGTCTACCACATACAAAGGTTTGTTACTAGCCGATATAGATCCAATACCACGAATACGCACCTCAGCATCTTTGCCCGGCTGACCATTATTACTCGTAGTTTGCACTCCGGCTACTTGACCTGCCAAAGCATTTGTCACATTTGAAGTTTGTCTCGTCGCTTATTTTTTCATTTTTTATAGTGGCAGCCGAACCTGTAAATGCAGATTTTTTCGCCGTACCATAAGCCACCACCATTACCTCTTCAAGCTGTTCTGTATCAGACTTTAATACAATATTCAAGTTTGCTTTGACTGCCACTTCTTGTGTAGCCATTCCGATAAAGGAAACTACCAAAGTCTTTGCAGAACTAACAAGACACAGAAAGTGCTTATAATCAAAAGATTAAAATTTATCGATTCTCTTTATTTACTCTGCGGGAATTACTTTAAACAAAGTTATGATAACCTTTTTTTCTACTTTTGTTCTACCTCAAAATTACTTTATACGATAAAAAAGTCTAATTGTGATAAATCTCATTATAATGATTGTATTATAATAAGATTATAATTTTTTTGCAAAAAAAATGCATGAAATAATGAAAGAGGAAATCCAAATTGGAATTTAGAAATGGGAGAGAGCAAAAAACGTCTGT